>OIZV01000489.1_pt1 | contig 19126 bp, 20 predicted proteins | sample 1588681 | NCBI WGS metagenome assembly OIZV01 (sample SAMN03283281) | human gut metagenome | biome: human-associated habitat; material: feces | host: Homo sapiens | place: Peru | collected 2012
ATTGTTTCTTTGACGGAAAACCAACAGCCATGGATGTTGTCGTTGAACCATCTCTACAACTCGAATTATGGTAAAATTATCCCGAACTCAAATTATATATACGTCACTATATACAGGCCCATGTATCTTGGCAGATCTCTTGATTCGGACATATACACATCATGCCAAAATCGATTATAATTATCTGGGCACGAACAAGCAGAGGCAACGGGTCAGGAATTCATGCTCAGCAGAAACTCCTCGTTGCTGCGGGTCTTTTCCATAAGACCACGAATCACGTTCATGGACTCCATCGGGGTCATTTCTGCTATATGGTTGCGCAACACCCACATGCGATCGAGGGTCATCTTGTTCAGGAGCAGGTCATCGCGCCTTGTTGACGATGCCACGCAATTGACTGCAGGGAAGATGCGCTTGTTGCTCAAGCTGCGATCAAGCTGCAGCTCCATATTGCCTGTGCCCTTGAATTCCTCGTAAACTATATCGTCCATGCGGCTGCCGGTCTCGATGAGGGCGGTAGCGATTATGGTTAGGCTGCCTCCGTTTTCGATGTTGCGGGCAGCGCCGAAGAAGCGCTTGGGCTTATGCAGCGCTCCCGGATCCATACCGCCGGAAAGAGTCTTGCCGGTGGCGGGGATAGTAATGTTGTAGGCGCGGGTAAGGCGGGTTATGGAGTCTATGAGGACTACCACGTCCTTGCCCTGCTCCACCAGGCGCATAGCGCGCTCCTGTGCCATTTCGGCTACGCGGGTATGATGCTCGGGCAGCTCATCAAAGGTGGAGTACAGTACCTCACCCTTTATGCTGCGCTGCATATCCGTGACTTCCTCGGGCCGCTCGTCTATGAGCAGCACTATAAGGGTAACGTCGGGATAGTTGTTGGTTATTCCGTTGGCTATGTTCTTGAGCAGCGTAGTCTTGCCGCTCTTGGGCTGGCTGACGATAAGGCCGCGCTGGCCCTTGCCTATGGGGGCTATGAGGTCTACCAGGCGAATGGCCAGATTCTGGTCCTTTGCGCCGGTGCCGTCGTCATATTCCAGAGTGAGACGCTCATTGGGGTATATGGGCACAAGCTCCTCAAAGGGCTTACGCTTCATGGCCTCCTCGGGATCAATGCCGTTTATGGCTGTTATGTACAGCAGCGCGAGAAAACGCTCGCCCTCCTTGCTTGGACGGGTCTTGCCGGTGACGAGATCGCCTGTGCGGAGGCCGAAGCGGCGTATCTGGGCGATGGAGACGTATATGTCCTTGTTGCCCGGCAGATAGTTGTCGCTGCGGAGGAAGCCGTAGCCATCGGGCAGCACTTCGAGTACGCCTTCGCAATCGCCGCATTCTCCGCCCTCGAGAAGGCCGGGCACTGCGGGATTGCTGGTGCCGTATTCTTTGTTGTAGTAGCCCTCGGGACGGTCTGGTCTGCGGAAGCTTTCCTCGGACTGCTGCTCATAGGCGGCCTGATAGCTCTGCTGCTGATAGCCCTGCTGGTAGGAGGGCTGCTGGTAGCCCTGCTGGGAATAGTCCCTGTTATAAGAAGGCTGATAACTCTGCTGGGAGTAGTCCCTATTGTATGCCTGATAGCCCTGCTGCTGATAACGGTTCTGATTGTAGCCGTATCCCTGCCGCTGCTGATAATTCTGTTGATAGGGTTTGCGGTACTGCTGCTGATAGCCCATCTGACGGGGCTGCTGTGCCTGATACGCAGGTACATACTGAGAGCGGGGCTGTGCAGGAGCTTCGTGCAGAACGTCGCTGTGCCGCACGTGTGCTTCCTCAGCTGGCTGTTCTGCGGCCTGTATTGGCTGCCCGGATGCAGGGGCGGCGGGCTGTGGAGCAGGCTGGGCTTCGAGCTGGGGAGCCGGCGGCTCAGCTGGCTGCTGCACCGCGGAGGGTATCGCTCCACCGTTCATTATGATGTCCACAAGCTCGTTCTTGCGGTATTTTGTGAGTGACTTTACGCCCTGAAGCTTGGCGATCTCCCTGAGATCATTCAAGCTCTTTTCCTGAAGCATTTCTCTGGTCACTGTGGGGGTACTCCTTTCGACATATGGCATAAAAATTTATAAAAAACCACGGAATTAACTATAACTTTCATTTGCTGATGCAGCAAAAAGCCGCATACCGATAGTATTACCAGAAAGTGGAAAAATATAATCACTGTTTTTCTTTCTGCCTGGCCTGGATCTAATCAATGAAAAAGCTATGCTGATACAATTGGTTTTATCCGGGAAAACATGTAATATCATAATAATAGTATATTCCAAAAAGAAAGCTGTCAAGCGTTAAAAGACATAAATTAACTTTATATTCACAAATGACAAAAAATGCCTGTTTTTTTATGGTATCGGCAAATTTTCCATAGAGCTTTTGCATATATATCTATGAAAGTTTCACAAGGGGGTAAAGCAAAAATGCAGGATCAGCGGCTGCTGGAAGGCGGGAGGATACGAAGCCATTCCATACACATAGACGACAGGCGGCTCATTAGCGTGACAGGTGTAAAGGACGTGGACAGCTTTAATGAGCAGTTCGTACAGCTTCTTACGGAAGCGGGAGAACTGAGAATAGAGGGGGCGGAGCTGCACATTACAAAGCTGAATCTGGACGAGGGGCAGGTAATGCTGGAAGGGGAGATATCCGCGCTTGAGTACGCCGAAGGAGAAGAGAGAGGAAGCCTGCTGGGAAGGATATTCAGATGAGGGAGCTGTTCCCGCCGGGAGAGCTGACCGAGTTTGCCGGATTTGTTGCGGCGGTTAACTGCGGGCTGGTAATAGGGATTATGTATGATCTGTTCGCGCTGCTGCGAAAGCCGTTCAAAAGCGCGGTGACAACGGGAATTATGGACCTGCTTTATTATGCCGCCGCTATGGTTCTTGTGGCGCTTACGCTGCTGTATATAAATTGCGGCACGCTACGGCTGTATCTTTTTGCCGCGATAGCATTGGGAATATACCTGTATGCACGTTTCCCTGGAAGGCTCATAAGGGCGAAAAAAGCGAAGAGGGCAAAATTTACAAAAAAACAGTTGCGCTGATGTTATATATGCATTAGGATAAGTAGTAAGTAGAAGTATCTCCGGAGCGAGCGGTCAAAACTTTGAGCAGGACGCATAGGTAATGGCAAAGAGGGTAAGAAAACGGAATAAAAAGCGTATGCGGGCGTTTGCCGTGGGTTTTGTGGCGCTTGCATTTATAATCGCGGCCGTGCTCATATCCCAGCAGAAAAAGTTGGACGCTATAGCCGAGGAGCAGGCGCAGCTTCAGGAGGTAATAGCGGCGCAGAACGAGGAAAAGGCCCGCCTCGAGTACATGATAGAGTACAGCGGCAGCGAATCCTACCTCATACAGTACGCCCGTGAAAAGCTGGGCTACGTAAGGCCGGACGAGATAAAGTTCGATATTGACGGAAATAAATAACCTATATAGCAAAAGAGAACGGCATAGCCGAGCGTCTTACGACCACCCGGATATGGGGACCGCTCTCTTTTTTTTATATTATTTGATATCCAACTCCGGCGGTATATCTATTTCATCTGAAACATACTTGCCATTCTTTTTGCGCTGGCGCACGCATTCCGTAAGTAGATATTCTATCTGGCCATTTACAGAGCGGAAGTCGTCCTCTGCCCATGCGGCTATAGCGTCGTACAGCTTTGAGGAAAGGCGAAGGGGTATCTGCTTTTTATCGCTCGCCATATAAGGAACTCCTTAATACAGGCTGCCGGAGTTTACTACGGGCTGGGCGTCGTGGTTGCCACAGAGCACCACGAGGAGGTTGGATACCATGGCGGCCTTACGCTCGTCGTCAAGGTCGACTATTCTGTTTTCGCTGAGCCTCTCCAGGGCCATCTCTACCATGCCAACGGCGCCGTCAACTATCATCTTTCGTGCGTCTATGATAGCCGAGGCTTGCTGCCGCTGGAGCATGACCGCGGCTATTTCCGGAGCATAAGCAAGGTAGGTTATGCGGGCTTCGAGTATTTCTATACCGGCTTCAGATACCTTATCCTGTATTTCGTCTTTTATGCGAGCCGCAACGACTTCGCTGGAGCCCCGAAGGCTGCCTTCGTCGGCAATGCCGTCACCGGTGGTGTCCACATTAGGGGCGATATCGTAGGGATAGATGCGAACGATGTTGCGAAGTGCGCTGTCACACTGAAGGGACAGATATTCCTTGTAGTTATCCACGTTGAATACCGCCTTTGCTGTATCCACCACCCGCCACATGACCGCTATGCCGATTTCAACAGGGTTGCCGAGACAGTCGTTTATCTTCTGGCGGTTGTTGTTCAGGGTCATTATCTTGAGGGATATTTTCTTTGTTGGTATATCTATAGAGACGTCGACTCCACCGGAAGGCTGCTTTGCGCCCAGAACCTTTACGTCGCCGCTCTGGTTGAGCTTTGTGCCCGCTGCCGGGTTCACGGCTGTGCAGAAAGGGTTTACAAAGTAAAAGCCGGAGTTCTTAAGGGTACCGATGTATTTGCCGAACAGCGTAAGGACAAGCGCCTCTTGAGGCTTTAGCACCTTAAGCCCGAGGAAGAATATCCAACCGAAAACAAACCATACGCAGCTGATCAGGGTAAGAGGCAGTATATCATACGAAATCCCGAATATGAAAAGAACTACAGAAGCCACATATACGAGCACCAGCAAGAGCAGGACGACCATTCCGTTCTTTCGATTATTGAGCGTTTTTTCAGTCATCACAATCAATCTCCTATCTATTTGATATCTATATGATATCAAATAGCGGAGCGAGTGTCAACCGCACAGCGAAAAAAAGCGGCTGATGCGCCGCTTATCTTTGTCCGCCGGTCAAGTGCATTATGGCTTCCAGTACGGCACCGCCCATGGCCAAGGACTTGTCCGAACAGGAGAAGCAGTGTTCGTATTCGCAGCGGGGATCGACGTCGGCGCACTTCATGCCCTCGGCAGCGTAGAAGCCCTCCGGCAGCAGGCCACGGAGGGTGCCGTCTATTTGAGCTTTTACTTCTTTGCCGCCGACAATAGCCACCGTCTCCTGTGCCTTCACCCTGTCGCCTATGGCGTGTATGCAGTGGAACACGCCGCAGGCGGGGGAGTGCATCACGCGCTCGGCGCCGCGCCCGGCTATTATGCCGGGTATGCCGGTGTTGGGTATGGGGCTCTGTCCCTTTTCATAGTATACTCGGCCCATGTAGTGACCCCTCTTTGTCTCTACTGCGGCATGGCAGTCCGTGCCCACTGTAAAGCCGGGGCCGAGGGCTATGACGACAGGGGCGTCAGAGATGGATGTTCCTGTGTTGCGCTTGGCGATTATGGCGTCCACCATTGCGTCCGGGCAAAGAGTAAGCGCGGTGCGGCCGGTCTCGTCAGCCAGTATGGGTATATTTCCCTGGGTTATTACAGCCTTTGCGGTTTCGGCATCCGGAACAAGAACGGCAGTTATGCTTTCAACCTTGGCTGTACCGTGATACATGGCCTCGGAGAAAGCTACGGAGCGGCGTATTGCGCTGGGCTTCGCAAGATCCGTCATCACTATGTCCATACCTGCGCGCTTCAGGCGCACCGCGACGCCCGTGGCGAGGTCCCCTGCGCCTTTTATCAGTACCAGCATAAAATACCCCTTTGATATATGATGACAGCGTTAGCTTGAATATATTAAAATTGTATCATTCCAACATAACCGTGTCAAATAGTGAAGAAAATATTACATATTTGAAAAAACGCACGGGCATGGGGCTTAAGGTATGGAAATACGGAGGCTTTGATGATATGATTTTTGCAGCAGGAGATAATAATATTATTAAGTAAATAAGAGCAATATAAGGAGGGACCGGAGATGGCATTTTTTGACAAGATCAATTCCATAGCCAAGAACGTGGGCGACAAGACGGGCGACGCCATCGAAATGGCGAAGATTAACGCGAGGATAGCTTCCGAGCGCAGCGCTATGAACGATATTTACAGACAGCTGGGAGAGGCGTACTATGCTCATCGCATTAACGGCGGCGAGGGCGAGCCCGTGGAAGCTGCTGCGATATATTCCCAACTGGACCAGCGCACGGCGGCCATAGACGAGGCGCAAAAGCAGATAGTTGCAATAAAGGCAGAGGGCGAAAGAAGGGCGGCGGAGGCCGCGGCGGCAGAGGAAGCCGCCTCCGCGGTCAAAACGCAGACGAGCGTGCAGCCCGGCATTCCCGTGCTTGATACCAGCATGCCTGCGGGAGGGCAGAGCGTGAAATGTTCCCAGTGTGGCGCTAACCTTAACGCAGACGCGAAGTTTTGCCCTCAGTGCGGCACCAGGATAGAGCCCCCCGTATCTGAAGCCGCCGAGGCTCCGCAGAGCAGGGTTTGCCCCGGCTGCGGTGCGGAGGTTGCCCCGGGAATGAAATTTTGCAGCCAGTGCGGGGCCAGGGTTGAATAACGAATTTAATAAGACAACGGCAAAAGCGGCTCGGAGACAAACTCCGAGCCGTGTTTTTGTGCGAAAAAAACAACAGGGCTTGTTGAGCCGTGCGCAGAGTTCAATGCAAAAATATCAATGATAATTTTTAAACTATGCTTGTAATACATGGATGTTTGTGTTATTGTATACAAGTATTCAAGGGTACTCAATTTGTTCTGATATAGGAGGAGAAACTCATGAGGAAATTTATCGCAATAGCTTTGGTATTCACAATGGCACTGGGCCTTACCGCCTGCGCTGGCGGCGGCTCTGAAATACACAGGCTTAATATGGCCACCGGCGGTGACGCGGGCACCTATTATGCCTTTGGCGGCGTTATAGCCAGCGTCCTTACCAGCAAGATAGACAACGTTGAAGTTACGGCTCAGACCTCAGGCGGCTCCATCGACAACGCCCGCAAACTCAAAAACAAGGAAGCAGAGATTGCATTCATGCAGAACGACGTTCTCCAGTATGCCGTCACCGGTACCGAGTCCATGAAGGACGATGGCGCCATGGAGAACCTATGCGCAATAGCTTCCCTCTATCCCGAGGCGGTGCAGCTTGTTGCCACCAAGTCCAGCGGAATCAAGACCATAGCGGATCTCAAAGGCAAAAAGGTATGCGTAGGCGATCAGGGCTCCGGATCCGAGGTGAACGCCAGCCAGATAATCGCCGCCGCCGGCATGAGCTACTCCGACTTTGATGTGCAGTATCTCAGCTTTTCCGAGGCCTCCACAGCCATGCAGAACGGCACGGTGGACGCGGCGTTTGCCACCTCCGCGCTGCCTAACAGCGCCATAACCGAGTTGGCCAACTACACTGACATAGTGGTAGTTCCCATTGACGGCGATATTGCAGACAACCTTATCGCCCAGTACCCGTTCTACGCCAAGACTACCATCGGCACTGACGTATACGGTGTGGAGGCGGCCGAGACCGTTGCCATGATGGCAGTGCTCACTACCACTACCGATCTGGACGAGGAGGTAGTTTACAACATTACCAAGACCCTCTTTGAGAACCAGACCGACCTCATCGCCGGCAACGCCCATGGCAGAGAGGTTACCCTTGACACCGCGCTCCAGGGCGTTACCGTGGACTTCCATCCCGGAGCTGTCAAGTACTACAAGGAAAAGGGCATCATGTAACACTGCACAACGTAAGCCTAATAAGAATTAGGAGGGCGAAGGCTCTCCTAATTTGAGGTTTATGGGGGCGTTAAGATATTTAACAAATACTGACACCGGAGAGAATTTAATGGAGTTATTAAAAAAGAAAAAAGATAAGAAGCCAAAAGCGAACGGTATCGAGCTGAACGTCGATACCACAGGAATGAGCGAGGAAGAAATAGCAGCGATGGAAGCCGCTAAGGTGCTTGAACAGTACGACCGCGAATCCGCTTTCCGAAATGGGCTGCCCAAGGGAATTTCTCTTGTTATTTCCGCAATACTTATAGCCTTTGCCCTGTTCCAGATATATACAAGCATCTGGACGATACCCGCTCAGGTGCTGCGCTCGGTGCATCTTGCCTTCGCGCTGACGCTGGTATTCCTTCTTTACCCCGCAGGCAAGCACATGGCAAAGAACAAGGTGCAGTGGTACGATTACGTCCTCGCGATACTTGCGGTGGCCGTGGTATTGTACATCCCTCTCAACTATGAGTATATCATTAAGAATGTGGGCAATTACTCCTCTATGGATATAGTTGTGGGGGCGGTGGGCATACTGCTGCTGATGGAGGGCTGCCGCCGGGTGGTAGGTATGCCTATATTGATAGTTGTACTGGCATTCCTTCTTTATGCCAAGTTCGGCAATCTTATACCCGGCACCTTCGGCCACAGGGGGTACAGCGTGCGCCAGATAGTGAACCATATGTACTTTACCCTTAACGGCGTATTCGGAACTCCTCTGGGCGTGTCCTCCACATATATATTCCTGTTCATACTTTTTGGCTCTTTCCTTGAGAAGACCGGCGTGGGCAGGCTCTTTATCGACCTTGCAAACGCGGTGGCGGGCAAGCACATAGGCGGCCCTGCAAAGGTGGCGGTAATATCCTCCGCCCTTCAGGGCACGGTATCAGGATCTTCCGTGGCCAATACGGTATCTACGGGCTCGTTCACTATACCGGCAATGAAAAAGCTGGGTTATAAGCCTGAATTTGCCGGGGCGGTGGAGGCGGCGGCTTCTACCGGCGGGCAGATAATGCCCCCCATAATGGGTGCTGCGGCGTTCCTGATGGCGGAAAGCACCGGCTTTACATACGCTCAGGTGGTAAAATCCGCCATAATACCGGCGGTGCTGTATTTCTCGGGTATACTCATAAGCGTGCATCACGAGGCCCGCAAAATAGGCCTTAAGGGCATGGAGGACAAAGACATACCCAAGATAGGCGTCGTTATGCGGGAACGTGGCCATCTGCTTATGCCTCTGATATTTATGATATATATGCTTTCCGCAAAGGTCACCCCCACCTATGCGGCGCTGGGTGCGATACTCGCATCTCTCATGGCATGCAGCATACAGTGGCTGTGCCTTATACCCGTTGCGATGATGGTGGCCGGCATGAATACGGGACTGCATTTTACTGTGTATTCCCTTGCCGCCATAGGCATATGGCTGGCAATATGCGTTATACGCGGCTGCCGGATACGGGAAAAGCTTACTGCCAGGGAATGGATAAACGCGGCGCTGGGGTTCGATCCTTACGACATGATAGTTGATGCCTTGAAAAACGGCTCCCGCAGCGTTTTGTCTGTAGTTGTCGCCTGTGCAATGGCGGGCATGATAGTGGGCACCGTTACCCTGACCGGTCTCGGACTCAAGCTGGCTACCGGCCTTGCACAGATAGCGGGCAATAACATCTATCTGCTGCTGTTCTTTACCATGCTCTCATCCATAGTGCTGGGCATGGGCGTGCCTACTACGGCTAACTACCTGATAACCTCTACCATATGCGCCCCTGCTATAATAAATATGGTATGCATGATGCGGGGAGTTCCTGTGACCGAGCCCACCATGGCTATAATAATGAGCGCCCACCTGTTCGTATTCTATTTTGGCATAGTGGCGGATATTACTCCTCCCGTGGCCCTCGCCGCAATGGCAGGTTCCGCCATTGCCAAGGGCGAACCGTTCAAGACCGGTGTGAACGCAACGAGGCTGGCCATAGGAGCGTTTATTGTCCCCTATATATTTGTTATGAACCCCGCCATGCTGATGATAGACACTACGGTATGGGCGGTAGTGCAGAATGCTGCAACGGCGCTCATAGGAATGTACGCTCTTTCCGGCGGCCTTGCGGGCTTTGTGCAGGACCATTGCAAATGGTATGAACGGATACTGCTCATCGCGGGCGGCCTGGGAATGATAATACCCGGCACAGTCTCCGACCTGCTGGGCTTTGCGATACTGGCGGCCATATTCGCCATACAGCGCAAGCGTTACAGCCTGGCTCACAAGATAACCGCGTAAGCAAAGAAAAAACAACAGGGGGCGTCACGACCGTGGCGCCCCCTCTTTTTATATCTTGTTTTTACTTTATGAACCCGAATACGTTGAGTATTACGATTACCATGAACAGCGGGATTATAACATAGGCGCTTATCTTGTTCCAAAGGGTTATGCCGCCGTCGCGCCCGTCCTGGGTGAGCTCGGCTTCGTACTTCTTCCAGCCCCATATTTTGGAGACGAAGAGGCAGACCAGTATGCAGCCGAGAGGCATGAGCACATAGCCGCTGAAGCAGTCCAGCCAGTCATACAGCCCGTAGAATTCGGTGCTGCCGTAATAAAGCCAGGGTATCTGGAAGCCCTTCATGGGGCCGAAGCCCAGCGATACGAATATGTTGGCGATGCCGATTATGATGGCGATTATCAATGTGGCCTTTTTGCGGCCCATCTTCAGCTTTACTTCGGCGGTGCGGATATTTGTCTCGAAGAAGCTGAACAGGGATGAGATGACCGCGAATATCAGCGCAAGGAAGAAGCAGCTGCCTATTATGCGCCCGCCGGGCAGGTTGAGGAATATGCCGGACATGACCTCGAACACGAGGGCCGGACCTTTCTGAACGTCTATGCCTGCGCCGAAGGCGGAGGGGATGATGACGAAGCCCGCGAGAACAGCGGCAAAGGTATCGGCAAAGCTTACGAACAGAGCGTCGCTCTTCAGGTTGTTCTTTTTAGGTATGTTTGCACCGAGGGTTATGAAAAGGCTCCAGCCTATGCCCACCGAGAACAGCACCTGCGTTACGGCGTCTGCGAACACCTTGACGGTAAACTTGCTGAAATCGGGCAGCAGATAATACTTGAGCCCTCCCGCCGCGCCGTCTGTTATGGTGCAGGCGTACACGCCGCAGATGATGAGCATGAGTATCAGTGCAGGCATTATGAACTTGGCAAGCCTTTCAACCTTGGTGGTAATGCCGAAGAGAAGCATGGCAGATACGAATATCAGAAGTATCATTGACCAGATGATGGGCTGCACGGGATCAGAGGTGAAGCCCTTAAAGAAGGCACTGGGATCGCCGCCGAAGTTGCCCACGAATATGAACTGGCAGAGGTAGCGAAGCACCCATCCGCCTACTACTACGTAGTAGAAATTTATCAATATCGTGCAGAGGTTGCCTATCCAGCCCACGAAGCCCCACCTGGGGTTGATGCACTCGAAAGCTGTGACGGTGTCAAGGCCGCTGTGGCGGCCTATGGCCGTTTCCATCTCCACCATGGGCTTGGCCAGAGCAAGCACCACAAGAAGATACACTACAAGGAATACGCCGCCTCCTCCACGATAGGCCAGATAAGGAAACTTCCATATGTTGCCGAGACCGATGGACGCGCCGGCGGCTACCATTAGATAGCCGAAGCGGCTGCCCCACTGTTGTTTCTGTTCCATAGATTTACCCTCTTTCAAAAAAATATAAGCGATAATGATTTCGCCTTCAAAGCGGCATATTAACTGAAAATTAACACCGCCTAAAAGCATAATAAAGTTATTGCTTAAACTATTACGCTACAGTAACCTAAAAAACAGCTGAAATTTGCAGTCCGCCCATCTAAAATGAAGATTGGAAATGAAAAAAATAAATGCTAACAGACGAATAGCAGGAAAACCATTTCTCTGTTTTATTGTATCAATTATACCGCCGTGAAGGGATCAATGCAAGGTACATAGAAAGATATGCTTAACCTACTTTCTAATGGTTAGTATGAGAAAACCGCATGAATGATATTCGGTATATGAATAATAGCTTATATCCTGGATGGCACTTTTATATAATAAACTTTTGCCTTTTGTCGAATACATTGACCGGAATATTGCAGCAAAGTACAGTAGAGGTACAACATCAAAATGAATCAGGTCTTTCATTTATACCCGCTGTCATTTCAAAATTATATAAATCATCGGGGGAAGAATAATATGTATGAGAAGAGAAGCGCGGCGAATATGCTGAGGGCGGTAGGTATGCACCCAAAATACAAAGGCTATGCCTATGTGCTGTGCATACTGGAAAAGACGGGAATGGAGCCGGAGAGACTGTACGGCTCGGCTGGGGAAATGTACCGGCTGGTGGAGGAAAAATTCGGCATAAAGCGGGCGGCCATGGAGCGCTGTATACGCTTTGCCATACAGCGCACGTGGGATACGGGCAACGACAAGCTCAAAGAGCTGTTTGGCGCGTACGATGTATGCTGCATGCCCACAATAACGGAGTTCCTCGCAGTGATGACGGAGGGCCTGTGCTGCGGGAGGGGAGGACGCAGAGCTTGATAATTTGAGGCTTTGAGAGTATCATAGGTCTATGAAAGAATTGCTTAAAAAACTCGGAGGCATCGATGCCGGTATGCTCTGCATACCGGCTTTGATGCTGCTGGGCTACATATTTATACATGCGCTTTTTGGCGGCACACTGCTTTCCTATAACTGCTGGGACAGCTATTCCCTGCAGGCCATGTCCTGGCTTTCCGGAAGGCTGGATATGGGGAAGAATTACGAATGGCTGGAGCTTGCGGTTTACAACGGCAAATATTACCTTTCCTTCCCGCCTCTGCCCAGCGTTGTGATGCTGCCGCTCGTGCTGCTTTTCGGCGAGAGAACGCCCAGCAATCTGGTATCCGCACTTTACGGCATATTTACCGCCATGATCGCCTGTAAGATATTAAAAAAGGCGGGCATGAAGCAGGACAGGGCTGTGTTTTTCGCCATAGCCTACGTGTGGGGAAGCAATATGCTCTGGATGAGCACCTCGGGCGGGGTATGGTTCCTTGCCCAGGGGCTGAATATGCTGCTGCTGACAGCCTGCGTTTATTTCGCACAGCAAAAAATGCGGGTGGCGGCGTATTCCGTGGCCGCCCTTGCGGTTGGGTGCAGGCCCTTCTCGGTCTGTATGTTTCTGCCCCTTATGGCGTATTTTTACATGATGGATAAAGACAGGCCTATGGCGGACAGAATACGCGGCCAGATACGGTCTCTCATAATCCCCGCGTTCATAGCCCTATGCTATATGCTGTATAACTATGCCCGCTTCGGCAATGTACTGGAATTCGGCCACAACTATCTTCCTGAATTCACGGGGAGCGAAAAGGGACAGTTCAGCCTGAGCTATATACTTCCCAATCTTTATAATCTATTGCTTCGCCCGGTGACGCTGAAGGCCGGCCTGACGCTTGAATATCCCTTATTCGATGGGTTTATGTTCTACATCGCCAATCCGATGTTTCTCATATGGTTCGCCTGGGTGGCAAAGGACGTATGCGAGAAAAAGCTTGATGGGGTGCGGCTATGTATAGTGATCGCCGTGATCGCGGAGCTGTTGCTGCTATGCGCCCATAAGACGCTGGGCGGCTGGCAGTTCGGCGCAAGGTATACGGTAGACATGCTGCCCATGGCCCTTATGTATCTGCTGCTGAAAAAAGAAGAACCGGGGGGGATTTCGGCGTTTATTATGGCTGCGGGAATGATGTTCAACCTTTACGGTGCGCTGGCCATGACGATGCTGCATTGATGAGACTTTAAGCCTGTGATATAATACAAAAAAGCAAAAGGAGAATATTATAATGGTAATAATCGAAATGGAAGGCGGAGGCAAGATAAAGCTGGAGATGGACAGGCAGGCCGCGCCTAACACAGTAAAAAACTTCGTAAGCCTTGCGGACAAGGGTTTCTATAATGGCCTGATATTCCACAGAGTCATACCCGGCTTTATGATACAGGGCGGCTGCCCCGACGGCACAGGCATGGGCGGGCCGGGCTACAGTATAAAGGGCGAGTTTGCATCTAACGGCTTCAAGAACCCCCTGAAGCACAAGAGGGGTGTCATATCCATGGCGCGCTCTATGCGGCCGGACAGCGCAGGTTCCCAGTTCTTCATAATGCACCAGGACGCGCCCCACCTTGACGGCCAGTACGCGGCATTCGGCAGGGTGGTTGAGGGAATGGACATAGTGGACGAAATCGCCTCCGTTCCCACAGACTTTAGGGATAGGCCCAAGATAGATATGGTGATAAAATCCGTCACTTTGGCAGACGAGCCGGTGGAAGAGCCGGAAAAGATATAAGGAGATCAGCCTATGGAACCCCATGAGGAGAGGATAGCCGAGCTCCGCGGCCAGATAGACGAGATAGACCGCCAGCTTATAGAGCTCTTTGAGCGGCGCATGGACGTGGCCCGGGAGATAGGCGCGGTCAAGCGCGAGCACAATCTTGGCATACGCAACGAACGCCGGGAAATGGAAGTCAAGGCCAACTGCAGGGCTTACTGCAGAAACGACCTGTACCGGGACTACGCCCAGTCTATGATGAAGTGCGTCATGGGTGCGTGCCGAGGCATACAGCATGCCGACGCGCCCGATTACGACGACCCCTGGCAGTACGCATATAAGAATCTTGACGTGGCGAAGGAATTGGGACTCAAGTAATTGGGCAGACTCCTCATATGAGCAGGAGCGATAACAACAAAAACAGCATATTCGACTTTGCAAAGACGCTCCTGGGTCAAAAGCCCGGGGGCGTCTGTCGCATCGACGAAAGATACGATGAATATGTCATTGAGAATTCCCCTACGGAGGAGCAGCTTGCGGCACAGCGAAGGGAGGATTTTTCCGGAATGCCCGTGATAGCCGTAGCCATAGCGGGAGAGGACGGGGATAAACTGAGACGGCTCACCGAGGACTCCGTAAAGGAACAGACCTACAGCCGGTGGATAATCTCCAAAAGCCCTAAGACGGACGAGTTCGACTTTATCATGTATATGTGGCCGGGCGATATTCTCCGCCCGGACGCGCTGTATACCTTCGCAAAAAATACCGAGGGCAATGATTTGATATTTTGCGACGAAGACAGGCTGGAGGAGGGGCAAAGGTGCGATCCGCTGTTCAAGCCATGCATGGACAGGGTGACACAGTACAGCTTCGATATGCTGGGCCGCGGCGTTATGGCGAGCAGGGCACTGTTTGAAGCGTCCGGAGGAATGACGGGGATCACAGGCTGCGACAGATACGCCTATAATCTGAGGCTGGCAGACAGGTGCAGCAGCGCCTGCCATATACAGCAGGTGCTGTACACGGCGCACGACAGGAGGGATATAGGCCCTAAGGGGCGGCAGGTACTGGAAAACCACCTTAAAAAAAATGACGATATAAGGGTATTTCCCGGGGAATGGAGGGGAAGCTTCAGGGTAGAGGCTATAATAAGGAGACCCAGCGCTGCAATTGTTATATACAATAAAAACTCACATATTCCCCTTATGCGGCTGCTCAACAGCATGGACGGTTCGCTGAGAGGGCAGAAGCAGGTGGAAATAATAATTGCCGACGGGGGCAGCACCGACGGACAGACGCTGAAATACTACGACATACTCCGGCGCAACGGCGCGGCGAAGGTGTTTTGCGGCAAAGGCATGCCAATGCCGGCGCTGCTCAACGCCGCAGCAAAGGAGGCTGACCGGGAAAACTGCCTTTTCATGGACAGCAATGTGGAGGCGCTGGGCATAAGCTGGCTGTACGACATGCTGTCTCAGTCAGAGCGCCGCGGCTGCGGAGGGGTAGGCCCCAAACTTATCGGCCAGGACGGAAGGCTGGTATATACCGGCATAACAATAGGCATAGGGGGCTGGCAGGACAGCCCATACGCAGGGACGCCGGACGACCGGGAAAGCGGGCAAAAGCTTCGCTTTACAGGCACACTGCGCACCGTATCAGCCCTGTCGTGGGTGTGCATGATGACCCCGATGGACTTATTCTTTAACGCGGGCTGCTTTGACGAAAGCTTCAACGAGACGGGCTTTGATACCGAGTACTGCACGCGGCTGGACAGGAGGGGCTACAGCCTCATATACGCGCCAAACGTCGTAATGAAGTATCACGGCAGGATACAGAAAGTCGCGGATGCCGACGGGCAGGACAGGATGCGATACTACGATACAGTGAGGGATACGCTCATCAGAGGCGACCCCAGATACAATAACAATTTTGATTATGCCCTTCCGTCGCCGCGCATAGCCGTAAGGCCGCGCCCTGCGGCGGAGCTGAACGAGCTTTACCGCAAATAAACAGGCCCTCTTCAGGGCCTTATCTTATAGGTCGATGCGCATATCGGCACATTCGGCGTCTGTGGGGTCGTGAGTCACCATGATGAGCAGAGCGTCCTCGGTGCGGCGGCGTATTACGCCGAATACGGCGGAGCGCGTTTCGGGGTCAAGGCCTTTAAACGGCTCGTCCATTATGTATACGTCCGCTTTGGCGGCCAACGCCCGTGCGATGGATACCCTGCGCTTCATTCCGCCGGAAAGCTCCTTAGGATATTTATCCAGCTCGGCGCCAAGGCCAAGCTCGGTAAGAAGCTTAGCCGCAATTTCCCGGGTGGAGGCTATGGCGGCGTTCTGCGCCGCGGTCTCCCAGGGCAGCAGCCTGTCCTCCTGGAATACCATGCTGATCGTTTCGCCGTTCCTTTGTATGCTGCCACGGTCAGGCTGGTACAGCCCCGCTATGAGATACAGCAGGGTAGTCTTGCCCCGGCCGGAGCGGCCGGTTATGGCGCAGAAGCCCTTTTCAGGCAGTGCGAGGGATATATCCTCCAGCACCGCATTGCCGTTAAAGCCCTTGTAAACGTGATCAAGGCGTATCATATATCCTCCTCAAAAGCCTTACAAACAGCCGCTCAAGGGTGATGCTTATAAGTATTATCACGGCGGTCCATGCGAAAAGGTCTACCGTCTCAAGGTATATCTTTGCGTTATAAAGCTCTGTGCCTATGCTGAGGGAGGGGGAGGCCAGCACCTCTGCGGCTATCCCCGCCTTCCACGCGAGGCCCATGCCCGCCTTGGCCGCCGCCATGAAAAAGGGCATTATGCCGGGCAGGTATACGTGGCGAAGAGTATCCGAAAAGCTCAGCCTGAATACCCTTGCCATTTCCAGAAGCTTTACGTCGGTTCCGGTTATGCCCTCGTATACGTTGGACCACACCACCGGCATGACCATCAGAAAGGACGTCACAATGGGTATGTGTTCCTTGGTGAGAAACAGGAACAGCAGCATTATAAACGAGGCCACAGGGGTGGCCCGGACTATTCTGGAAATGGGGGAAAGGAATGCGTCCATTACCTTTGACTTGGCGGTAAGTATGCCAATGGCTACGCCTGTTACGAGGGCCGAAAGGTAGCCTATGAGTATGCGTATAAGAGATGCGGCGATATCCCGCCAGAAGGGCAGCGTTATTATAAGCTCCGCCATGCGCCGGGCAACCGAAAGAGGAGAGGGCAGTATTATTGCCCTCCCCAGCGTAAGATACAGTATTTGCCAGAGCGCCAGCCACGCGGCGGCTACGGCGGAGTGCTTCAGTAAGTCCTTCATGTATCTCCTTGGGGGTTAAGTATTATCCCACATAGAACATATCGTCCCCGGGCAGCTTTCCGCCCACGGACTTGGGGTTGGCGTCGAACAGCACCTTCAGCATGCCGCTCACCATGACCTGCATCTCCTCGCCGGTTATGCAGACTATGTTGCAGTTGGGTATGGCCTTTTCGGCAAGAGCCGCGCTTGCCATTATGCCGTACTTTTCCACCAGTGTGCCAGCGTCTGCGGGAGAATTGACTGCGTATTCTGCAGAGGAGGCGTATTCCTTGAGAAATGCCTTCAGCGCCTCGGGGTGCTCATCGGCAAAGGCCTTGCGCACCACCAGACAGCCCTGAACCAGCTGGGCGTCGGATACGCTTTCCCACTCGGCGGTGAGGTCCAGCGCAATACGGGCGCCCTCCGCCTTGCTGAGGGCTGTGGTCACAAAGGGCTCAGGCACTACTATTATATCTGCTTCGCCTGAGGCCAGTTTGGTCACAGCTTCCGCATGCTCGGCGGCATATTCAACTTCCACAGAGCCGGCAAGGCCGTTTTTATCCAGAATATAGTTTAATATATATTCGGGGGTGCTGCCCTGTCCGGCAGCCAATATTTTCCTGCCTGCGAGATCGGCTGTGGATTGTACGCTGTTACCATTTTCCACTACGTACAGCACGCCCAGGGTATTGACGGCCGCGGTGAGTATCTGACCATCAGTTTTGTTGAAGAGTACTGCGCCCAGATTCACGGGCACGGCGGCTATGTCCAGCTCGCCGGATATCAGGCCGCCTGTGACTTCATCGGGGCTGCCCGCGTAGGTTATGGAATAATTGTACTCGGTCTTGCCCTCCTCCGCAAGGGAACTGAGCTGGGCCATGCCTATGCCGGTGGGGCCCTTCATTGCGGCAACGTTTACTGTGAGCTGCTCCTTTGGGGCGCAGGCGGCGCAGAACAGCAGCATGAGCAGGGACATCATCAGTGCGGTGAGCTTTTTCATAAGTGTTTCTCCTTTTTGATGGTTTTAAGTATGTATAAATTTGTTTTTATACTTATTTTTTTATTATGATATTCCGTCCGCGGCGGGTGATTTTTCCTTCCGCTTCCATGGCATCCAGGGTTCTATAAAGGGAGGCGCGGCCTACGCCAAGCATCTCCGCGAAGTCGGTAAGGCTACAGGGGAGAGTGAGCTGCATCACGCCGTCCCGCATAGAGGCGTTGTCCTCTATGTACATCGTCAGCCTGCTGCTGGCGGAATATCCGGCGAGAGAGGCTATTTTTTTATTGAGGAACAGCACACGCCCCACCAGGAATTCCGCAAAGTTGACTGCAAAGCTGCCTCCCCGCCTCAATGTCTCCGAAACGAAGCCGCCGTCCATGAAGAGCACGCGACAGTTTTTCCCTGCGGTGAGCCTGCTTATGTCCTCATCAGCTGCAAATGCCCGGGATACGTTTAGGGCCTCGGAAGGCCTTGCATCGCGCATGAGCAGATATCTGCCGTCGGAGGCCAGCTTTTCTATTGTTACGCTGCCGGAAAGCACAACGAGCATACAGTCGGCAGGCAGCATTTTTCCGGCGGAAAAATCACGTATGGAGCAGCCCTCAAAGGAGAGCAGCTTCGCAAGCCCCCCGTCGTCCATTCCGTTAAACAGCGGACAGCTGCGTATGGCCTTGAGGTCGGCGGCGCTAATTTTAATATCGGTCATGGTCAGCTCCAACGGATAAATTTGTCTCACACGGGACAAATATATGGTACGATATACCGCCCCGCTTGTCAATACGGGCAAATAAAACAAATAAAAAAAGCCGGCGTGTCCGCTGGCCCAGAGTGTCAAAAAAGTGGCTGAATGCCACTTTTTTGAGTTTTACGGGTTTTGCC
>OIZV01000493.1_pt1 | contig 18860 bp, 18 predicted proteins | sample 1588681 | NCBI WGS metagenome assembly OIZV01 (sample SAMN03283281) | human gut metagenome | biome: human-associated habitat; material: feces | host: Homo sapiens | place: Peru | collected 2012
TCGTCGGCGGGTTGCTCTGCTCGGTGATCTCATCGATGCTGCCGGCGCGCGGCGCGCGCATTCTGAGCCTGACGCTGACGGCGACGGTCTGCACGGCTTGCCTGCTGCTATTATATTATGTAAACCAAACGGGCGAGGCCGTGACCTATCTCATGGGACATTATCCGCACCCGTGGGGCAACGAGCTGCGCTTCGGGCGGCTCGAGCCGCTCTACGGCGCGGCGTTCTCGGCCGTGATGCTCCTGTGCATCCTCGGCGGCAAAAAGCAGCTCGCGCATGATTTGCAGCCGTCGAAGCAGAACCTCTATTACGTCCTTTGCGACCTCGTGCTCACGGCGCTGCTGGCGCTGGCGTTCACGAACGACGTTTTCACGGGCTATGTGTTCATCGAGATCTGCACGCTGGCCTCCTGCGGGCTCCTGATGATCCGGCAGCTCGGCCGCACGACGCTGGCCTCCGTGCGCTACATGATCTTCAGCCTGCTGGGCAGCGGCCTGTTCCTGCTCGGCATCGTGATGCTCTACGAGATGACGGGGCATCTGCTCATGCCGAATCTGCGCGAGACGATCGCACAGCTCTGGCAGAGCGGGCGCTATCACACGGCGCTGACCGCGTCGATCTGCCTCATTACGATCGGCCTCGCGGTCAAGAGCGGCCTGTTCCCGTTCCATTTCTGGATGCCGGACACCTACGGCTGCGCGACGCCCTGCTCGTCGGGCATTCTCTCGGGGCTGGTCTCCAAGGGGTATATCTTCCTGCTGCTCAAGCTGATCTTCAACGTGTTCGGCGAGCAGGTGTTCTATGCCTGCGGCGTGCAGAACGTGCTCTACGGCCTCGGCGTGGCCGCAATGGTGGTCGGCTCGGTCAGCGCCATTCTGGAAAACGACATTTTCCGCATGATCGCGTTCTCCTCGGCGGCGCAGATCGGTTATATCTTCATGGGCATCGGCATTTCGCCGGAGCTGGGCGTGCAGGCCTCGCTGCTGCATATTCTGACGCACGCGCTGACCAAGCCGCTGCTGTTTCTCTCGGCGGCACAGCTCTCCGACGCGATGGGCGGCAGGAAGCGCTTCCGCGAGCTGCAGGGTGCGGCGCTCGCCAACCCGATCGCGGGCGCGGCCTTTGCCGTCGGCTCGTTCAGCATGATCGGCCTGCCGCTGACGGTCGGCATGATCTCCAAATATCTGTTCGCGGAGGCGGCCTTCCTGAGCGGCGTGCGGATGATCCCGACGCTGCTGGTGCTGGCTGTGAGCACGGTGCTCAACGCATTCTATTTCACGCGCACGCTCATCCGCATCTATAACCGCCCGACGCAGGCGCTGCCCGAGCGGGTCACGCTGCGGCAGCAGCCGTCCTATGCGCTCGCGGCGGCGGCGTTCTCGGTGATGATCATGGCGCTCGGCATTGCCGCGCAGCCGGTCGTCACGCTGCTGCGCCGCGGGCTGGAGCTGTTTTAACGGCTGTTTCTATTATGTAATGTTTATATCAAACAGAACGACAAATAGTAATTTGATAGTGAGGTAATATATCATAATGGATTATTTCATAATGGAAATGTGGAGTGGTATATGGACATTAAGAAATATGATTCCTTTGTCAGGACTTGTATTTTTAGGTGTAATATGTATTGAATTATTAATAAAAGTTATTCAAAAGAAAAAAATAAATTTTAAAATATTAAATTTAATATGTCAGTATTTATGGATTTTAATCATTTTATGTATATTAAAAATAACTGGTATCTTAACTGGTGATTTTGGTATAACATCTCCATTTAATAGTTATATCAGTTTTAAATTATTTGAAGATGGTTTTAACGCTGCAACGATATTGAATATACTTTTATTTATACCGTTTGGATTTTTACCAATATTTATATTTAAAAATATTCATAAACATTGGTGGAATGGAATCATACTTGGTGGAATATTTTCTATAAGCATCGAATTTTTACAAACTTTTATTGGCAGATTTGCACAATTAGATGACGTTATTATGAATACTTTAGGAACACTTATTGGATTTTTACTAGGACTATTTGTTATGAGTTTCTTCAAAAATAAATTGGTAAAAGAATAATAACAAATTATGCTAGAATCTGTTAAAAAGCTTGAAGAGCTTTTTATAGCGCCAACGGCGCGTCAGATTCTGCATGAGACGGCGCAGCGTGCATTCGCACGATGCGAGTGTGCAAAGCACACGAGATTCTTGATTAAAAATTTTAATCAAGAATCAGTATCAGAGGTTCCCAAGGTCTTTCGCCCTGCATCCCTCCGGCCGTCAGTCCTTCCGCCCTCGGCGATCGTGCGCTTCCGCTCATTTTCTCGTCAGTCGACGGTTCGCCCAGACCGGCAGCATTCCGACCGCCGCGCCGAGCGTGTTGCAGAGCACGTCTGTCCCCTGCGCGAGACCCGCCCCGGTCGCGTATTGCCAGACCTCGACGCCGGCCGACAGCAAAAACCCGGCCAAAACGCCCCACGGCCCGATCAGGCCGCATGCGGCAAGCCCAAACGGCACATACAGCACCGCGTTCATGAACATCTCGCGGAAGAATTCGTTCGTGTAAGCCGCCGCCCACGTGAACACATGCTCCTCCGACGGCGTCCGGTTCCAGACCGTCAGCCACAGGACGAGCACGGCCGCCAAAAGCGCAGCCGCACCGCATACGGGCTTCCATACCCGCCGCGGCACGATCCGCCCAAGCAAGCCCCATATGAGAACGGAACACGCAATCAGCGCCAGCAGTTTACACGGATTCATGGCATATACCATACCAAATTGCTTCATATTCGTGCCTCGCAACTTTAAAGGAAGCCTACATCGCGCGAAACCCGGAAGTTGTCGATCAACTCACCATTCGACGAAGTGCAACAAGCAGTCTATCGTTATCCTCACGTTTTCTGACGGCAAGCCGAATGTAATTCTCGCCCACCTTATCAGACAAGTCTTTAATCAGCAAATTATCTTCTTTCAGCAGCCGATTTGTGAGTTCTCTCGCTGTGATGGTATGAAGCCGCACCATAACATAATTTGCCTCGGATGGAAAAACCGTGATTTCCGGAATTTTTTTCAGCTCCTCGATAAAGCGTGCCCTCTCATGCCGAATCTGGTCCAATCCATTCTCATAAGCTCCCTTGTATTTTTCAAAAATCTGCATAAAGAATTCTGCATAGGAGTTAATGTTCCAAATGGAGACGTCTTTTTTTATGAAAGAAAGCAATTCCTGATTGCTGGATGCTAAAATGCCAAGACGCAATCCGGGAACACCGTAGGATTTGGAAATACTTTTGATCACAGTGAGGCCCTCGTAGCTCTCGAGAACTGAGTCTTTTAACAGCGTCATATCTTTTTTGCTTGAAAAGTCAACAAACGACTCATCGATGACCAAGTAGAGGTTCTTCTTCTTTGCCCACGTAATTATGGTGCGTAGGCCGTTTGAATCAATCAAATTGCCGGACGGATTATCCGGATTGATTAATACCAACGCGTTGATTTGTTTGTCGTCAAAATACTCGATAATATCAGAGGCAGAATATTTAAAATTGTTTGATGAAACGTCAAACACAACCTCTTTTGCCCTATCATATCTGTTCGGGTATTCTTCAAATGTTGGGCGAATCAGTCCAATACGAGCATCTTTCCCTCTAAGATACTGCATTAACGATTTAATTAGCTCCGCAGCACCGTTTCCGACAGTAATATACTCCTGCTTCACGGCAAAATTCTTAGCTGCAAGCGACGCATTCATGCGCATACCGGACGGGTATTGTGTCAGGAGGGGTTCAAAGTTTGCCTTTATTTCGGCAACCATTTTCTCATTCGGGTAGTATGGATTCACCAAAAGGCAAAAGTCGATCAGCTTCGGGTATCGCCAATAACCGCCGAATTGTTTCTGAAGGAGCACCGCCTTTTGTGCGCTGTCGTCCATAAACATCATAGCAGCGATATCCAGATCCTGACTGTCGTCTATTTCGTACCAGCGCTGTCCTTCAAGCCGCTTGGCACGAATCCGCGGATCATCCAACATTGTGATCACACGGAGCACCTGTTCATAATACTCATTCTCACCCAACGCACGCTGATATGCCTCCAGAAACGGAACATAAAGCGTCTGAGAAAAATGCTTGCTGAATTTGTAAATATTGACCGTTTTATAATAGTCGGTCGCTTCCTCAAAGCGGAAAGCCTTTCCAGGAATAAACATCTCAATAGAGTCGTCCGCCGACAGCTTCACACAAGTACCGTCCATCCAGCTTTGGAATTTGTCGACCAGAGCAAGCGTATCTCGCGGGTCATCCATCAGCGCATACAATACAGCGTCTTCAAAAATGATGTCAGATTCAAATAGGAGCGTATCGTCCTGCACAAGATAATCCTTCGCCAATGCTAACGAATAGATATTATTTGTTTTGTTGAATATCGGATTATCCACATAGAGAATCGGTGTACAAATATCCAGTGTTGAGATATACTCCTTCAGTTCCTTTCCTTGTAGCCCGCAACAATTATAATTCTATTCAGGTTTTTCTTTTCGATTTGATGCAGCATTCGGTCTATCAGTGTTACTCCGTTCACTTGAACCATACATTTCGTATTGTTCTTCGTTAATTCTTTCAGTCTTTCCCCCATTCCCGCTGCCAAAATCATTGCTTGCATAGCTTTCAATTCCTTTTGTTATACTTTTCCGTTGCTCATCCTGTCATGCAGACAGTGGCTCGTCGCTCCGTCGGAGCTTTCATCGGCTTTCACTCCGCTGTACTCAGCATTTTTATAGCTTCACCTGCACCGGCATGTGCTTGCAAATCTGCTCCTCGGCAGGCGGCAGCTTCATAAAGTCGCCATATATAATTCGCAAGGCTGCCTCGATCTGGTCAAATATATAGAATTCTTGCCCTTCGAATAAAACCTTATGATAATGCTCGGTCATGCTCATTGGAAACTGACAAGCCATATCCTCCGGACAGGACAGGCTCATCCAGAAATATCCCTGCTCCATATCCGCAAAGCGCTGAATTGCTGCCTCCGCCTTCTCCAGCCGTTTTTTCCGAACACTCTGCGGGATGAGCCTCAGCGCGCGCTTCAAAAGGCGCTTTCCGAACGGTTGCGCCGTGTTATACGCATTCGCTCTCGTCAGCAGGAAGCACTTATAGGCGTTTTTGCGGATGAACCGCTCCTGCTTTGGGTCTTCCGGGACCTTATCCAGAATAAAAATATCGACCCAAACGCCATGATGCCCAACGTGCGGATTTTCTCCCTTTGAAAGTAAGATCGTGTTGTCCTTCCGGATCTTTGCATGATTGATGCCGCTCCGCAAGTCGCGCTCCGTGTTCTGGAGGAAATAACCCTGCATAGGCGTCGTTTCCCAGATTTTGCAGAATTTTTTGTAATTCTCGCGCGTCATGACAATGTCCACATCGTCGTCCCACGGAATGAAGCCCTGATGCCGCACCGCCCCGATCGCCGTCCCGTAAAACAGCGAGTATCGGATCTGATGCGCCTCACAGTAAGCGTGAATCGCATCCAAAATGTCCAGCTCTGTATCCTGAAGTTTTTTTAGTAACTTGTTGTCCATCGTAACCTTTTTATTTCTCTTTCTTAATGATTGCTCAAAAAGTCGATCAGCTCGCGGACTGCGCCATGGCCGCCGTTTCTTTTACAAACGACATTTGCGCAGAGTCTTACCGCCTCGACGGCATCCTGCGGGCAGGCAGTCAGGCCGCAAAGCTTCATACACGCCAAGTCATTCAGATCGTCGCCGATATATGCAACTTCCTCCAGTGATATCCGGTATTTTGCTGCCAGCTCTTGAAGGACACGGCTTTTGTCTGCGACGCCTTGATAAAGCTCCTCAATGTCCAGTTCCCTTGCCCGGCAGGCCACAATATCCGATCTCCGTCCGGTAATGATCGCAGGGACGATTCCAAGCTCCGGGAGAATATGCTTGATCGCATACCCGTCCTTTACATCGAATGCCTTCATCATCTCTCCGTTGCTGCCCGTATAGATGCAGCCATCCGTCAATGTCCCGTCCACATCCATAACCAGAAGCTTGATTTTCATCGTACGATCCCTGCCTTAAAAATATCCTGCATCAAAATTGAACCAACGACTGTCTCATTTTCGTCCAGCACCGGCATACCGGTAATCTTCATATCACTCATATATTGGAGCGCATTCACCGCCATCTCCCACGAGCCAATGTGCTTGGGATTTTTCGTCATTACATCATCCACATTTGCTGTATAGACGTCAATTCCCTTTTCAAGCATCCGGCGCAGGTCGCCGTCTGTAATGATCCCACGAAGTTTCTGATCGCTGTCAACGATCGTGACCATACTAAGCCCTTTGCCGCTCATTTCCACGATCGCACTGCGCAAGGAGCTCCCCTGCAGCACCGTTGCATTTTCCTCCCCGGTATGCATCAGGTTGCTCACCTTCACCAGCAGCTTCTTACCCAACGCACCGGCCGGATGATGCAGTCCAAAATCCTTCTCGGTGTAGTTTCTCGCCCTGGACGAAACCAGCGCCATCGCGTCACCCAAAACCAGCAGCGCCGTTGTGCTGCTGGTCGGAGCCAAATGCATATAGCAGGCTTCCTCAAATTCCGGAAAAACAAAGCGGTATCTACAGGCTGTTGCAAGCGTTGAATTCGGATTCCCGGTAATTGCGACGGTTTGACACCCGATCTCCTTGAGCGTAGGCATCAGCCGTGTAACCTCTTCGCTCTCGCCGCTATAGCTCAGGAGCATAACGACGTCCTTCTTTTCTACCATTCCCAGGTCGCCGTGAAGCGCCTCGCCGGGATGCATAAAAAAGGACGGGATCCCCAGGCTGGCAAATGTCGCCGCCATCTTGGTTCCAATATGCCCCGGCTTCCCCATGCCGGTCAGGATCACCTTCCCCTCACATGCTAAAATCAGGGAGATCAGCACCTCAAAGCTGTGTCCCAGCGCGTCTTTTGTCTTTTCCAGCGCCAAAATCTCTTTATCAAAGATTTCGCGTGCTTCATCTATATAATCCAGCTTTTTGTCCAACGCCTGCCTCCGTAAGATGTCCCTCAGTCGGTTGCTTCCTGCACTGCGTCATATACACGCAGCAATTTTTTTAACAGTCCTTCCATTTCATCCAGCGGAACCATGTTCGGTCCGTCGGATTTCGCCTGATCCGGGTCAGGGTGCGTCTCCATGAACAACCCGTCTGCGCCAACTGCGACCGCAGCTTTGGCCAGATATTCTACATACTGCCGGTTTCCGCCTGTGCTTGACCCGTTTCCGCCCGGTTTTTGTACACTGTGTGTCGCATCGAAAATGACCGGAACGCCCAACTCCTTCATTACGCGGATCCCGGTCATGTCGACGACCAGCGTGTTATAACCGAAGGTCGTTCCGCGTTCGCAGAGCATGACATTCTCATTTCCGGATTTTTTTACCTTCTCTACGCAATTTTTCATATCCCACGGAGCCAAAAATTGCGCTTTTTTTATATTGATGCATCGACCCGTTTTCGCAGCCGCAACCAAGAGATCCGTCTGTCTGCACAAGAAGGCCGGGATCTGTAAAATATCGCAAACCTCCGCTGCCGGGGCTGCTTGCCACGGCTCGTGAATGTCCGTGCAAATCGGCAGCCCGTAGGTATCCTTTACGAGCTTTAAGATGCGCAGACCTTCTTCCAGCCCCGGTCCGCGAAAGCTCGAAATCGACGTGCGGTTTGCCTTATCAAACGACGCTTTAAACGTATATGGAATATTAAGGCTCTGCGTGATCTCCTTCATCCGTTTTGCGATCGACAGGGCTAACGCTTCCGATTCGATCACACACGGCCCGGCAATTAATTGGAACATGGCTTTCTCCTTCTATAATATACTCTCTTTAATTTTGAATACCCCAATCCGATCAGGGTAGCAATAAGCGTCGTTTCCAAGAAAACGGCCAGCGAACCTTGACCCATAGGTACAAGCACTTCAACGATCATCGGATGGACACAGTATACGATCATACTGATTTTTCCCAAATCGGCCATTTTCTCAGCAGAAAGTCGAATGCCTTTGATCGCTTGAAACAGGAAGCACGCAGTTGGGTAACTGAATATAAGATAGGAACATTTATCATACCCCTTATTGTTTATGAAAAATGCTTCTATTGTCAAGAGTCCCAGAGAAAAAAGCAAACCTAATCGTGAATTTCTGCGTTTTGGATCCGGAACGCCGTTCATCGCCCATCCAAGCAGCATCAAAGGCAAGAGCAAAAATACCGCTGCACTGGCAGCGAAGCTGTAATCCATAATGCCAAATATTTGCCCAATGCTTTTCGGAAGCAGCCATCTGTAACTATAAAACAAAAGCCATATCAAATATAGAACGCCAGAGCTTATCAGCGCTTTTCGCCTCGTCAGGTAAGGCAAAATCAGGTATGCGATCGGGAGCGCATAAATCATCCCAAGCAGATACCACGGGTGATAATGTGATCCATTCTGAAGCGCTGCAACAAAATAGTCCAGAAACGCGGCCGCGGAAAACCAGCCCGTGCGAAGCCATTGTGGGATTGAATAAAGCAGATATAGTCCCGACCAAACAGCATACATGATAATCAGCTTCTTCTCATGGCCGAAAAATGTGCTTCTATTCCGCTTCTTCGTATCACAAAGCCTCGGCAGCAAGAAAAATCCCGTGCAAACAGCAAAAAATGGGACAGCCGTTCTGAATATGATATTTTGAAAAACAAACGCAAGTGTTTTATTGATATCCGAGAAAAAACCGGTATGAATTCCAATGATGAAGATCGACGCAATATACTTAGCAAGATCAATTGCCGCGTTTCTTTGAGTGACCGTTTTCATTCAGTCATATTGTTAGCTAACATATACCGCTCCACTTGCACGCGGTCTTTCGGAGTGTCGACCGACAGGGACTTGCAATGCGCGTTGATGTAATAGCAGTCCTTACGGTTTTCAATGAACCGGAAGGAGTCGTTTTCCTCGATTTTTTCCACCGGGCCGCGGGGCGTATTATGATAATACTCCAGCGCGCCATGCGTAAATGCGCCCACGCCGACAAATTTTTGATACTGATAATTCATCTCGCCCTTGGGGAACGGGATCGGCGCGCGGGAAATGAACAGGCAGATGCCGTCCCGATTGGTTACGATCTTCAAATTTGTCGGGTCAACGACTTCTACAGGATTCGAAAAATCAGTCATGAGATTGGAAACATAGAATCCATCCTCCGGAATAGACGCCGGAATGCACTTGACAATGTCTTCGGCCATGACCAGCGGCTCATCTCCGTTGACCATGACATAAAGGTCTGCGTCAACGACGTGAGAGACCTCGTACAGCCGCTCGGTAGCCGTCTCGCAGTCCGGCGAGGTCATAATGACCTTCGCACCGAAGCCCTCGGCCACGGCTTTGATCTCCTCGTTATCGGTGGCAACATAGACCTCTTCAAAGCACTCGACCTCTTTGGAGTGCTTCCACACCCAGTAGAGCATTGGCTTGCCGCAGATCTGCGCCAGCGGCTTCATGTGAAAGCGGGACGAACCGCCCCGTGCCGGGATCATTCCGATAATTTTCATTATACAATCTCCTTATGCATATTTTTATTTCTATTGCTTGATAAGGTCTGCACAAGAATGCTTTCTGTGCAGCGCCGGAGGCAGGACTCGACCTGATATACGGGAGCAATAATGCTCACGCTTTTCAACTTTTACTGCTTCTTCGCTTCTTCAAATATCCTGTTACCAAGCTTTTTTCATAATCATTCATCGTAAACCGCCAGTTCAGCAGGCAGTAGAGCGCAGTGTAGATCACGACTCCCGCAAGCAGAACCGGCAGCCTGTAGAAGTTCATGACCTTTGAAAGAAGCAGGGTCGCAGCGCACATCAGCACGGGAATGATGTAGATGTTCGCCAGTTTTTTCCAAAAGCGGATCATGTCCAATCCTGTTTTTTTGTGATAATACCAGTTCATCACGAACCCCTGTCCGATCACCAATGCAACGCCCGTCATCAAGGCCGCGCCGACGATTCCCATGGCGTGCATTAAGAACCATGTTCCGATCACATTCAGAATCGCAATGCCCAGATATACCAGCGAACGGAATCTATGCCGGTTTTGCGCTACGACAACGTTCAGACATATGCTCTGCACAAGCGGGATCATATTGGGGATCATCATTAAAACCGCAACCCAGTATGCCTCGGAATATTCCTCTCCTGCATAGAACCGGATAAACGGCTGGCCGAAAGCAATGAATCCGGAAATAACCAACACCATGATGTAGCCTTGCAGTCGCCCGATTCTAATGGCAAGATCCGTTAATTCTTCATTTGACGCACCCTGAAACACCATTTTATTTGTCTTCGGCGCAAGCAGCCCGGATATTCCGGTCGTCAGGCTGAACATGATCCCGTTAAACGTTCCTCCAACATTATAAATCGCCACGCCGGTCGTTGCCAGCGCCGGAACCATACCGATCATAACGGTATCCGTTGCGTTATAAAGCTGCCCGACCACATTAGCCACAAAAATCCAAAAAGAAAAGCCCATGATCTCCTTCAGCTTGTTCATCGGGAGATTCTTAACGCGCGGCCGGAGCTGCATTCTTTTTCTTACATAAATCTGATAGGCAATCCGGGACAAAATGGTCACTGCCATGGCCGCAGTCGTCATGCCGACAGAGCCCGTGCCGAGCAGAAGCGCCACCAGACTGAGACACGGCCCGCCGCATGTTGCCAAAATATTCATGCATTGCAGGAATATAAATTTCTCATGGGCGTTTACCACTGAGAGATACGGCGACTCTGAAAAGCTCAACGCCATATTGATCACCATCATGAGCACCAGAAGCTGCATCCGGCTCAGCTCTGTGGCGGTCAAAGACTCCGCATACCACAGCGGAAGGCACGTGATTAGGATCGAGCCGACGGCCAGCGCCGCAACGGCGATCACATTAAAGATAACATCAAAAAGCCCAAATATCCGCTCCTCTGCCTCTTTCCCCTCTTCCTCGCGAGATTTAATGAGGTAGCGCGTAATGGCCGAGCCAAGCCCAAGGGAAATCAGCGACAGGTAGCTCGTGACGCTGCTGGCCAGCTTATAGAGTCCATACTCGCTCTGTCCCAGAAGCGCCAGCATGATTGGTGTATAAAAGATGGGAATCAGGTTGCCAAGTATCATATTGACATAATTCAAAATGATTCCGATCTTCAATTGGCTTTTTTTCTGTGTCATAAAATGCGTCCTTTACTTGAAGAGAGAATCGAACGTAACGCGCGGGAAAACCTCCAGCTTCCCGCCGCGTGTCGCGTTAAAAACACGGACACTCCGGGCATCGCAATGTCTTTTCATGGCCTCATAGGTCATCGTGCTGCGCTCTGTGTTGGGGATATAGAGCTTGTCCTTATCCTCATTGTACTTATCGGTGAAATAATCCTTCACCGAATTGTCCACAATGATCTCTCCCTGATTGTTCTGACTGATTTGAAAATGATGGTCAACTCCGATCAGGTAAATTTCAGAGAACCCCATATAAGTGGCTAGCTGCGCCGCCGTATACATGCAGGTCGTAGCATTGAAGATCTCTCGCGCGCAGTCATCTGAAAAGGCAAAACGATCCGGATCATCGACGTTCTGGGGCCTCATATTGAAGTAAATTGCCCGAGATATCTTGATCCCGTTCCACCACTTCAGTTGGATCGGGATAAACTTTTCCTTTGCTTGCAGGTCACAAACCTCTTTTATGCATCCCGAAAGCATCTTCTCATCTTGGGATATATAAAACGTCGGCCGCCATTTCGTCTGGTCAAAAATGTTATAGATGCGATTAAACGCAAACGTGACCTCTCCATTTTCTTGCAGCTTGGTCAGATCCTCCGCACGCAAGCTGGGACCGTTGCCGATGAAGAAGCAGCGGCGGCCGGAGCATTGGTCTTTGTATGCAGCTAACTGTTTTCCCTGTTTTGTCTTACTGAAATGTGTTTGCTGATACGGAATAACGTATCGAGCTTGTATACTTGCAGCAGCACGGGTGAACAAATTCATATACTAATCACACTTTCCTACTTCCTGCAATAGCAATTATATACCGTAGTCTTTAAATGGAAGTCGTTCAATCAAAGGATGCATTATTTTGCTAAATAACCAGTTCTTCGCAATAGCAAGCACCGAACTGCACAGATAGAAAAACGGAGGACAGATTAATAGCCCGAGTAGATACGGAAGAACCGGCCCATAGAGAGATGTATCGACATGGAAAAGTCGAATATAGATCAAGTCTGTAAAAAAAGGTGTTGACATGATATTTATTCGGCATCAATTAGAGCTTCGATTTGCTTCATAACCCGCTCTGGGCCGAATTGTTCCGGACATTTTGTATTTTCTTTTATGTGCTGATATCGTTTCTTATCATTCAGAATCGTCAGCACTTTCTCCGTCAACGACTCTTGAGATTGCTCTGTCAGCAGACCATTGACACCATCTTCAATAAACTCACAGGGACCGCGGGACTTCGTTACCACGCACGGAACGCCGAGCGCCATCGCTTCCAATACTGTCAGCCCTTGCGATTCCACATATGACGGATGAACAAACAAGTCTGCGTACTTTATATAGGGATAAGGGTTTGCTTTGCTTCCTTCCAGAATCACGTGATCTTTCAGGTTGTTCTCAGCAATCAAAGATTCTATCTTTGAACGCTCAGAACCCTCACCGACAATATGCCAAGTAAATCGCATGTCTGCTTCCCGCAGCGCCTTCGCAGCAGGAATGATATTTTCAAAATGCTTCTCTGGCGCAAGGCGGCCCACCGAGACGATATGCAGTGCATCACCTGCATAGGGTGATTTTACGGCCTTCTGCTCAATTGCCTCGGTGTCCAACATGTTCGGAATGCAGACTAGCTTATCAGCAAGCTCCGGCAACCGACCTTGAAGCATGGCCTTGCAGGACTGCGAAACTGCAGCCACTGCGTCCATTCTGCTGCACATATCACCATAGGCTGAACGATCCATATTGAATTCGCCGTGGTGCCACCATGTGATTTTTCGATCAGCCTGCACGGAATACGCCGCCAAATCGGAACAAATGCCCGAACGAAATCCAACCACACAAGCATAGTGGTGCTTTCCAAGCAGAACAGTTGCCGCACGTTTCAATGCACATGCTCCGAAAAACTTTTGTAATAAGAACAAGAGGCGCAACCTTAGGCACATCCAATCGTGTGCTGCAATGCACTGCCGAATCGATGACACAAAGCTTCCATAGGTATGATGAATGTCTCGAAACAGCACATGCACTTCTGACGGCAATTCCGAAGCATAGTCACCGGTATCTTCCAGTAGCAGAAGATCAACGGCATATTTTGAGTAATCCATATGCTTGAGCACATCCGCAAGGGAGCGCTCCACACCGCCTGCATTCAGGTGACCATTGATAAAAAGGATTCGCTTTTTAGATCTCATGTTTACTACAGTTCCATTATTTACAGCAATTGCTTAACAACTGCCTTAGGCGAAAACTCAGTTACGGGGCTCCACTTCCTACCATCCACAATATCTGTCTCGATTTGATTCATAGCTGAAAGAATTGACTGCGTATCGTTATCACAAAAACAATACCGATTAAATCGTTCAAAGTACTCTCTAATATACTTCTTTTCTTCAGGCGTTCCGTCCAGTATAAAAAGTATCGGCTTGGTTGTGGCTGAGTAGTGATATATTTTCCCCGGAATCTGTCCTCCGCGCAAATTACAAAGGTGAACCAGCACGGTTGTCTTCTCCTGCACCGTTGCAAGCTTATCCAAGGTTACTCGTCCGCTGACTTCAATTTGTGAAGTCTTTTCAAGAACGATGTCGGAATCTCCATAAATATATCCAGTTGATTTCGTTTGGCAGAGTGCCTGATAAAACGGCTCTAAATTGCGAACATGGGAATAATAGTCTCCTAAGTAGGCATAACTTATTTTTTCGTATGACTGTTCGGATTCTGATGCAAAAGCAAGATATGGCAGCGGTATCTGTTGCATTTTGCATGCGCTTTCCTTGAAATATCGCTGCTGATAAACAAGCGTCAGAGGACTAACATAGAACACCTCGGTCGCCACATTTAAAAGTGCGTTCTCTTCATCAAAAATCTCCTCTTTATGGCCGCCGTATATGTCATAATACCAAGGATCTTCCCAAATCTGAATCCATCGTTTATACTTCAAATGCCCATTATGGAACAGAATAGCGACCAATTTGTGGCTCGCCGCAGGCGAAGAGTTGGATATGACAAGGTCATATTCCGTATCTGCGCGAAATTTCGATGCATTTTTTAGCCATTGTTTTTCCAGCGGATACTTTGGGTCGATTGGAAATAGAAAATAGTAGGCTTTTTTTAGATATTCGCAAACAGTAACTTTTAAATTTTCTGCCTTTTGTGGCTCTTGCGTCTGAACACAGGAATTTGTGGCAGATACTGTAGACTGTAAAACATTCCTACCAATGTATTTTCGAAGCCTGTCATGTATTGTTTCTGATGGATAAGAATAGTACTTGGCATTCTCCCAATGAGGGAGAAGATCATCTGTTTGCCCCCAACTGTCCGCTGCCATCAGTATATCGACTTGGCAACCGTTTTCCAGCAAGCCTTGCACATAGCCATTATGACTCATGTTGGCAGATGTGTTTTTTGATAGGCATGCCCCTACAACGTATAACACCCTCATAATAATTGAACCTCAGTTTTATAGAAAATACATTTCTTTTTGCCTTGTTGACATAAGAATATGGTCAAAATGTCATCCAATAGCAGAGCGTCGCCTTGTCTATGTCGGCTATAGGCAATTAGACTAATCCTGCTTCGTTTATATAAGTTTAAATATTTTAAAAGAGCACGCTCGCCAGCTTTCGTTTGATTAATGCAGTCACTTAGTATTAATTAGCATCAATACGTAGCTAAGATTCCCCAAAATCTAAAGCATATCAATAAATTGATTGCTTTAGATTTATCACATTCTATTCTGCATTATCAGTTGTTTTATTCTTCTATATGCTCTTCCTATCTTTACTCTGATTTGTCTATACCAAGGCTGCCAACTCATTGAATACCAATGAACCGAGCATGTATTCTCTGTCTTATTTAAGCGGCCAGTCGCACTATCCAATGGGTTGAAGTAATCTGCCGGGTAAGTATGGATCCCTGCAACGACCTGCTCCTGTCCATTGCGCACAAGGCCGAAGCGCTCCATCACATCGCTGTTCAGATGTGGGCAGCCCACGGCATTTGTACTTCCGTCCACGTTGGTGAAATGCAGCTTTTTGTACTCCTCAATCATGGCCTGTACAACGGGCTGGTGCGACACAGCCGCCATAGCCTGCCCGCTGTTGACAAACCGGTCGTTCTCAAACCCAATAAATCCTTCATCATTCAGCAGCGGCGAAATATCCCGCACGACCTCCACATCGGTATCGAAGTATACACCGCCATACTGCTCCAGCACGATCAAACGCATCACATCAGACACAAAGGCGTACTTTTTCGCAGCATAAGCCTCCGCCATGAAGGGCATCGCGAGATAGTCGCAGTTGTCCTCGTTCCACTCGCGAATTTCAAAATCCGGGCAGAATTTGTGCCAACTGGCGACGCACTTTTGGGTCAACTCTGGCTTTTCGCCACGGCCAAACCAACAGTAATGAATGATCTTTGGGATCATCGGTCAATCCTCCATCAACGCGTAGATTTTTTCAATCTCATCCCTATTTGTGTAGTCCCGTTTTTTGCAATTCTCAGAAAGCTGCCGCATGCGTACCGGGTCGCGCAAAAGCGCAGCAATGCCAGCAGCGCAGCCCACATTGTCCACTGGGACGATCACACCATCGATGCCATCCTCCAGTTGGCTGCCTGCGGTCGCGTAGTTTGTAATGACAACAGGCTTGCCCAGCAGCTGTGCCTCGCGCACAGTGACGGCTTTGCCTTCGTAGCGCGACGGCTGCACATACAGGTCACAGGCGCGCATATAGGGATAAGGATTGTCCTTCTTGCCGAGGATAATAACGCGATCCCCCATCCCGGCCTCGGCAATCTTCTGGCGGATCAGCGGCTCATCGCCGCCATACCCAATCAGATACCACTTCACATCAAGGCCATCCTCTACTAAGCGGTGGCAGATGTCTGGCACGTTGTCGAAGTTCTTCGCGTCACAGAACCGCCCAATGGAGAGAAGCGTAGTGGTTTCGTCTGACAGCATATCAATCTGCAGCTCTTTGGCACACTGCTCTATAAACTGTCCCGCCAGAGCGTTCTCAATCGTAATCGCCTTGTTAGCAAGTTCGGGATAAAATGCCTTAATTTTTTCCGTGCAAGCCGGAGAAACGCTGACAACGGCGTCAACTTTGCTATAGGTTTCCAAATCCATGGAACGATTTGGGAACAACGTGTCATAATCCGTATGGTTCCATGTAATCTTCTTTTTTGCCTGAACCTTGTTAATCAGCGTATCCGCAATACCAAGGAACATCATCCCTACGTCATATTCACCTGGAATGTCCGGCAGCAGCGGCTGCAAAAAACGTGCAGTATACTGCATTGACATCCAAACGCCGCGTTTTTCACCAGTAGTCTTCGTGTGCAGCCACATGGCCACTTTGGAAAGCATACGTCTCAGCCCAAACCGTATTTTTCGATTACATAGCAAACAACGGATCGGCGTGTCAAAGGTTCGATACTGCGGCATTTCAGGCAAAAGATGTACCTGATCAGGGATAAACTTGAGAAATTCTCCCTCATGGCGGTACAAAAATAATGACACATCATATTGAGAGTAGTCGATTGTTTCCAACAGGCCCAATAAGCTGCGCTCTGCCCCGCCAATAAACATGGACGGCATCAGGATAATGATTTTTTTCATGCATTTTTCACTCCAATTGGGCGCACCTTCAGTTCTCTTGAAGCCGTCACCACAGACCCAGCCGGAATCGTTCCTTGAACAACTGCGCCTGCACCGATCACACAATTATTGCCGATTTGAGTTCCTTTCAGGATGACCACGTTGGCCGCGATCCAGCAGTGATTCCCAATGGTGATAGGTGCGGACACATGTCTATCGCTGACACCGTTCTCCGCGTCAAAAATGTGGTCATTGTCGAAAATCTTCACGCTTGGTCCAAATCGGCAGCCATCTCCGATAGTCACTCTGCTTTTCACGCTGATCATCAGGTCCTCATTAAAGTAAACTCGATTGCCAATTTCCAGTTTGGCATTCTCGTCCACAAGGATCGTACCATGTCCGTCACTGACCACACGGTCACCTAAACTCACCTGTGCGCTACGGCATAGTCGGAAACGCGTTCTGCGACTGAGTAACTCCACCCGTGTTGTTTTTAAGTTATTGCATCGGAAAAGACGGAGTGCATTTAGTTTTACAAAATTATAAAAAACAAGTCCATACGGCTTCATAGCAATTCTTCTTTGCTTTCAATATCGTTTAGTTTGAGCAATGATTCAGCCAACGCAATCTTAGTAGCTTCCCTGCAGCAACATGAAGTACGCTTCCGAGGAACACAGATATTGCCGTAACAAGCGCTGCATCAGCCCCCCCACCAGCCTGTGCATCCAAACAGCTTAATCGGGCCGATGCAGAACATATAGAGAACCAAATACACCTCGAAGCTAATATGGGCAAAGCAGGATAAAAACCATTGTCAAGGCTCTATACGTCGTTAGAACACCTGTCCGTTTTCTCATTCCGTTTTTTCCTGATATACTTCGTCAGCGCCCAACCGGCCGGTGTGCAAAACACAGTCAGCAGTCTTCTCGGGGATTCTTTGATAAAGTGTCGGTTGCCGGCGATTATGCTGCTGGAGCAATAGTGAATACAGTCCACAACAAGCCGCTTGTTGCTGTCAGGGGTTTGCATTTTCACCTTTCTCCAAAAGGCAAAGCCCTTCGGATTGTTCAGATACTGCCGCAGCATGGAGTTGGTGGAGCCGTCAGGTTGATATTCTACATTGCATACAATTTCATTCAAGACCGCCATTTTATATTTCTGATCGATCAACCGATATTTGTATGACAGCGCAACATATTTTTCGCCTTCAAAGACAGGATACTCCGGATATTGTTTGATGATGTCCGTCCTATAGATCAGTTTTTTATCCCCACGCCCACCGTTGGCATAGTAGCCGCTGACCGTTGTCTCTGTCATGGCATCGGGAAACCCGGTTCCGATAACATTTCCCCCAAAATCCGCATCTAAGGCAATGATTCCGGCATATCCCATACATCTGACCCGCTGCCATGTTTTGAGAATTTTCTCAACAGCACCCTCAGCCATTTTATCATCCGAATCGATGCAGACATTCAGCTCTGTGTGAATATTGGCATATGCTGCGTTGTGCGCTGTATGCATACCGCCGTTTTCCTTGTAGACGTACTGTATTTCGAAGCCGTTATCACGTCTCTGCCACTCGCGTACAAGCCTGGCTGTCCCGTCAGTAGAACCGTCGTCCACGATCAGCCATATGAACGCCTTGCAGCCTTGCGCAAGCAAGGATTCATAGGTTCTCGGCAACGTATGTGCCCGGTTATACGCAGGGGTAAAAACAGTTAATCTAACGTCTCGGATTGTGTTCAAGATAGAATTCCTCCAGCCATTTGGTTGTCTGCGCAATATCAAATCCGGCTGCTGCAACTTCTTTGCTTCGGTCCTGTCTTTTCGTTTTTAGACAGTTCTGCATACAATCTGACCATTGTTCCGGAGGATCATTCAGCTTCATGACTGAAACAAGGCTTTTTACAAGTATACTGTCCTCAGGAACCTTGTCTGATATAACACACGGCAGACCTGCCGTCTGCGTTTCGACGAGCGTGACCGGGAGTCCTTCATA
>OIZV01000495.1_pt1 | contig 18844 bp, 17 predicted proteins | sample 1588681 | NCBI WGS metagenome assembly OIZV01 (sample SAMN03283281) | human gut metagenome | biome: human-associated habitat; material: feces | host: Homo sapiens | place: Peru | collected 2012
TGACCGACCTTTTGCAAAAGCAAAACAGCGCAAAAGAATCAGAAGGCTTCAATGTTCAATCTTTTAACTACAGTGACTCGGATACAGTTGCGCATGTAATAGCACATAGAGATATTACTGCTGAATTGAGTGTATCTGATATTTTGCTAAACAATAATTCATATTCTGGAGGTAATAGCAATGAGTCCTTTAAAAATGGGTCCATTAGAGCAGGCCTTTTGGCTGATTATTATAACGATTGGGACAGTGCTGACGTATTTCGGTTGGGCATTTATAGGGATAGTTGGCAAAATAATGGAATGGTTCGCTTAAGCGAAGCCACTAATGAGCAAGACCGACTAAACAACAGCAAAAACCGAACGGTGGTCGTTATCGGCATCGGATTCGGAGAATCCGAGCCTATACCGGCGAGCAAACCTCAGACATTTTAACGGGTCGCCCGCTTCTTGAAGAATACGGTCACACAGTTTTCCGAATTGTGCGGCCGTTATTTTTTTGTATGCCCGTTGCATGGTTTTTGAGAAAAAATGTTTTATACAAATCAAAGGGAGTGTCTCTGTGAAAAAATCCGTGCTGCTTTTTCTTGCCTGTTCCGTTCTGCTGCTTGCGGCCTGCCAAAAAACGCCCGAGTCTGTCATGGACGGAAACGTCCTGCGCGCAAAAAGCTTGAACGATTTGCTCGTCGAGTCCCTCGTCAATGCTCCCGCCGATAACGGCAATCAGGGCGGCACGACGCCCGTTCTCTCAAAAACCGAGCATCTCAAGCGCGACATTTCATCCGGCGGCAAAACCGTGCATATCGACGCCGATATAAAAGTGCCGAAGATAACCGGAGATATACGGACATATTCCGCGCAGTACCGCTTCTTCGACCTGTTCGAGCTCGAAGATCTGTTCTTCTCCGGTGACGACCCGATGTTCAATCCCGGCGCGGAGAAAACGGCGGAGGACGATCCGTCGGTCGGTCTGCTTCCGGGCGGATTTTATTTCGGCGTATCCGAAGTTCTGAGCGCGTCAAACCATCCGACCGCTTTGAAGCCCGGATGGGCAAAGGGCTGCAACATCTCTCCCGACGATGCGCGCCGCCTGTCTGATAAGCTTCTCGGCCGTCTCGAAATGACCGATTTTGAGCTCGTCTTTTCGCAGGTCGCTGAGCCTCTGACCGAGCGGGGAAACCGTGCCAAACGCGGCAGATATGAATATAAATATGTCCAGGTTGCCGACGGAATACCGCTTTCGAGCGGCGAGCCTGACAGCACAGGATGCACCGTCGCAATAGACGACAGGGGCGTTGTCGACGTGAGGCTCACAAGGCTTGAGCTTGGTGAGTCGAAAATCGTAAACAACAGAGTCATGACGCTCGACGGCGTTCTTACAGTCTTGCAGAAGAAACTTGCCGCCGCGGGACTTGTCAAAGATTCTATAGTAAAAGAGATAAGCTTTGAATATATGTCGGTCGAAGACCCCGAAACATATAATTCGACCGTGTTCCCGTGTTGGCGTTTCTGTATCGCTACTACCGCGACGCTGGAGCAATACGGCGAATATGAAAATGATATTATAATCAATGCCGTAACCGGTGAATTTTACGCCGTTACGAATAGATACGAGTAACCAAAAGGAGGAAAACAAAATGTTGAAACGCACAAAAGGATTCGTATCGCTCGCTGCCGCAATCGCACTCATGCTGGGACTCTGTTCCTGCAGCGGCAAACCCGAAACAGACCCGAGCACAACTGCCGACCCGACCGGAATAGGGGCGCAGGCAGAGACCGGGGAGAACACCACGGCGAAGGATATTGCTCCCGAAAGCGGCGCACCGGAAACCGCCGCAGAAGAAGCGGGCACTGCCGAGAAAGCAAGCACCGCCGCGCCGACCGAAAAGACGACAAAGGACAAAAATAACCATGTGAATGTCAGCGCCGCCGGATTCATCTGGCCCGTGCCCGGCTATACACAGCTTTCCTCTCCGTACAGCACTCAGTATAAGCGCATAAGCATCAAGGCCGATTTCGGCGCAAAGGTCGTCGCCTGTGCAAGCGGAAGAATAACGAAGCTTTATACAAACGAATACGACAGCCCCTGCGCCGTGCTGACCTGCGACAACGGCTATGTCATCGAATACAGCGCGGCCAAGTTCTCCGTAAAACAGGGCGAATATGTCTCCCGCGGAGATGATATGGGCTTTATCGGCAAATACGGAACCGGCCCCCACCTGAACATTTCAGCCACAAAGGATGGCGTAAGCGTCGATCCCGCAACGATCATAAAGCCCTGAGCGGGGTGATCCTATGCTCAGAAAGGATGTTAAAAGCCAGCTTTTTTCAACCGGGATGTTGATATCCCTGCTGCTCGGACTCGTTCTGCTTGTCGAGCCGCAGTATCAGTATTTTCTGTATTTTGCGCGGTGGGATAACAAGGCGGATTATATCAATTTCTTCTTCTCCTCCCTCGCACTCGGCGGATATCTTATCTTTACGCCGATAATAACCGTCATGCCCGGCGTGTTCCGCTTTTGCGATGAGTATAACAGCGGATACCTGCGCTTTATGCTCGTGCGCTCGAAGAGCCGCAGAAAGTATATGTTCACAAGGCTTTTTTCAAACGCTGTCTGCGGCGGCGCGGCGAACGCTCTGCCGCTTGCGGTGTTTGCGCTGATAATGCTCATTTTCTGCGACCCGTATGTCCCGAACGGACACTCGAAAACTCCGCTTGACGGAAGTATATTGCAGCCGTTTGAAAACGTCGCCGGCGGGCTCGGCTTGGTCGGAGTGATAATCCTGCTCGCGTTCCTCTTTGGCGTCGTGTGGGGAGTTATCGGCACGGCTCTGTCCGCCGCTGTGCCCAACAGATATGTGGCTCTCTGCGGTCCGTTCGTGCTGTTCTTCCTGATGCACCTCGTCGCGAGCGCGCTGCAAAAAGAAAAATTCAGCCCGACCAACACCATCCTGCCCGATATTTTGCCGTCGTTCGGCTTTCTGTTTTTGTATCAGGCGGTGCTCTTGGTGCTCGGCTGCGCGGCGTTCATCTTCTTTGCGCGAAGGAGGCTGCTGCAATGAAACAGTGTCTCTCTGTGATGCGCTGGCAGTTCGGCACATGGCTCGGCAGCGCGCGGACTGTTACGGCTTTTCTCGTCTGCGCCGCCGCTTCGCTGCTCGATTCCGTGAATCTTATGCAGTTCGCCCGGGCGAGCGGAGATCCGCTTAACATATTCGAGCCGTTTATATATAACAGCTCAACGCTCCATATCGCGACATTGATGTTCCTCGGGCTTATGCTCCTGTTTGCCGATGCGCCTTTTACCGAGCAGAGCGCGATGTATTCGCTCGTGCGCTGTTCGCGGGTGCAGTGGGTAGTCGGAAAGCTCATGTATATCCTGCTCTCCTGCGCCGTGTATTACATATTTTCGCTCGCGGTGACCGTGCTATTCTTTTCGCCCAACGCCTTTGCGGGCAATGTGTGGAGCGCACCGTTTTATGAGCTCGTCATGCGCGATGCGGCGGCTTCGTCTTATCATATCACAGTCGATCCGAAGCTTTTTATGCCGGTTGTTACGCCGTATCTCGCGGCATTCTATGCCCTGGCGCTGAATCTCGGCTACGGCTTTTTCTGCGGCTCTCTTCTGTTTTTGATAAATCTAAGCGGCAGCCGCGTGCTGGGCTTCGCCGTGCTCTCGGCACAGCATATCATTTCATATCTGATTAGGTTTAAGTACCTCCCGTTTTTTATCTCCGTATTTTCGAATCACGGCTTCTCAGAAGATGCCGGTCTGCCGTCGGTCGGCTTTTCGTGCGCGTATTTCTGCCTGATCGCGGTGATTATCGTTGCGTGTATTCTTCGCGCCGTTCGGCATGTCGATCTCAAAATAACAGTGGGGACTCGAATATGAAGATAACTTTTTTTGCGGGATTGCGGCATCGGCTTTTCAATATGCTGCCGTATCTCGCTGTGTCTCTGCTCATATGGACGGTCTGCGTGCTCTCGTCTTTCGGCGGCGAGCGGGAAACATTTTTCTCTGTTTTCACCGAAGCCGTCGGCGGCGTTGAACACAGCGGACAGTTTGATATCTTCGGCTTCTTCCGCTATTTCGGAACATTTTTTGCGGGACTCTTTCTCGGTATGGCGGGCTCGGTTTCCGATTCCGAGGCGATGCCGTATTTCGTCCTGCCGCGCTCGAAGGGCTTTTTCAAATGGTGGATAAAAACCGTTTCGTCCGCGCTTCTCTGGTGCGTGCTCTATTGCCTTATCGGCATAGCCGTCTTCGCAGCGGTAGCGGAAAAAGTCGGAACGCTTTCCGCCTTTGAGCTTATGCGCATGGTGGCATATCCGCTCGCGCTCGGCGCGTCAATGTGTGTGCTGTGCCTTCTGCGTTTTCTTCTCGGGCAGAAGCCTGCGGCGGCGATTGTCATCGCGGCTGTCGGCACAACGGGGCTCATATGCGGGAGGCTGAAAAGCTTCAGCTTCGCCATGCTCGGCGCATACGGCATGGCAAAACAGCTGACCGATGTCAAAACGGCTGCGGCGGTACTATTGGCAGACGCGGCGGCGATAATCCTTGTCTTTTTCTGCTCCGGCGCAGTGAAGAGAAGGGCTTTGAAAGGAGGACATTATTTTGACTGATGTTATAGTTATAGATAAACTGACAAAAAGCTTCAAAGGGAAAACGGTTCTCGAAGATGTCAATATGCGGCTGCAAGAGGGCAGAATATATGGCATCGTCGGCGACAACGGCAGCGGAAAGACCGTACTTTTAAAGCTCATTTGCGGATTCATGAAGCCCGACAGCGGCACGGTCACCGTCAACGGCAAGGTGATAGGCAAAGACGCTGATTTCCTGGAGAACACGGGAATTATAATCGAAGCGCCCGGCTTTCTGCCCAATTACAGCGGCATGAAAAATCTTGAATATCTCGCCTCGATACGCGGCAAGATCGGCAAAGAGCAGATAGAGTCCGCCATGAAAACAGTCGGGCTTGACCCGTCGTCAAAGCTGCGTGTCGGCAAATATTCGCTCGGCATGAAACAGCGCCTCGGTATAGCGCAGGCGATAATGGAAAATCAGCAATTATTGATTCTCGACGAGCCGATGAACGCGCTCGACAAGGACGCAGTCGAGGAGATGCGAAGGCTCTTTCTGAGCTTTAAAGCGAGCGGAAAAACTATGCTCATAGTCTCGCATAACGAGGGCGATATCTCGACCCTCTGCGACGAGGTTTATGAATTTGACGGCGCAAAGATAAAAAACCGCGAGAGCCGATAATACTATGCTAAAGGCAATCGCCGCAAATTAACCCCGCAGATTACAAAACAAAATCTGCGGGGTGTTTTATCGGACACTGATTTTTTGATTTTAATAATTTATTGCTTTTAATAGTAGCATCTGATATACTGAAAATGACATTATGGGACAAAAACAGCGGCAAAAATTTTGAATAAAAAGGGCAAAAAAATAAAGGACTTCACTTGAGAAGTCCTCTGCGCACACACTGTGCAGTCGGTCAAAGCCGACGGTTTGAGTAAACTTTTATTTGAACTCAACAGCGTAATTCCATAGGGGTCTACAAAACTACAATGTTATATTATCACAGCGAAAGGCGGTTGTCAATATGAAAAATAAAAAATACTATCTCGGCCTTGACATCGGCTCCGATTCCGTGGGCTATGCGGTGACCGATGAGGAGTATAATCTCCTGAAGTTTCACGGCGAGCCCGCATGGGGAGCTACTCTCTTTGATGCGCCGGCGTCAAAAGCCGAAAGGAGAGGTTACCGTACTGCGAGACGCAGACTCGAGCGCCGCAAGCAAAGGGTTCAGCTCGTGCGCGAGCTGTTTGCCGAAGAGATAGCGAAGGTAGACGGGCGGTTCTACATCCGACAGCAGGAGTCGGCTCTTTTCCGCGAGGACGCAGGCGATGCGTACAGTATCTTCAACGACCCCGACTACACGGACAGGGAGTATTATGCGGAATACCCGACGATACATCATCTGATTTTCGAGCTTATGAAAAATCCCGCGCCGCACGATGTGAGACTTGTCTATCTTGCGTGTGCGTGGCTCGTTGCGCACCGCGGGCATTTTCTGAGCAATATAAGCAAGGATAATATGGATTCCTTCAGGGATTTCAATCTGGTATATAAGTCGTTCATTTCATTTTTTACCGATAACGGATATGATGTGCCGTGGAATGAATGCGACGAAAAAGAGCTCGGCAATATCCTGAAAAAGAAAATGAGAGTAACGGATAAAAAGAAGGAGCTGACAGACTTGCTTTACGGCGGGAAAAAGCCCTCAAGCGAGGCAACTGAGGACTTCCCGTTCAGCCGCGCGGCGATAATCGGTCTTTTTGCCGGCAGCAAGGTGCGGCCCAAGGATTTGTTTCAAAACAGCGACTATGAGAATCTCGAAGGGATAACGCTCGACATGGACGATGAAAAATTCATCAACCTTTCTACGGAGCTCGGGGATGATTACGAGCTTATTGCGGCTATGCGAGCGGTTTACGACTGGATCGTGCTTGCGGATATTCTGGGGAACTATTCGTGCATATCGGAGGCAAAGGCAGCGGTTTATGAGCAGCACAGAAAGGATCTTCGCTTCCTCAAAGACGTTATAGCAAAATACAGACCCGAAAAATACAGCGAGGTTTTTCGTGCTGCCGACAAGGACAACTACGTTGCATATGCTTATCACACAGATGAGGTTTCCGGTTCAAATTTAAAGAGAAAGGATAAGGAGGCGTTCTCGAAATATGTTCTCGGTATAGTTAAAAATATATCTCCCGACGCTTCGGATAAGCAGAATTTCGACGATATGATAACGCGCCTCGAGGATCGGACTTTCATGCCCAAACAAAAAGACGGCGACAACCGCGTCATTCCTCAGCAGCTCTACGCCTATGAGCTTGATGCGATTTTGAAAAATGCGGCGCAGTATCTTCTGTTTCTTAACGAGACCGATGAGGACGGCTTGAGCGTCGCGGATAAAATAAGCTCTGTCTTTTCTTTCCGCGTGCCGTACTTTGTGGGGCCGCTCAATTCAAATTCGCCCAGGGCGTGGCTTGCGAGAAAGAGCGGGAAAATATATCCATGGAACTTCGAAAAGATGGTTGATCTCGATGCCAGCGAGCAGAATTTTATTGAGCAGCTGACGAATACCTGCACATATATTCCGGGAGAGCCGGTTCTGCCGAAGGATTCGCTGCTGTATCACAAATTTTCCGTGCTCAACGAGATAAACAACCTGTGCATAAACGAAAAGAGGATATCCGTAGAGCTAAAGCAGGAAATATATAATAATGTCTTTATGTGCAGAAGAAAGGTCACACGCAAACAGCTCATATCGTATCTTGTTGCCAACGGCTATGTCGAAAAGGGCAAAGAGAACACCGTGACGGGAGTCGATATCAACATCAACTCGAATCTCGCACCGCAGATATCCTTCAAAAGGCTGATTGAATCCCGCGTTTTGTCGGAGCAGGATGTTGAAAGGATAATTGAAAGAGCATCATACTCCGAGGATAAAACGAGGCTTGCCGCATGGCTGAAGCGCGAATATCCCAACGTGAACGATGCCGACCGCAAATATATCTGTTCGCTGAGAATACATGATTTCGGCAGACTTTCGCGCAGATTTCTCTCCGGCGTTGAGGGCGTCAGAAAAGAGACCGGCGAAGTGATGACGGTTATCTCCGCCCTTTGGGAGACGCAGTATAACCTCATGGAAATTGTGGCGGACGCCGACAGGTTCACCTTTAAGGACGAGCTCAAAACAATCAGGGACGACTACTATTCGGAGCATCCGCAGACCCTGGACAGCCGTCTTGACGATATGTATGTTTCCGATGCGGTGCGCAGACTGATACACAGAACGCTTGACATAATCAAAGATGTTGTAAAAGCGTTCGGAGAGCCGGAAAAAATATTTGTTGAGACAACGAGAGACGCCTCCGGCAAGAAAAAAGGCGAGCGGACTACACCGAGAAAAGAGCAAATTCTCGAGCTCTATAAAAAGTGCGGCAGCGAGGATGTGCGTCTGCTTCAGGAGCAGCTCGAAGCGATGGGCGAAGCGGCTAACACAAAGCTGCAAAGCGAAAAGCTTTTCCTCTACTATATGCAGCTTGGCAGATGCATGTATACGAATCAGCCGATAAAGCTGGAGGCGCTTGGAACCAAGCTCTATGATATCGATCATATCTATCCGCAGTGTTTCGTCAAGGATGACAGCATAATCAACAACAAGGTGCTTGTCCTCAGCGAGGCCAACGGCGCAAAGGGCAATGTGTATCCGATAAACAGCGATATACGTAAAAAAATGCACGGCATCTGGGAGTCCTACAAGGCTCACGGATTGATAAGCGAAGAAAAATTCAAGCGACTTACCCGCACGACCCCGTTCACGGAAGAGGAGAAGTATAACTTTATTAACCGCCAGCTTACCGAAACCTCGCAGTCCACAAAAGCGGTTGCGACGCTGCTCAATGAATTCTATCCCGATACGGAGATAGTGTATTCAAAAGCGGGACCGGTTTCGGATTTTCGCAAAGAGTTTGAAATTTACAAATCGAGGCTGTTTAACGATTTGCACCATGCGGTTGACGCATATCTCAATATCGTGGTCGGAAATGTGTATCACATGAAGTTTACGCGCAGATGGTTTAATGTGAATTCCGACTACAGCATGAAAGCAAAAACCATATTCACCCACCCGGTCATCTGCGGAGGACAAACGGTCTGGGACGGCACGCATATGCTCGAAAAGGTAAAGACGACTGCCGCTAAGAATAACGCTCATATCACGAAGTTTGCAACCTTTAAAAACGGCGGCCTTTTTGACCAAAACCCCGTATCGGCAAAAGAGGGGCTGACGCCGCTGAAAAAAGGCTTGCCGACCGAAAAATACGGCGGCTACAACAAGGCGGGCTCTATGTTCTTCATTCCTGTCAGATACAGGGTCGGCAAAAAAACGGATATAATCATAATGCCCGTAGAATTGCTTTACGGTAAAAAATTCCTTGAGGACGCGGCTTTTGCCAAAGAGTATACCTTCGACAGATTGGGACGTCTTCTCAAAAAGACCGTTGATGAGGTTTCGTTCCCACTCGGTATGAGACCGTGGAAGGTGAACACGGTGCTGTCGCTTGACGGATTCAGAGTGTGTATAACCGGAGGCGCAAATGGCGGGAAAAGCATTATAACACAAACGCTGACACAGTTTGCGGCAAACAAAGATTGGGCGTTCTATCTGAAAAAGCTTGAGGAATTCAACAAGAAGAACTCCAAAAACCCCAATTATATTTATGATGAAAAATATGACAAAATCTCCGCAGAAAAGAATTTGGAGCTCTACGATCTCTATATCGACAAGCTCGAAAATTCAATATTCTCAAAGCGCGTGAATTGCCCGACAGAGATATTGAAAAAAGGAAGAGATAAATTTATCGCCCTCGGTATAAAAGAGCAGGCGCAAGCTCTGCTCAATATACATCAGGTGTTCGGCAGAATATCAAGCGGATGTGACTTGAGTGCAGTGGGCGGTACATCGAGATCGGCGGCAACAGTCAGCTTCAGCTCAACGGTGTCCAACTGGAAAAAGAGATACAAAGATGTTCGCATAATCGATTCCTCGGCATCCGGACTTTGGGAAAAGCGTTCGTGCAACCTCCTTGATTTGCTATGAGCTGGAGAACGGTTATAATATCCGGGCAGGCGAAGCTCGATTACAAAATGGGGCTTATGGTTGTGCGCGGAGAGGAGACAAAGCGCGTAGTCATAGATGAAATAGCGATTCTTGTTATTGAGAATCCCGCCGTTTCTCTGACGGGCTGCCTGATAGAGGCGCTTATCGAAAAGAAAGTGAAGGTCATATTCTGCGACTCGAAGCGAAGTCCGACGGCGGAGCTTGTCGCGCATCACGGCAGCCATGACAGCGCGGCGAAGATTCGCACGCAGATAACATGGAGCGACGAGATAAAGGCCGTGATATGGCGCGAGATAATCACGGAGAAGATAAGAAAACAGGCGGAGTTCCTCTATGAGCTTGGCAAGGACAAAGAGGCGGATCTTATCACGACGTATATAGGCAATGTCGAATTGCTCGACGCAAGCAACCGCGAGGGCCATGCGGCAAAGGTCTATTTCAACGCGCTTTTCGGCATGGATTTCACCCGAAGCGCGGACAATGCAGTGAACGCGGCGCTGAACTACGGTTACAGTCTCATACTCTCCTCCTTTAACCGCGAGGTCAGCGCCAACGGATATCTGACTCAGCTCGGAATTTTTCACAACAATATGTTCAATCATTTTAATTTGAGCTGTGATTTGATGGAGCCGTTTCGCATAATAGTCGACCGCTTTGTGTTTGAGCTCAGGCCCGAGACTTTCGACAAGGACGAAAAGCACGCCATGTGGCATATTTTGGAGCAAAGGGTTAGAATCGACAGCACATACCGCAGCGTATCCGATGCGATAAAAATTTATACGCGCAGCGTCTTTGAGGCGATAAATGACGGCGACGCTTCGCAGATAAAAAACTATCTCATCGACGCGGAGAGCGACTATATTGTTGACATATGAGCAGCTTTAGATTTATGAGGATAATAGTATTTTTTGATCTCCCGACCGAAACAAACGAGGATAAACGGGCATACCGCCACTTCCGCAAGGCTCTTATCAAGGACGGCTTTATCATGATGCAGGAGTCCGTTTATACCAAGCTGATGACGACCCCGTCTGTTGAAAACTCCGTCAAAAACCTTATCCGTAAAAATAAGCCGGAAAAGGGAATAGTCCAGACGCTCACCGTGACGGAAAAGCAGTTTTCAAAGATGGAGTTCGTTGTCGGCGAATATCACTCCGATATCATAGACTCGGAGGAATGGCTGGTGATACTTTGAAATTTGTTTTTCCCGAAATAGACTTTATTTTTGATACGGAATGTGATAAAATTAATACGCTGATAATAGAAAACCCGGTTCTTTTCCGCAGCCTGCTTCAGGATATCACCGATCAGCTTTCCGGCCTTGACGGAAAGGCGGTGCTCTCGGAAAACAGCAAGCTTTTGAACATAGCCAAAAAGCTCGAGCTTCTGGACAGATTTATTCCTTTCGATTTGAATTCAAAGGCGATAAATTCAAAAATCGTTGCCGACCTTGAGCTGAAAGCCGTTTCGGATGAGTTCTATTCCGCTACGGTTGAGACCGTCGGACGCATGGAGACGCTGCTCAACAATCTGGTGTTTGACTATATGTGCGATATCGATTTCACAAAAGTGAGCATAGGCTCGTTCATTAAAGCCGCCGGAGTTGAAGTGCGCAGCGCGCAGAGCGGACTTGCGGAAAAAATCATTGATTATTTCGAGCTGGTCACGGAATTTATCGGCCCCAAAATGTTTGTAACGGTTAATCTCCGTTGCTATATATCCGATAAGGACGCAGAGCTGTTTATAAAAACCGCGATTTTGCACGGCTATCATCTTTTGATGATAGAGAGCTTTGAGCACGAGAGACTTTCGTGCGAAAGGCGACTGGTTGTAGACAGCGATCTGTGCCTTATCTGCTGAGCGTTTTGCGACCCCTTTTAACCTCATCTCAGACAATTGCAGGTTGTTTTCGGGATTTTGATTCCGAATTTGAGATTTGAGGTTTGAGAGCAGTGTAATTCCATAGGGGTCTCAAACACAGACCCGTTGGCACAGGATGGTATGCATTCGTTTGAGAGCAGTGTAATTCCATAGGGGTCTCAAACGTTTTAACAACGTTAAGAACACCAACTATGTTTGAGAGCAGTGTAATTCCATAGGGGTCTCAAACTGAAAAAGACATCAAGCAACATAACAGTAAGTTTGAGAGCAGTGTAATTCCATAGGGGTCTCAAACTATCAAAATCAGTCATCCGAACACCCCCCGTTTGAGAGCAGTGTAATTCCATAGGGGTCTCAAACCAGCATAATCTATATTACAATACTCAGCAGGTTTGAGAGCAGTGTAATTCCATAGGGGTCTCAAACCTTGACGATGATACGATAACGGAGCAGGTGGTTTGAGAGCAGTGTAATTCCATAGGGGTCTCAAACATCCCAAGAGTTATATAAAAAAGAACCATGGTTTGAGAGCAGTGTAATTCCATAGGGGTCTCAAACGAAAATCGGTAAGTTCACCACCGAGGGATTGTTTGAGAGCAGTGTAATTCCATAGGGGTCTCAAACGAAACAAGGCAGAAACAAAATCGCAAGGCAGTTTGAGAGCAGTGTAATTCCATAGGGGTCTCAAACGAATCCGCCGCCTATACAGAATGTCATCAAGTTTGAGAGCAGTGTAATTCCATAGGGGTCTCAAACTTTTCACGATGCATACATTTGGGCTGAGTGTTTGAGAGCAGTGTAATTCCATAGGGGTCTCAAACGGGGAGCGAGGTCTACTACAAGCACAAGAGGTTTGAGAGCAGTGTAATTCCATAGGGGTCTCAAACCGCGCAGAAAGACGGCGTTGCAATAATCGGGTTTGAGAGCAGTGTAATTCCATAGGGGTCTCAAACAACGCTTGTGCATGATAGGATCCTTGATTAGTTTGAGAGCAGTGTAATTCCATAGGGGTCTCAAACTATGCCAATGTCCACTTGGACAAAAGCGATGTTTGAGAGCAGTGTAATTCCACAATGATGTTCAAAGCGCATTTTGTATTTAAGATAAAGGAGCGATTGTTTATGGGAAAATTATGTAGTTTTTGCGGAGCTCAAATGAGAGACGACGCTGCGGTGTGTGCAAATTGCGGAAAGACGCCCGACGGCACGCCCGGCAAGGCTTCCGTCGGCGGGGCTTCAAAAAGCAAGCCGAAAAACAAAAAAATCATCAAAGACGTCATTGCAATCGTTGCGGCAATACTCGTTTTTGCGATTGCGGTAGGCGTGACAACCTCTTTTGTCGGTTATCGCGGCGCAGTCAGAAAAGCCATGAACGCCTATAAAAAAGCGGACGTGGACGCGCTGGTCGATATGAGCTGCTCTTTCTTTAAAAATCAGGATTACAAGGACAGCCTGGCGTATAAATACAAGTTCCGTATGGAGGAGGATTTTGACGGGGTAGATCCCTCGGAATGCTCGGTAAAATATAAAATCACCAAGACCGCCGAATTCTCCGACAGCCAGGTAACCGACTTAATGGAGGATCTCGTATACGGAGGTCTGGCCACCGAGCAGGACGTTAATTCGGTTAAAAAGATAATGAATATTAATCTCGAGGTCACTATAAAACATGGCTCGGATTCGAAATCTGTTTCAAAATTGATTTTACTTGTCAAGGAGTCCGGAAGCTGGAAGCTGATGACCTTCGAATAATGAGAACTGAGCAGGGAAACCGCGCCGCTTAACAGCGTGAGTGACTTGTATATTTGCAAAGTTACGCCTTCTTTGGTAAATGAATGCACCGAAGGAGGCGGTTTGCTTCTGTAATTGGTATTTGAACGATTCGCAGGCTGCGTTAAATAGTTTTTTCGTGCCCGTGCCGCGACTCCCAAAAAGAGAAACGGCGTTATTATACGGACTGTCTTGACAAATTTAAAGTTAAATAATATATTAGATTTGTAACGAAAACCGTACGCAGCGTTTGCGCCCGATAACCGATAAGAGGATTTTATTATGGACGGCATCTTAAAAAAAATAAAGCAGAGCGATGCATTTAACAGGGAAAACAGAGTTCCGTATCTGAAAGTAATAGTTCTTATGAGCCTTTTCACCTTTGTGTTCTTGGGTGCGGAGTTTTTGTTTGTCAACATGATTTCCCGCATCGTTTCGGGGCACCGTTCGGTGGCGGCTCAAAATTATGCGCTCGGCGTCAGCGCGGTCGGCTTTGTCCTGTATCCTCTTTTATGTCGATTTTGCAAAGGAAATGCGCAAACTTCCGTTTCGGTTTGCGCAGCCGTTATCTCCAATGCCTGCCTTTTTCTGATGTGCCGCAGCGGCTCTTACACGCTTACGCTGATTGCCGGCCTTCTGCTGTTTTTGATTCTCGGCGTGTTCGGAAGCGCCGTGTTCTATAAATCCCTTTGCCTGTTGGAGGACAATACGCATATTGCGCGGCTTACGGGTATCTCCTATATGCTCGGTACAATGCTCCAGATTGCGAACAGCAATCTTGTTCATATAGACATTGCCGAAGCCGCAATACTTTCGGTGTTTATAATGCTTTTGGCGCTTATGCTGATACGCGCGGAAAAAAACAGCGTTGTCCCGGCGCTCTCAAAGAGCGAGCCCGACGGCGGCAACGGCAGGGAGAGCTTAATAATCAGCGTGATTCTTGTCTTTTTCGTCGCGCTCATGACCTGCATTTTCAGCACGCTTGATAATGCCGTCACCCTCATCCACGCAAGCGGAAAGGCGAATATCGGGCAGTGGCCGCGAGTCCTGCTCGCCCTCAGCGGGCTTTTGGCGGGCTTTTTGTTTGACACGGCGAGCAGAAAATACATGAGCATAGTTATGTACTGCATCACCGTTCTGTCAACTACCTGCCTCGTCGTTCTTCAGTTTGCCGGGTCTTTTACGGTAGGGCTCGTCATATTTTATCTGGCCGCGGGCTTCTTCGCCGTTTTCTTCACGGTTTCCTTTATGGAGATCGCCCGATACACTGAAACGCCGGAGCTGTGGGCGGGGCTCGGCAGAGCCGTCAACAATCTTGTCGCCGTGTTGATTTCGGGCGGCTCGCTTGCACTTTTGAATTCGGGCAACAATATCGCCATAATAACGATCGAGCTGCTTTTGTTCGTGCTCGCGAGCGTCGCTGCGTTTGCCTATATGAATAAGCGAAAAGCCTTCTTTGACGGGCTCGAAGCAGAGGCGGCCGATAAGCTGAGCGACGGCGAAAGGCTGCAAAAGCTCGCCAAGCAGTTCTCGTTGACTCCGCGAGAAGCCGAGGTGTTCGGATTGCTGGTGAATACCGAGGACGGACTGCAAACGATAGCCGACAATCTCTATGTGTCGAGGCGAACCCTGGAGCGGTATGTCTCCGCAATATATGAAAAAACCGGCGCGAGATCCCGCATCGGACTTGTCACGCTTTACAACAACGCATAAAAACAGCAGATTTGCCTCTCGCTTCGGCGGGAGGTATTTTTTTGATTTCTTATGGGTAAAAGGCGCGGCTTTCGGCGCTTTTCGGAGAATGGCGGAAGTCCGCCACGCGATTTTTACAGATTGGCGGACTTCCCTTATGTACAAAAAGCCCCCTGCCTGTATAAAATTAAAGCAGGGTAAAACGGGTGCGGCGCGAAAGGCCGCAAAAGCAACATGAAATTTATGCTCGCTGCGTTTGTTTAAGCGACGGGCAACAAAAAGGAGAGGATACCGTGAAAGCAAAAAGATTTGCGGCGCTCTTGCTTGCGGCTATTATGCTGCTGCTCTTTGCCGCCTGCGGCAGCAAGCCCGCCGAGGACGGCGACGGCACCAAGGCAGATCGGACGGAGCGCGGTGTCAAAATAACGCAGACGGCGGCAGCGGCCGTGCAGACCGAAAAATACGAAACCGCCGATTTCAGCATAACTATCCCTAAGGGGTGGACGGTATCGACGGGCGGAATAAATATCTACCACAGTATCCGCGTGTACGACCCCGCGGAGCCGCTCAATCAGATGTTTATACTGCTGAAGGCGGAGCCGCTTCTGCACTGTGAGGAGGGCAAGGCAGCGTGGCAATACAGTTATAGCGCGGGCAGCAAACAAAATTTAATTTTTGCAAAGGCGCCTGTGCTGAAAAACCCGTCTACCGAAGGATTTTTCAAAATTTTTCCGCAGTATGCCGATTTTATATCGAAGGCTGAGCCGTCATATTCGGGATACGCATTTCCTCGTTTTGAAAACTTCACCGTGACCGATCGCTATGCATCGTCAAACGGTATGAAAGCCTATGCTATGGGCGATGAATTGCTGCGCGCCACCTTTAAAGATAACGGCAAAGAGGGCGAGGGAATGTTTTCCGCCTCGGTAGTGGATTTCGGCGCGGTTCAGATTTGGACGGGACGAATGAACGGCTACATGATGGAGTCGGCAGACGGCGGATACTATATGGTCTACAATATCGTCGCCGTTACCGCAGCCAAAGATACATTTATAGAGTGGGAAGGCGTACTTACCGACTGCTTTAAAACACTCAAGTATTCCGACAGCTTTGTCAATGCCGCTAATCAGGCGAGCAATGAGAAGGTGGCGCTCGCAAAGCAGATAAGCCAAAACTTCAACCAGACGATGGACGGCTTTATGTCCTCGTGGGAGAGCCGCAACATAAGTCAGGATATTATGAGCCAAAAGCAGAGCGATGCCACTTTAGGCTATGAGCGTGTGTACGATACCGAGACGGGCAGGATATATAAGGCGACAAACGGGTTCACGGACGACTATGACGGCAAGCGCTATCAGCCCGTAACGGACGACAGTATGTATGCCAAGGCCGTGAGCGGCTACATTGAAAAGCAATAGCAGAAAAGCAGGCTGCGATAAAACGTTGAAAGGGGGCGGCGGACGGTGGATGTGCCGCAGCATTCCGTTTTGCGGGACGGTAAAGAGACAAAAAGGACGCTTCCGTATAATCGGCAATATGTCATTCTTGCGATATACGAGGTGCTCGATAAAAGCGGCGCCGGGTATGAAAAAACGGATGCTTCAACCGTCATATCAAATATGTCGGTGTACGGGAATTTAAGCCGTTTTTCAATCTGCGTAACCGAGCAAGAGCACGGGACGGAGCTGTCCGTAACAATGCTTCAACCGTGCGAGGGGCTTTCCGCATCCGGTGTGCAGCGGGCCATAACAGCCGTTGCCGACAGCATCTCGCAGTATCTGGAAAATGAGCTTGTGATGAATGGGATATTCATGCAGAAGAATAGATAACAAAATGACTTCAGATGAACGGAGGAAATGAAATGAACGAGACAAGAGTATTCATGCTGAACGGCACGCAGGTGCAGGATATAGTCACCCGCCTCGAGGGCTTTTTCCGTACCGAGAAGGGTATGGACGTCCAGAGCTCTCAGACCACGGACGGTTATGTTATGCAGGCGAGTCAGCCCAAGGACGGCTGGAAGACGCTCACGGGAATGCGCCTTGCTGTTACCGTTCAGATGGCGGTTGCGGGAGATCAGCTGAATGTCAGCATAGGCGAGGGGCAGTGGTCCGATAAAATAGGCGCCGGAGCGATAGGCCTGTTTGTGGCGTGGCCGCTGGCGATAACCGCCGGAATGGGCGCGTACAAGCAGAAAAAGCTTCCCTTCGAAGTGTTTCAGGTTATAGAGAACACCATTATGACCGGCGGACAGCCGGTGGTGGTGTCCGGCGCAGGTCAGACCGTGGCGGCCGGAATGACGCTGTGCCCGAGCTGCAAGGCGCAGCTTACCCCCGGCTCGAAGTTCTGCAACCGCTGCGGAGCAAAGCTCGGACAAAAATGCCCGAATTGCGGCGCCGAAATCACCGCCGACAGTGCCTTCTGCTCCGAATGCGGAGTGAAGCTATAAGACATAAATACAGAAAACCCCTATCTCTTAATTATACATTTGTAAAGCAACGCCCTCCCTCGGTAACGTATATTATCGAGGGGGGGACGTTGTTTGTTTTTGCTTTTCAGGCTGCTTTACCGCCGAGCGGCTCCGAATTTATCATGGCAGCCGCGAGCGGGCTGATTACTCAATAAGGCCGCTCTCTTTGAGCAGAAGCTCGATGTCGGTGCCTTTGGTCTTTTTCAAAACGACCTTGAGCAGCTCCTTTTCGGCGAAGGAGAGCTTAACTTCGCTTATGGGCTTTTTGTCTATGGCGTAATAGCACGCACGCAGAAGCTCGCGCACATCGTACTTGCTGCCCCAGACCTCCGGTACGCCGCGGTCAATGTCGAGCAGGGTATAGACCGATTCCATGCCGGTACGCATTGAATACTCGGTGGTGAAGATGGTGTCGCGGGGAGTCTCGGCGAATTGGCCGATGAACGCAAAGTTTACGGCTCCGTCGGGCACGACCTTCGGGCGGTCGGATTCCTTTCTCGGCTGGAAGAAGGCGTTGATATAGGGCATGAAGCAAGTGGTTGTGTTGCAGGAATCATGCGCCAGGGCGTCTATTTCCTCGGTCGGCACGCCGATATGATACAGCCACTCGCGGCAGACCTCCTCGCCCGTGCAGTCACGCATGGCTTTCTTGACATAGTTGCCCTCTTTGTTTGTGCTGAGGGAGTAGAGCCATACGAGAACCGTGTTCCTGTCCTGAGACTTGAACTGGGGCTGGCGGTTTATTGTCCAGGAGAGATACCAGTTGTCGGTGCTGTCCTTGACGGTCACTATGCCGCCCGTAGTTACCTTGCCGGCGCGGGGATCGCGCTTGCAGACGTTCATGATATATTTGATGATTTTCTCGTCCGAGGTGGCGACTGTTGCACTCATCCAGTTGGTGGCTTCAACGTCGCTGCAGAAGTTGTCGGGATCTCCGTATTCGCCGTTCTTTGCCTGCGCGGCGATGGCCTTCCACATATCCCACGATTCGCCGCAGCCGTTCTTGACCTCGGACAGGTCGGGCGCATGGGTCTGATCGCCGTAGCAAGAGGTGTCGGTGCAGCAGCCGTTGGTGATGAACACAAGGTCATCCTCAACGAGGTCTATGGACTGCTCCCTGCCGTCCTTGACATAAACTATTTTCTTTGCAACCTTTTTGTCGCCCTCATTTTCGATGATAACGTTCTTGACGTCCATGCCGTACTCAATGCGCACGCCGTGAGCCTCGAGATATTTTACGAGCGGCAAAATCATGCTCTCATACTGATTATACTTTGTGAAACGCAGAGCGCTGAAATCGGGCAGTCCGTCGATGTGATGGACATAGCGGCAGAGGT
>OIZV01000501.1_pt1 | contig 18724 bp, 18 predicted proteins | sample 1588681 | NCBI WGS metagenome assembly OIZV01 (sample SAMN03283281) | human gut metagenome | biome: human-associated habitat; material: feces | host: Homo sapiens | place: Peru | collected 2012
CTCCCCGAGTAGGGCTCGAACCTACAACAACTCGGTTAACAGCCGAGTGCTCTACCATTGAGCTATCGAGGAATGTATCAACAAAATCTAGTATATAGTATTTTCTGCCAATGTCAAGTATCACACTTATTTTTTATTTCTGAGTATTTTTCTCAATAGCCTCCCAGAGTCCATTCAGGTAGGTTGCGCCAAGCGCCCTGTCGTACAGTCCGTATCCCGGTCTGCCGGTCTCGCCCCAGATCATTCTTCCGTGATCCGGGCGGATATAACCTTCAAAACCGTTATCATGGAGCGCTTTAGCAATGGCGTACATGTCGAGGGTTCCGCATTCCGAGAGATGCGCCCGCTCCTCAAAGCCCCTGCCGTCAGGCAATACAGCGACATTTCTCATATGCGCAAAATGAATCCTTCCCATCTCTGCATACTTCGCCGCCATCTTCACAACATCATTTTTTCCGGAACAGCCGAGCGAGCCGGTGCACAGTGTGATACCGTTGTTGGGAACATCCACAAGCTTCAGAAAGCGGTCCAGATTCTTCTCATCCGTGATAATGCGCGGCAGACCGAAGATGCTCCAGCAGGGATCATCCTCATGAATCGCCATATTGATTCCGCATTCCACAGCCACCGGAATGACCCTCTCAAGAAAATAGCGCAGATTCTCCCACAATTTTTCTTCCGTCATCGCCTGATATTCTGCGATCACGCCTTTAAGCTCGTCCCTTGAATAGCTGGCATCCCAGCCGGGCAGCGTCAGATCATTGTCATTTTGCAGGGGATTCACACGGTCTACCTGCTCCTGATAATAGACAAGTGTTGTGGAGCCGTCCGGAAGCCTGTGCTCCAGTTCGGTTCTTGTCCAGTCAAACACCGGCATGAAGTTATAACAGACACACTTCACCCCAGCCTCCGCCACACGGCGGATATTCTGACAGAAATTCCCGATATAAAAGTCTCTGGTCTCTTTCCCGAGTTTGATGTCCTCATGTACAGGAATGCTCTCCACGACCTCAAAATGCAATCCGGCAGCCTCAATCTCTTGCTTCAGTTCCGCAATGCTCTCCCTGCTCCAGACCTCTCCCACTGGCACATCGTATACCGCCGTGACAACCGTATGCATACCGGGGATCTGCCTGATGTCCTGCAGAGTGACCTTATCTGATTTTCCATACCAACGAAATGACAGCTTCATACCTTACCTCGTTTTCATGTCTTCGAGTATAGTATGGGCAGACATCGGTAAAATATGCAGACGGGGATAAATCTTTTCAAAAACATGAGGCGGATATCCTTTTCGGGAATATCCACCTCTTATAAGTGTTCGTTTCTTTTCTGGAACTCTTAGGATGCGCTTGCAACAGCTGCTGCAATTGCATCTGCTTCCTCTTCGGTCAGTCGTGCTGCCGCATACATTTCTCCATCATCTGTTATAAGATAGATATCCTCGCCATTCTCCAGATATCCCATCTGCATTGCTCCTACCGTTACCAGCAGATATTCTGTTCCGTCGTCTAACTGTGCATTTTCTACTATGTACTCTGCAAAAACCTCACCTGTTCCATCATTTACATAAGCGATGTCTCCTGCCGCTCCCTCGTAGAATGCGATCATGAAGTCACTGCCATTTCCATCAGCAGCATAAAAGCCATCTACAAAGGTTACCTCAGTGCCCGCTGCTTCGTCATTATCATCCTGCACTTCCTCCTGCACAGATGCATCTGCAACATCAGCCTCCTCGGATCCACCGCAGCCTGCCAGCATTGCTGCTCCCATCACACCTACAATCATCATTGTCAAAAGTTTCTTCTTCATTTTAATTCTCCTCCTCGTGATTATCCTTGCGCGCTTTGCGCGCTCAACTCCATCGACCATTCTAGCCATCTGTTCTCAAAAAGTATAGTACCCCTATGGCTACTTTTCCTGCTTTTTCATTCCATCGGTGTACCGGTTCCCTCGGCTGCATCCATTCTCCCACGGTGAACCAGACCGAGCCTTGCCGCCTTTCTCTCTGCCTCAGCCCTTCCTTTTACCGCAAGTTTTTTATATATATTTCTGTTGTGCTTCTTCAGTCCATCATAGGATATTTTAAGCTCTGTGCAGATTTCATCCATAGTCATCCCCCCACACAGCATCGATAAAACCTGCATTTCACGGTTTGTAAGAGCTATCGTTTCCCTCGGGATAAATCGCATATAGTCGGGATAGCCCGCTGCCACCCGGAAGCATTCCCTATAAATCTCTGCCGCATACGCATCGTCAATATCAGAAAGCTCCCCATTCTCCCTCATTTGCGTAAGCAGTGGAAGCACTGACGCCCCCTCAATCGCGAAAAGCCTTGTGAAATGATACTCTGATGCTTTTTTCACAGCCCTTCTCAGGCATTCCTTCCAGTGTTCATCCCCCATGCGATATAGAACGACCGCCTTTAGCAGTTCATTCTCCATCCAGTAAAAATGTCTCTCGTACGAGAAAAAGTATCCCTCCAGAAAGGCCGCAAGGTCGAAAGCCTCCTCGAGGCGATTTTCTGAAATAAGGCAGCGCAGCTTTACCATCTGCCGGTATCTGTCAAGAATACAGAAGGAAACCCTCGCATCCGGAACGGTCTCTATATAGTTCTCTGCATCTGCATTGGAGCCGCCGAACAGGGATATCCACACCCCAAAGGCTTCCAGATTCGGCAGGAGCTGTACTGCCTTCTCCTGTCTCACCTTCTCATTAAAAGCTTCCGCTATCCGTCTTGCTGCCGTTAATTGCCGCTCTATCAGATGCTGCCGTACCTGAATCCCTACCGCCACAAAGCAAATTTCAATCCTTCCTTCATGTGCCGCAGCTTCAAATCCATCTCCGCATCTTGTCAGGACCTCGTATGCCGGCATTGTCCCTTTTTCAAATCCGCTCTCTGCCAGTGCAATGGTTGTAAGGCCTTTTCCGTATCTCCCCAGAATGACCTCCACAGATTTTCCCATGAATCTGGCAATCTGAGTGTCATTCTTTGACCACTCGCAGAAATCCAGACCGCCGTTCATAAGGGACGGCAGATTTCCTGTCACGCAAAGCTCCGGCAATACCATATCCTCTTTCCGGATAAGTGCAAAGACCTTCTTCATCATGCGCAGCGTGCCCTTTGTCCCCCTGTGAGGAAGTGATATGTCCAGATAAGCAAGCCGTGATCTGGCTTCCCTCCGCTGCTCCCTGCTGTTGCCTTTGTCCTTACTAAAAAGTTCCAGCTCATGATACCACTTTTCGGATTCGTCCGGCTTAAGAAGCAGAGCATACAGCATACTCATCCCCGCCATAAGCACAGGCAGCTTTCTCAGCTCCTCTCTTGGAAATTCCAGATAGTAATCCTTGGTCTCCACATAATGACCTGTCCCCGGATGTGTATTGGCATTATAGATTAATAATTCCTTTACGCACTGTATTTCTCCTGCTTTTTTATAATACTTCAGTGCATCCGGAATGTTACCCTTTCTCTTAAAATACTCCGCCGCCCTGCAATAGTTCTCTGTTATCTCTTTCTTTGACCATATGAGATTCTGTTTCCAGCAGTAATATCCCCTTATTTCCGGACGTATCGAATAATAGCCATCCCTTTTCACCTGGAGCTGGCTCATGGCTTCGTAGCAGTATTCCATTACTCTTCCAACGCTTTCGTCACCAGTAAGTGCTTCTGCCATTTCCTGCGTAAATTCATCATACCGACATACGCACAGAGCAAAATGACGAAATTCCGCTGTGTATTGCTTATCATAATAGCTGTCCCATAAGTGGTAGATATCCTGCCAGACTGCAGCCTTCATATCCTCCGAGTATCTATTTCCATTCTCCATTCTTGCTGCATAGCAGTGAAGTGCACGCACATATCCCTGTGAGGCCTCCGTTATCAGTGCCGCATCTTCCGGGTGGAGCTGTATGCCGCGCCCTCTGAAAAACTCCTTCACCTCCTTCTCCCCGAAAGCAAAGTCCTTTTCCTGTATCCTCACAAAGCCAAGATCCATCTCCTCACTCGCAAGATATTTCGGCACTGCCCCTCTCGTAAGCATGAGTACTTGAATACCCGGAGTATGCAGGAGCTCTCGCAGACAGCCTACCGCTTCCTCTTCCCAAAGCCATTGCATATCCTCCACGATGACCACACTTCCCCGAAAATCCTTCCAGACTGGCTTTTCACGAATGCTTCCACTCTCACAGTGCAATAGGAGCGGCTTTTTCCTCCGGCAGTAATACTCTGCCGCCGCTGTCTTTCCCCAGCCGCCCGCTGCCGTCATAATAACAGGCGCAAAAAGCTCCTCTGCACTTTTCAGCTTTTCATATACTCTCGGCACTTTGATATATCCCATTGCCGATATACTCCTCCCTGTTTCTTTCTGTCCGGCAGATGCTATACAGACTACACTGGAACACGGAAGCATGCAGCATCTCGTGACATCAGGAAAGCCCAGAAAACACGTATTTAACGCACTCTCTGGGCTTTTAAAGCAGATAACGGGAATCGAACCCGCCTCCTCAGCTTGGGAAGCTGATGTACTACCGATATACTATATCTGCTTACGGAACAAATGTATTATAGCATATATTCCGTGAAAATGCCAGAACTTTTTCTGTGCTTTACAAACTTTTTATAACAGCTTCTACTCCTCAACTGCCCCGAGCCACTTCAATGCCTTCATTATACCATCCTGCTCCACCGCACCCGTGACAAAGTCGGCGATCTCCTTCACATCCTCCGTAGCATTTCCCATTGCAATCCCGATATGCGCGCGCTCGATCATCGGAATATCGTTGCTGCTGTCTCCGATTGCGACCGTCTCCTCCACGGGAATGCCCAGCTTCTCCGCCACAAGCTCTATGGCGCTCGCCTTTGAACAGCCCTTCGGCATGATCTCAAAATATCCTTCCTTGCGATCCACAAAGTCCAGCCAGACCTCAAACTCCTGCCGGAAGGCATCCATCTTCTTCACATCATCGACATAGGCATAAAACTTGTCAAACTGCCCGAGTCCAGCATCAAAATTGTCATAGCCGTAGCCGTCAAAGCGCTTTAAAAATTCCCGGAAGGTGTCCGTGACAATCTTCTCCTCTTCCTCCAGATAATTGTTGCCACTACCCTCGAGGCATGCGTCAATCCGGTATTTTCGCAGACCTTCGACAATGCGTCGGCTCTCCTCCACCGTAAAGCTCTTGTGAAACAGGGTCTCTCCATGGTATACCACCATTGTGCCACAGCCGAGCGCCAGACCGTCAAATTCTGTCTGCCCGGTGATCTCCTCACCTACGAGCGCCAGCGTCCTGCCGGTATTTACCATGCAAATATGCCCATTTGCTCTTGCCTGCTGTATGGCGCTTCTGGCGCTCTCCGGCATTGTTCTTCCATCCTCGCCCACAAGCGTTCCGTCAATATCAAAAAAAATCAGCATACTCTTTCTCCTTCCCGGCATTTACCACACTAAAAAATACAGTTGCGGCCGGCCGGAAGTTCCTCCTGCCACAGCCATAACTGTATTTTTACAAGAATCTATAATCGATTCATTTATGCAACCTTGGACTTAGCCAGCTCAGCAAGTGTCTTGAAGCCTTCTGCATCGTTGACTGCCATCTCTGCCAGCATCTTTCTGTTCATATCAACTCCAGCAAGCTTCAGACCATACATAAACTTGCTGTAGGAAAGTCCGTTGATTCTTGCAGCTGCATTGATACGAGCGATCCAGAGCTGTCTGAACTGACGCTTTCTCTCTTTTCTGCCTGCATAGGAGCTGGTCAGAGCTCTCATAACAGACTGCTTTGCTACTCTGTACTGCTTGCTTCTTGCTCCCCTGTAGCCCTTTGCAAGCTTTAATACTCTATTGTGCTTCTTCTTGGCATTTAAGCCGCCTTTGATTCTTGCCATTTCTTCTCTTCCTCCTTACCAGACTTATAAATAGGGTAAAATCTTCTTCATATTCTTTACGTTTGTTGCATCCGTCATAGCAGGCTTTCTCAGATTACGCTTATTCTTCGTAGTCTTCTTAGTTAAGATATGGCGCTTGTAAGCCTTATTTCTCTTCAGCTTACCGGTTCCCGTCACTTTAAAACGCTTTGCAGCTGCTCTGCTTGTCTTCATCTTGGGCATAACATATTCCTCCTAAACATAATTTAATCTATTTTAACTTTTGCTAACCAGCGTGCAGTACACTAGCGCTTTTCAGTTAAAAACATTGTCATACTTCTGCCTTCCACCTTTGGTGCTTTCTCAACAACCGAAATATCGGAAAGGCTCTGGGCGAAATCGTCCAGAATGTGCTTGCTGCTGTTCATATGAGCCATCTCACGGCCGCGGAAACGAAGTGTGATCTTCACCTTGTCTCCCTTTGTCAGGAACTTTCTCGCAGCGTTGATCTTCGTGTTCAGATCATTGGTATCAATGTTGGGAGACAACCGGATCTCCTTAATCTCGATAACCTTCTGCTTCTTCTTTGCTTCCTTTTCTTTTCTGATCTGTTCGTACTTGTACTTGCCGTAATCGACAATCTTACACACAGGAGGCTTTGCCGTGGGCGCTATCTTTACCAGATCCAGCCCTGCATCCTCTGCCATCTTCATGGCATCTCTCGCAGACATGATTCCCAGCTGCTCGCCATTCTCACCGATCAGACGGATTTCCTTGTCTCTGATCTGCTCGTTAATCATTAAATCGCTAATGGTCGTACCCTCCATATAAGAAAATATAAAAAAGGTGGACAGCACAGCTATCCACCTGAATCTTCTTCTCACAGTCTCCCGCACGGCAATGTCACGGACTGTTAAAATCTGAACACTTACTGACCTGATTGTCGTAAGGTGAGAGTGGATACTCTGCTTGCTGGCACGCTTTCTTCACATGCTTAAATAGAATACCACACTCTCTATTCCTTGTCAACAACTTTTTTACTTTTCTTCAAAGGTTGCACAGGCTGTTCCCTGACAGCTGCATGCGCCGCAGCCCTTGATGTCAACATGACCCGCCGTACACTTATAGTCAGAGTTATAGCTGCACTTTGTCGCCTCGCAGTCGATGCTGATCGTATTGCAGGCATGGCAGGTAGCATTCTTGAAAGAATCCTGTCCTTCCCTTCTCTGCAAAAAGCTCTCACAGCATGTCTCGTCACAACAGCATGCATTCTTACCGCCCACAAGGATGTCACCCTTGCTGCAAAGATGCTGGTCGTTGTAGGTACAATTATCCACTGCACATTTTAAATCTGCCATCATTTTTCCTCCATTCTGTCACTCCAGCAGTCTGCTTCCCTATTTGCAGACCTGTCTACAGTATGGAACATTCGGCAGTAAATTATGCGTGGTTTTGATTTATTTTGTTTCCTCCTGCACCTCTTCCTTGCGGATCTCCTTTGTGCGGATCTCGGTACAGATCTGCTCTGTAAACTCAGCAAGAGACTTCTGACCCTCGTCTCCGAGGAAACGGCTTCTGACAGATACGACGCCCTCTTCCGCTTCCTTCTGTCCAACAACGATCATATAAGGAAGCTTATCCAGTCTCGCCTCACGGATCTTGTAGCCGATCTTCTCCGAACGTTCATCCACAGTCACGCGGACACCGTTCTTCTTCAGATAGTCAGCCACGCTGTTTGCATACTCCGTAAACTTCTCGGAGATCGGAAGGATGCGAACCTGTTCCGGGCAAAGCCATGTCGGGAACTTGCCCTCATATTTCTCGATCAGCCATGCAAGCGTTCTCTCATAGCAGCCCATAGAGGTTCTGTGAATGATATAAGGGCGCTGCTTCTCTCCATTCTGGTCGATGTAATACATATCAAACTGCGCTGCCAGCAGGGCATCCCACTGTACTGTAATCATGGTGTCCTCTTTGCCGTAAACATTCTTTGCGTTGATGTCTACCTTCGGTCCGTAGAAGGCTGCCTCGCCGTCCGCCTCATAGAACGGAATCTCCAGCTCATTCAGAATATTGCGGATGTGCTGCTGGGTCTCCTCCCATACCTCGGGCTCGCCGATATACTTATCCCTGTTATTGGGGTCCCACTTGGACAGTCTGTAGGTGACATCCTCGTTTACGCCAAGGGTCTCCAGACAATATTTTGCAAGTGCAAGACACCGCTTAAACTCCTCAACCATCTGGTCAGGACGCACGATCAGATGTCCCTCTGTGATCGTGAACTGACGTACACGGGTCAGTCCATGCATCTCACCGGAATCCTCGTTTCTGAACAGAGTGGATGTCTCGCTGTAACGGCAGGGCAGATCACGATAGGACTTCTGGCTTGCCTTATATACATAGTACTGGAAGGGACAGGTCATCGGACGAAGCGCGAAGACTTCCTTGTCCTTCTCCTCGTCTCCGAAGACGAACATTCCTTCCTTATAATGATCCCAATGTCCGGAAATCTTATACAGATCACTCTTTGCCATAAGAGGCGTTCTGGTACGCATATAGCCCCACTCGTTATCCTCCAGATCCTCGATCCATCTCTGCAATGTCTGGATGATCTTAGCACCCTTCGGCATGAGCAGCGGCAGACCCTGACCGATAACGTCCACTGTGGTAAACAGCTCCATCTCACGACCTAATTTATTATGGTCACGGTTCTTGACATTCTCCCAGTATGCCAGATACTCCTCAAGCTCCTCCTTCTTATTAAAAGCAGTACCATAAATGCGCTGCAGCCTTGCTTTGTCGGAGTCTCCACGCCAGTAGGACATGGAGGAGGAGGTCAGCTTAAACGCCTTGATTCCCTTTGTGCTCATCAGATGAGGACCCGCACAGAGATCAACAAACTCGCCCTGACGGTAGAAAGAGATTTCCTCACCCTCCGGCAGTTCCTCGATCAGTTCAACCTTATACGGCTCGTTCTTTTCCTGCATGAACTTAATCGCCTCGGCTCTGGGAAGAGTGAACTTCTCCAGCTTCTCACCCTTCTTGATGATCTTCTTCATCTCTGCCTCCAGCGCATCCAGATCGTCTCTGGAAAAAGGCTCATGCTCAAAATCATAGTAAAATCCAGTCTCGATGCTCGGTCCGATTGTCAGCTTTGCATCCGGGAACAGCTTCTTCACTGCCTCAGCCAGCACATGGGACGCGGTATGGCGGATCGTCGCAAGACCCTCCGCGTCACTCGCGGTACATATCTGCAGCTCACAATCCTTGTCAATCACTGTCCGCAGGTCAACAACCCCGCCATCCACCTTCGCACAGCATGCTGCCCGCGCCAATCCTTCGCTGATGTCAAGGGCAATGTCATAAACGCTCTTGCTCTCTCCGTACTCTTTTACAGAGCCATCCTTCAAAGTAATCTTCATGTTTTCCTCCATTCTGCCGCACTGTATGCAGCATTCTCCTCTTTCCTTGATAATACAACACATCAAAAAGTCCCCTGCAATATTTCTATTGCAAGGGACGTCTCTTATCATGAACGCGGTTCCACCCTTTTTGCATCCGGCTCCACTTCACGCAGTGCCCTCTGCCACCTTCATTTGCTCGTAACGGGAGCCACCGGGCTGTATTAGAGCCACTCCGAGATGGTCTTCAGACACCCTCCGCATCAAGCCGCTCTCAGCTCTGTCTCCGATCGGGACAGGCGGCTCTCTCTGGGATCTTCCGGCATCCTACTGTTCTCTTCTTCGTTTTCCTTTTATACTATTGCCTGAAACTTATGATTAACTATCATAGTCCCTTTTATGTAAAAAGTAAAGTGCTTTTTTAAATTCCTGCGTTCTCGATTTCCTTTGCCGTGATTTCAACGAGCTCCATGCAGCGCTTCTTTTTATTGCCAAAAGCACCGGACAGGCTGGTAAGACCGTCAGTAAGCTCATCCAGCACTGCATTCTTCACCATGTTTCCGACACCTGCCACCTCTGCGGAACGCTGTACCTGGAACTTACCCTTCGCGCCGGTAATCCAAACCTGATTATTTCTGTCAAGCTCAGGGAACACGATGACATTTGCAAAGCCGTGCTTCACAATAGATGCCTGTCCTGCTTCAAACTTAATGTCCTTGATTGCCTCATACAGTTCTTCCAGTGTGGCAAAATTCCCCTTCAGGTTCAACTTTACAATTTTTACGCCCATCATTTCTCCAAATCCCATTATAATACCCCTTTCCGTCCGCCTGTGCAAACTATCCGATTGTATTTTTCATCCATGTCTTCATAATAATGCGATTCATGTTTCCGCATATTTTTCAACAGAAAACTGGATATTTTAAATAGTATAACACAGAAATGCTTTATATGCAATAAAAGCGGCAAATTTTACCGGTTTTTTACACGTCCATTCTCTGTTTCATTTCGTTTTCAATATACTCACCGACTGTTCCCCTGTTGATGTCAAGCGCCACTGCCAGCTCTCCATACAGACTGTCCTCGGCAATATGAAAATACTTATCATCCACCGCCGTTACCTTACGTCCCGACTGTATACGCTTTTCCCGCCTTTCCCATACCGTCTTAAGCAGCCGTGCCCACTCTTCACATTTCCCTGTCTTCATGCATTCCCGATAGGTCTGCTCAGCGAATTTCTCATTTTCGATCTCCAGCATCGGGAGCTTAGGGATCGCCTTCAGCAGCTCCTGTGCCTCCTCGCGCTCCATCACCCGCCGCATGGACTCCTTCGGGGAATCCACCGGTACATACACAGTGCTTCCCGACATATACTTTGGCTTAAGGATATAATATTCCCTCTCCCTGTCCACACCCGGCATTGTCAGTGTTGTAATATTTTCCACAGTGCAGACACCCTTGCTACCACAGACTACATTCTCGCCTATTTTGAACACACGAAACCTACCTTTCTGATCTTTTTTATCATCGGCTACACTTATGTTATATCCATATTTTAGCATTTCAAACCGGGAAATGTCAGTAAATTGTTTTCCAAATATTAATTTTTGTGAAAATTGCGCAGTAAAACAGGCCAGCAGGTTGTGCACCCTGCTGACCTGTTCTTAGTCAATCACCTTTACACTCTCAATCACCGGCTGATTTTCCGCTGCAACCGTGCCGTTTCCGTCCGTCACCGGAACTGCGTCACAGATCGCATCCACAACATCCATGCCTTCCGTCACATAGCCAAAGCATGCATACTGCCCATCCAGAAACACACTGTCCTCATGAACAATAAAGAACTGGGAGCTCGCGCTGTCGTACGCCCTTGCGCGCGCCATGGAAATCGCGCCTCTTATATGGGACAATTCGTTTTCCACACCGTTCTCGGAAAATTCGCCCTTGATTGTCTCCTCTGAGCCGCCGGTTCCGTTGCCGAGCGGATCACCGCCCTGAATCATAAATCCAGAGATGATACGGTGGAAGGTCAGTCCGTCATAGAAGCCGTCCTTCGCCAGCTTTAAAAAGTTTGTTACCGTAATCGGCGCTGCATCCGCGTCCAGCTCTACCTTCACCGTCCCGTAATCCTTCACCGTAATCTCTACATGGTGCTTGCCGGTTGCCAGCTCCTCCTGCACCTCTTCCTCCGTCGATGCGTCCGTGCCGCTGCTTTCCCCTGCCGCGTCGCCGCCTTTATTTCCGCAGGCTCCGAGTGCCAGCACCGTGACCATTGCCATAAAGAAGCCCAGCCATTTTTTTCTGTTTTTCATCTTTTCACAACCTCCTGTTCCGATGTCTTCCTGAATCAAAATGCGACCCGGTGACATTTTCTTTCGCCACCGGGTCATTGTATCAGATTGCCGTCTTCTTTTCAATGCATACGCTATAGTTCACAAACTTTTCAAAAACTGCACCGATTTTCCTGTTTGACATTTTGAGTAAACCTCAGGAGCCGCTCCGGCTCAAGGCAAGCAATATCCTGCTCTCCCGGAGCGCTCTGCTCTGGTCGTAGTCATATTCTATCGTCTGAATATTGATTCCCGGATATTTCTCATGGAGCTTCTTCATGATCCCCCTCTCGCATACATGGCTGACAAGGCACCCGAACGGATGAAGAATCAGCACATTCTCACAGCCCCGCTCAATGTACTGCACAACCTCTCCCGCGATCAGCCAGCCATCACCCGTATTGCATCCGTAATCAATAATTCCTTCCGCCTTCTCCTTCAGCTCTGCAAACGGCATATCGGAAAAGAATCTGCCATCCTCCCCGATTGCCGCAAAAAGCTGTTTCTGCAAGCCGCACAGATAGTCCAACGCAAAGTCATAGCCTTTCAGCAATGCCCGGTTCTCAAGATATTTTTCCGCCTTATACTTCTCCGAATCCACCAGATAAATGCAATAGTTCAGGAAACCGCCGCTGTAGGCTGCGCCGCCATGCTCCAGAATAAAGCTTTCAATATTATCATTCCCGAGGTTAGAGTATTTCATATAGATCTCGCCGGTAATTCCCACAAAAGGCTTTGCCTTCCCTGTCAGCGGTATCGCTCCAAAGCGTTCCACCGCATAACGGTAATTCTGCATCCGGGTTCTTCTACCGTTCCGGTGCCTGCGGATGCTGTCGCACAGGCTCCGTTCGACCTCACCCCGCACCCGGTCCGTCTCACCGCTCACCGCCTCGAAGGGCTTGACCTGCTGGTAGAGGCACATGATCAGATCGCCGTAACAGACAGCCGCCGCAGCCCCAAAAAGGAGCCCCGGCGTGATCTTAAAGCCTGTATGTTTTTCATCTGTCTGAAGGCTCAGCGAAATGACCGGAATCTGCATATCCTTCTTATATAATACCCTCTGCAGCAGATTATAAATATTTCCCGCCCTGCACGCTCCGCCCGCCTGTGGCTCCATGAATGCCACCTCCTCCGGCGAACGCTCTCCGCTCTCCAGATACTCCAGAAACTGTGCCACGATCAGAACGGACGGATAACAATAGTCATTGCTGATGTAGCGCAGTGCCTGCGTTCTGTCCTTCACCGGATTTTTCAGTGTCTCAAAAGAATACCCTTCTGCCCGAAAGGCAGCTTCCAGAAAAACGTTGTGATACTCCAGCATTTCGCACAGCAGTATTGTCCTCTTCTCCCTATCCTGCCGTGAAAATTTTTTCCGTACTCTGTGAGGCTCCATAGCCAGCCTCCCTTCGCCTGTTTTCTTCTGTTTCTATTATATAGTATATCAGCGAGAAATCAAGCGACAGCACTTTAGCGGTATTCCTCCGTCAGCGAAATATCCACCAGCTCACAGGCTCTTCCGTCCTTCAGCTCCGGCCATTTCTCCAGAAATACCCGGTCATCCTTATGTAATGCCTTTACGCAAATCGTCAGTCTTTCGGGGAAGTCGAAACTTTAATTATATTCGTTGTCACATTTGCAGCCAATGCACCGTATATCCAAAATCATTTCAGCTAAATTGTACACGGGTTAGAGAAAACCGCAAAAAATTGCGCAACACGTTGCTTTTCGTGTTGCGCAATGAATCAGACATCTCTATTCAGCCATAATCTTCTAGCCCTCTTCGTTCAGCTTGCTCAGCTTCGCAGCCTGGTCGGCTGCGATACACGCATCAATGATCTCCTGAATATCTCCGTTCATGATCTTATCCAGCTTGTAGAGCGTCAGCCCGATGCGGTGATCCGTGACGCGCCCCTGCGGGAAGTTGTAGGTACGGATTTTCTCGGAACGGTCTCCCGTGCCGATCTGGCTCCTTCTCATCTCCGCCTCCGCATCATGTCTCTGCTGCTGCTCGATGTCATACAGCTTTGCCCGCAGCAGTGCAAACGCCTTCGCCTTATTCTGGATCTGTGATTTCTCCGTCTGGCTGTACACAACAATGCCCGTCGGATAGTGGGTCAGACGCACAGCGGAATCCGTCGTATTGACGCACTGTCCGCCGTTTCCCGATGCTCTCATGACATCGATACGGATGTCCTTGTCATCGATCACAATATCAATGTCATCGTCCACCTCCGGCATCACCGCCACACTGATGGTGGAGGTATGGATACGCCCGCCGCTCTCCGTCTCCGGCACACGCTGGACGCGGTGGACACCGCTCTCATATTTCATGCGGGAATAAGCGCCCTGACCGTTAATCATGAACTGTACTTCCTTCATACCGCCGATACCGATCTCATCGACGTTCATGGTCTCTACCTTCCAGCGCTGGCTCTCCGCATAGTGCACATACATACGGTAGATCTCCGCCGCAAACAGCGCAGCCTCGTCTCCGCCCGCTCCCGCGCGGATCTCCACGATGACATTCTTTTCATCGTTCGGGTCCTTCGGCAAGAGCAGAATCTTCAATTCCTGCTCCAGCTCCTCGACACGCTTCTTGCTGTCATTCAGGGTCTCCTTGATCATGGCACGCATTTCTTCATCGTTCTCACCTTCAAGCATCTCCAACGAATCCTCGATATCCTGCTTGCACTTCTTATACTCCGTATAAGCGTCCACGATCGGTGTCAGGTCGCTCTGCTCCTTCATCAGCTTGCGAAAGCGCTCCTGATTATTTGTCACAGTGGGCTCATGAAGCTCCCCCATGATCTCTTCAAAACGAATTAATAAATCTTCCAGCTTGTCAAACATAAATTACTCCAATCTCTTCTATACTTCAAAGCCAAGGGTTCCCAGAACCACTCTGTCCAGTCCCCCGTAATCCTTCTTCACTTCAACCTCAAGAAAACCGTTCTCCTCCATCAGCCGCTTTACTGCCTCTCCCTGATCGTAGCCGATCTCAAAAAGCAGCATGCCGCCCGGCTTGAGATATGCCCTGCAATCTGCGAGTATCCGCCGGTAAAAGTGCAGTCCGTCCGCACTTCCGTCCAACGCCTGCCGCGGCTCGTGCTCCCTCACCTCCGGCATCAGCGTGTCAATGACATCCGAACAGATATAAGGCGGATTCGACACCAGCAGATCGAATTTTCCTTCGACCGCTTCAAAGAGGTCACTTCTTATAAACGCGGCATTTTCCAGTCCAAGCTGTACTCTGTTCCGCTCCGCAACCTTCAATGCCTCCTCCGAGATGTCCGCCCCTATTCCCTCACAATCATTGGAATACTTGAGAAGGCTGAGCAGAATACACCCCGAACCGGTGCACATATCCAGAATCCTCATGCCGTCATGAAGCTCCTGCAGCGCCTCCTCAACCAGCAGTTCCGTATCCTGCCTGGGTATCAGCACATTTTCATCGACATAAAACTCAAGCCCCATAAAGCTCTGCCTGCCGATAATCTGCTGCAGGGGAATATGCGCAGAACGCTTTTCGAGCATTTCCTTATATTGCGCCAGTTCTTCCTCCGTGACATTTCTGTCGCCGTGTACAAGCAGCGTATTTCTATCTGTCCCGCAGATTTCCTCCAGAAGCAGTCTGGCATCCAGCTCCGCTTCCTCTATTCCCGCTGCCGCTAAGGTTCCTTTTCCCGTTTCAAATGCTTCCCTGTAATTCATGGCGTTCCGTCAGCGGCCTGTTCCTCATCCGCTGTTTTTTCCGTGTCCTCCATCCATGTCTCGTCAACCTCATAGCCGAAGTTGTCGTAAAGATATTTTTTCCAGTCAAACACTGCCTCAACCGCAGCGATGGCAACCTCCACCATCTGCTTGTCCGGCTCCTTGGTCGTCATCCTCTGAATCCACATTCCGGGCGCCGATATAATGCGCACCAGAATATTGTCACTGCGGCCCGCAAGCCGGATGATCTCATAGGAGATACCCGCGACAACAGGCATCAGCAAAATACGCAGAACCACCTTCTGTACCGGGCTCTCCACGCGGATAAAAAAGAACAGCACAATGCTGACAAACAGTACGAAAAAGATAAAGCTCGTCCCGCAGCGCTTGTGCAGTCTCGAGCTGCGCATGACGTTATGCACCGTCAACGGACGCCCCTTTTCAATACAGTTGATACACTTATGCTCCGCTCCATGATAGCGGTACAATCTCCTGATGTCCTTCATCAGGCTGATTGCCCAGATATACAGAATGAAAATTGCAATGCGGATCACGCCCTCAATGATTGCCATCAGTGATGCGTTCCGCACAAACCCCTTGCAGAGTGATGCGAGGAAATACGGCAGCACGACAAAAATGCCCACCGCAAGAACAATGGAAAAGATCGTAACCAGTGCAGTCGCAAACTTTTCGCCGCCTTCCGAGCCCTTTCCTTTCTTGCCTTCCACATCCTCCTCTTCATAAAAGCTGGCAGAATAGTTCAGGCATTTCATTCCCAGCACAAGGGAATCTATAAAGTTAAAAATACCGCGCACAAACGGGATGTTATTTATTTTGTTGCCGTGCAGCAGCCCCTGATAATTTTCCAGTTCGACCGCTATCTCACCGTCCGGCTTCCGCACTGCCACTGCGTATTTTTCCTGATTCTTCATCATAACGCCTTCCAATACCGCCTGTCCGCCGATACCGGAATAGCATCTGTTCCTTTTCTTAGCCATGATCCTTCAACTCCATAATTCTGCATTTTATGTTATGCCCACGCCCGCAGGCGCTGTCTTATGCCAAAAGAACTTAAAAAAGGTTGAGATACCAGTACCTCAACCTTTTTTCGCAATTCTTATTTAACGCCGTACTTCTTGTTGAACTTCTCAATACGTCCATCGGCTCTTGCTGTCTTCTGCTGGCCGGTGTAGAATGAGTGGCACTTGGAACAAACTTCTACATGGATTTCAGGCTTTGTAGAACCGGTTACAAAAGTGTTGCCGCAGTTGCAGGTTACGGTTGCCTGATAGTACTGGGGATGGATTCCTTCTTTCATCTCTTTCACCTCTCTATATGATCGCATTATTTTTTTGTTCTCATCCGCACTGCTTATGGAACCACAAACAGCGGTATTATTGTACCACACGGTTCGTCTCAGTGCAAGATATATTTGAATTATTTTGTCAGATTCTTAAATAAATTTGTTTTTCTTTACCATCTGCACAAATTCATTATTGTTTTTCGTTCTGGCAAACATGTCAAGGATGCGATCCGTCGCCTCATCCGGCTTCAGTCCGTTGAGTGCCTTGCGCATGATATTGATTGCTTCCAGTTCCTCGCCGTTCAGCAGCAGATCCTCTCTTCTCGTGCCGGACTTTGCGAGATCGATAGCAGGGAAGATGCGCTTCTCGGAGAGCTTACGGTCAAGTACCATTTCCATGTTACCGGTTCCCTTAAATTCCTCGTAGACAACATCATCCATCTTACTTCCGGTGTCTACCAGTGCTGTCGCAAGAACCGTCAGGCTGCCGCCCTCACGCATATTTCTCGCCGCACCGAAAAATCTCTTCGGCATGTGAAGCGCCGCAGGATCAAGACCACCCGACAGGGTACGTCCGCTGGGCGGAACGACAAGGTTGTACGCTCTTGTAAGTCTTGTGATGCTGTCGAGAAGGATCACGACATCCTTTTTATGTTCTACCAGTCTCTTCGCACGCTCGATCACCATCTCGGACACGCGCTTATGATGCTCCGGCAATTCATCAAAGGTGGAATAGATCACCTCGACGTTGTCCCCGTGGATCGCCTCCTTGATGTCCGTCACTTCCTCGGGACGCTCATCAATCAGCAGGATCAGCATATGCATATGAGGGTTTGTCCGCAAAATAGACTTTGCAACCTCCTTGAGCAGGGTTGTCTTACCTGCCTTCGGCGGGGAAACGATCATACCACGCTGTCCCTTGCCGACCGGGCTGACAAGATCCATGACACGCATTGCCACGCTGCAGCCGGGTGTTTCAAGCCGGATGCGCTCATCAGGGAAAATAGGAGTCATGTCCTCAAAAGCAACCCTCTTCGCGGACTCCTCGATCGTGTAGCCGTTGATTGTCCGGATAAACAGCAGGGCACTGAACTTCTCCTGCTGGGTCTTGATTCTCTTATTGCCCCTTAAGATGTCTCCCGTCTTTAATCCAAAACGGCGGATCTGGCTCGGTGCAACATAGACGTCATTTTCACCGGGCAGATAATTCTCGCAGCGGATAAAACCGTAGCCATCGGGCATAACCTCCAGAATACCGCTCGCCTCTTCGCCGCTGTCCAGCTCCTTCGGGTATGTCTTCTCGTCGTAGACCTCGTTGATTCTGTTCGGACGCGGTGCAACGGCATCCGTTCCCTGCGCCTGATTTTCCGCCTTTGCAGCGATCGGCGCACTCTCGCTCCGCATGTTGCCCTCCGCCCGGTAGTTTGTATCGTTGCGCACGGCGTTTCCGGGACGCTGCTGCGCAGTTCTTCCGTAGTCATTCCGCCTGCGGACATATTGTCCGTCTCCGTTTCCTGCCGGCTGCTGGGAATAGGACACTCCCTGTGGTCTGACCGCATTCTCAGCCGCTCCGGCGGTCTCTGCCTGCTGAACCGCAGCTTTCTCGGGTGTCTCCGCTGCCTTCAGTCTTTCATCTTCTGCAAGCATAGCCTCTACAAGTTCTGCCTTCTTCATGGTTGAAGTTCCCTTCAGCCCTCGCACCTTCGCAAGTTCCTTTAATTGTACAAGAGCCAGTGATTCATATTTCTCTCTCATATACTCCTCCTCGTAATTTTCAGAATCAAAACCTGAAAGTTCATATCCATACAGCAAAATTAGGGATTCATAAGCGATGGTACTTTGATATGCTTTCCGACTTCATTTTTGACCAGCAATGATTCTTTTTACATTATAATACATAATTTCAAAATTAGGAAGAAAAATTTTTAAGAAAACGCAATAACATTAAAACAGTACATTAAAACAGTGAGGAAAAGTGCTTGACACCGTCAAAATTCTATTGTAGAATATGTTTTGTCCGAAGCAAACCGGACACAAGATGCGATAGTGGCTCAGTTGGTAGAGCGCCACCTTGCCAAGGTGGAAATCGCGGGTTCGAGTCCCGTCTATCGCT
>OIZV01000518.1_pt1 | contig 18184 bp, 16 predicted proteins | sample 1588681 | NCBI WGS metagenome assembly OIZV01 (sample SAMN03283281) | human gut metagenome | biome: human-associated habitat; material: feces | host: Homo sapiens | place: Peru | collected 2012
TCAAAGCTGCCCTCGTAGGACAGGGTGATCATAGCACCGCCGGTGAACTCGGTATCCAGATGCACACCGAACACCACGGCGCACAGCAGAATGGCTGCCATCAGGCAGGCGGAGATGGTCAGGAACTTTTTGCGCAGGGACACGAAATCCACCGGCTTCTTTTCGGCCTTTTCCTGCACGGGCTTTGCAGCACCGTACAGCCACGGGTTGCGCAGTGCCTTGATGGCAGCTGCACCGCGGATCATCACACGGGTAGCGAACACACCGAACACGAAGTTCAGCAGCACGCCGGTAAGCAGCGTATAGCCGAAGGCGTAGATGGTGCCTGCGGTAGAGGGGCCGAAGGCAAAGAACACAAAGTGCAGTGCCTTGGCAAACAGGCCGTCCGATGGGCCGAAGGCACCCATCAGCACGACCGCCACGATCACGATGGTCACATTGCCATCAATGATGGGCGTCAGGCCGCGGGCAAAGCCGCTCTTGAGAGCGCCGTCCAGAGACTTGCCGTTTTTCAGTTCTTCCTTGATGCGCTCAGCGGTGATGACGTTGGCGTCCACGCCCATGCCGATGGCAAGAATGATACCGGCAATGCCGGGCAGGGTCAGGGTAAAGCTTTCAAACACCGGGAAATAGCCGGACACAAAGGCCAGCGTAGCCGCCACCTGACCCGCCAGCGCGATGCAGGCCAGAAAGCCCGGCAGACGGTACAGCACCGTCATGAACACCACGATGAGGGCAAAAGCGATCAGACCTGCCAGCACCATGGCACCAAGGCTGTTTTCGCCCAGACTGGGGCTCACGGTAGAGTAGCTGTCCACGCTCAGGGCAAAGGGCAGCGCACCGGAGTTGATCTGGCGTGCCATCTTGACCACGGCATCCTGCGTAAAGGGATTAGACGCCGAACTGGTGATGATGGCCTGTCCATCGGTAATGGCGGTGTTGACGGTGGCGGTGCTCACGTTCTCGTCGTCCAGCCAGATGCTGATGCTGCCCTTATCGGCAGCCAGCTTGGTGGTGGCATCGCCAAAGGCCTTGGCACCCTCGGTGGTGAACTTGAGGGCAACGTAATACTCTGAGCTGCCGCCGTTGCTCACAGCGTCTTTTGTTACAACAACTGTGTCATATTTTAATACATCAAATACGTTAAGCTCGTTTGTCTGAGCAGTTTTTACAGTAGGGATGTTGCTTGCAGATTTGATCACGTTTACGTCCATGTCATTTAATACAACAAGCGCTTTCTCTACTTTTAAGTTGCCCATAACTTCTGCAAATTTCTTTGTTTTGATCTCATCCATCTTTAAGCTGTCAACAACAATAAATTTGTTCTCAGCTACTCTGGATGTTAAAGCAGATTTTAATGCTGCTCTCTTCTCTTTCTTATTTAATTTGAAAGAGTAATCTCTTGGAACTGGAGCGAATACTACGCCACCATGTGTCCACTGTGGAGCTCTTGTAGAACCCTGTCTTGCATGTCCGGTTCCTTTCTGTCTCCATGGTTTTCTACCACCGCCTCTTACTTCGGAACGTGTTTTTGCTTTCTGTGTTCCCTGGCGATTATTTGCAAGCTGCTGAAGTACTGCCATGTGTACTAAATGCTCATTTACTTCTACACCGAAGATAGCATCGTTTAATTCCATGGTTTCAACTTCTTTGCCTTCCATATTATAAACAGCTACTTTAGCCATCGTTTAGTTCCTCCTTTCCTATTCAAGCACTATTTACCTGCTTTTACAGTTTCTTTGATTGTTACCATACATTTCTTAGCACCTGGTACTGCACCTTTTACTAAGAGCAGGTTGTTTTCAGCATCAACTCTTACGATCTCAAGGTTCTGAGTTGTAACTTTTACGCTTCCCATATGTCCAGGCATTCCTTTTCCCTTGAACACACGGCTAGGTGTAGAACAAGAACCGTTAGATCCCTGATGACGATGGAATTTGGAACCATGAGCCATCGGTCCTCTGTGCTGTCCAAATCTCTTAATAGCGCCCTGGAAACCTTTACCTTTGGAGATTGCAGTTGCGTCTACTTTGTCGCCCTCTGCAAAGATGTCTGCATTGATAACATCTCCTAATTTGTATTCATCAGCGTTTTCGAATTTGAATTCTCTTACAAATCTCTTACCGGAAACACCAGCTTTTGCAAAATGTCCCATCTGAGCTTTGTTTACGCCATGTCTGTTTCTGATTTCTTTCTTTCCGTTTGCATCTTTGCTTACAACTTTTTCTTTCTTGTCAGCATATGCAACCTGTACTGCACTGTATCCATCGTTCTCAACAGTTTTGATCTGTGTTACGGAGCAAGGACCAGCTTCTAATACAGTAACCGGCACTAATACGCCGTCTGCGTTGAAGATTTGAGTCATTCCGACTTTTGTTGCTAAAATCGCTTTCTTCATTTTTTACCTCCTGTTTACTCTACAGCGGAACGCTTCATGCCCATCTCTGGGGTAGCGGAACCGTTCATCCTAGAAAGTCCATATAAGTGGATGTGAAAAACACATAGAAGAACGCTTGCGTTCTTCCAAGAATGGAGGCCTTTGCCGAGCATTCTTTGCTTCTATATAAAACCCTTCAGGATATTTGTAACTTTGTTTTTGTGAAAAACTTATTTGTTTTTCATTTTGATATCAATATACACACCTGCCGGCATCTCTAAACGAGATAAAGCATCAACTGTCTTCTGGGTCGGAGTTGTGATATCAATCAGTCTCTTATGAGTTCTCTGCTCGAACTGCTCACGGGAATCTTTGTATTTGTGAGTTGCTCTTAAGATAGTAACAACTTCCTTCTTAGTTGGAAGAGGTACCGGTCCGCTCACCTGTGATCCGTTTTTCTTTACAGTCTCGATGATTTTTTTTGCTGATGAATCTACTAATTCGTGATCATAAGCTTTCAATGTGATTCTCATTACTTGACTTGCCATAAAAAAAGTCGCCTCCTTTTCGCACTTTTACAAGCGATATAATCGCTTTTGTACGACAAGCGGTGACTGCACACATTCCCGTGCGTATCGCGAACTTTCTTCGCATCAAAAATGCAGCCGCATCTTCTTCGCACGTTGTTTCTACTTTGTAGATGTTACTCGTATACAGTGACTTGTCGCCAGTTTCCTAACTTGACATTCGCTCCACGGAAAACCTGTTCTTATAAACAGCAACCTCACGCTTCTACGCTATCAATGTCACAGCAATGCTTAGTATACACGATGATCCGCGGAAATGCAAGTGTTTTTTTATCTTTTTCTAGCTTTTCCCGGGAGTTATGGTATAATCAATAATATCATTCAGATGTCATTCGCCCATTTGGGGAACGTCATTTCATTGTAATAAGGAAGGAATATTTTATGTGGATTGCAAATAATTGGAACGATTATCAGGTCATTGACTGCTCCGAAGGCGAAAAGTTAGAACGCTGGGGCAGTTATCTTTTGGTTCGTCCCGACCCTCAGGTCATCTGGGATACCCCTAAAACAGGGAAGGGCTGGAAAAAACCAAATGCACATTATCATAGAAGCAAAAAGGGCGGCGGTGAATGGGAGTTCTTTGATCTGCCAGAACAGTGGACCATCCGTTATGAGCCATTAAACCTTACTTTTAATCTGAAACCGTTCAGTTTCAAACATACCGGTCTTTTCCCGGAACAGGCGACAAACTGGGACTGGTTTTCTGATCTCATCAAAAAAGCAGACCGTCCTATTAAAGTTTTAAACCTTTTCGCCTACACCGGCGGTGCCACACTGGCAGCTGCCTCCGCAGGAGCTTCCGTCACACATGTGGATGCCTCCAAGGGAATGGTAACCTGGGCAAAAGAAAATGCAGTTTCCTCCGGGCTGGGTGATGCCCCGATCCGCTGGATCGTCGATGACTGTGTCAAATTCGTAGAACGTGAGATCCGCCGCGGCAACCATTACGATGCCATCATCATGGACCCGCCTTCCTACGGAAGAGGACCAAAAGGCGAGATCTGGAAAATCGAGGAAGCAGTCTATCCACTCATTAAATTATGTGCCAAGCTTCTGAGTGATCACCCGCTGTTTTTCCTGGTCAACTCCTACACCACAGGACTTCAGCCCGCAGTACTGCACTATATGATCCAGACTGCCTTATCCGATTATAAAGGAATCGTATCCGCAGAGGAGATCGGTCTTCCTGTCGTTTCCACCGGACTGGTACTCCCATGCGGTGCAAGCGGTCGTTTTGTAGGAAAATAAACACAGCAAATTGAGAACAGCCATTCTGCGATCATGCAGGATGGCTGTTTCTACTTATTCTAATATTCTTTATAGCATTTTCTTTTTTCTCAATACCCAGAGCGTGATCACGCAGATCAGCAACGTAAGCACACAGATGATCAGAAATCCATGTGGCGTATCGGAAAACGGCATCCACTTTTCGTTGACGTTCATTCCGTATATTCCTGATATCACAGTCGGGATTGCCATAACGATCGTAATGGACGTCAGATATTTCATTACATTGTTCAGTCGGTTATCGATAACAGAAGACATCAGTTCCCTGGTTCCATCGATGATATCACGATAAATAGATGTCATCTCGATTGCCTGCCGGTTCTCAACAATCACATCTTCCAGTAATTCCTTATCCTCCGGATACTGTTCGAGGCGTTTGTACCTCGTCAACCGGTCAAGTACTACCGCATTTGCCCTCAGTGAGGTTGCGAAGTATACGAGTGTGGATTCTAATTCGTGGAGATCGATCAGATCAGTATCCACGGTGTCGTTTCCGATCCGTTCCTCGATCTCGGTCCGTTTCTTATCAATGCTGCGCAGGTAGGTCTGATAAATTGCTGCGGTACGGAACAAAATCTGATACACAAAACGCAGCTTTTTCTTTGTGCTGAATTCTCTGACCCTGTTCTGGATAAATACCTGCAAGATGGGTGTCTCCTCTGTGCAGACCGTTACAATAACATCCTGTGTCAGGATGATACCAAGCGGTATGGTCGTATAAGTCTTTGTGTCGTGGCGGATCTCCTGGGTAGGGATATCCACCAGGATCAGCGTATATCCGTCTTCCAGTTCAATACGGGAGCTCTCTTCTTCATCGAGTGCAGCCCGGATATCATCAATATCAACATCTAACAGTTCTGCAATTTCCCGGCTTTCTTCCATCGACGGTGCCACCATCTGGATCCATACGCCATCATCTGCCTTTTGTTCCTCATAAATGCGCTGTTTTTCTGTTTTATAATATTTTATCATGGCAATCTAATTCCTCATATTCCGGATCTATCATATAACAACTGGTACGCATTCAGGCTTAAATTTCTTCCGAATTTCACGCCTGCATTCCTGATCTGACCGCAATAGGAAAAACCAAAACGTTCATGCAGATGGATACTTACATCATTTTCACTCGTGATCAGCGAAATGACGGTTCCTATCTCTCTGCAGTTTTTCGCATAATCTAACACCTGTTCCATCAAACTGCGGCCAATGCCACGCCCTCGATACTTCTCGTGAATATAAATCGAAATCTCTACTGCCGGGTCAAATGCCCTTCTGTCCCTGTAACGGGAAAGGGAGGCATAGCCCATCACACATCCTTCCTCTTCATACACATAGATGATATACCGCCCGGTATGCTCCCTAAACCATTCCAGACGATTTGCATAATCTTTGATCTCTGTATCAAATGTTGCTGTGGTATGCAGGATTGCATCGTTATAAATGTCCATCAATACCGGAATGTCTTTTTCTTCTGCTTTGCGAATCACGAATACCACCTCATCTCTTCTATATTAAGTCATGTAACATCATAGCATATTTTTTATCTGGATGCCATGAAAAACTTAGAATTCCTGTGCACTGTGCAGATAACGGTCTGCCATTGCCCGGATCTCTTCCTGATCCTTTCTGCTGGTCTCATCATAAAGTCCCACGGTCGGAAACCCTGCCGCTTTTGCTGTTTTGATCGCATACAGGGCATCCTCAAAGACCCATGTTGTGCTCTTTCTTGTGCCAAGCTGCCGTCCCGCCTGCTCAAAGATCTCCGGGTTGCTCTTTCCTGCGCCTACCTCACTGCAGGTAAAAACTCTATCAAAATATTCCTCTATACCTGCTCTTTTTAACGCTGCCTCTGCGTGCATTCGATCCGTTGAAGTTGCGACCACCATTTTCACGCCCTGTTTTTTTAATTTTTCAAGAAGTTCCGGCACATATGGTTTTGCCTCTGCCTCATTGCGGTACGCCTCTGCCACGATCGCATTGGTTCCCGCCACAATCTCTTCCACACTTTCCGTCAGACCGTATTTTTCTTTCACATAGGATGCTCCCTGCTGCATGCTCATCGAAAAAAGTACCTCGGACAGTTTTTCCCGCGGTTCTATGCCATGCGATTTTAAATACTGTTCGCTTGCATGTTCCCAGATCGGCATTGTGTCTAAAAGCGTTCCATCCATATCAAAGATTGCTCCGTCTATCCTCACCTGTCCTGTTACTTTTTCAGAAAGGCGTAACATTTCAAAGGCTGCTGCACGGATATCTTCCCTGGCAAAGATCGCACTGATCACTGCAACGCCATCAATCCCGCTTGCGGCAAGCTGCATGATGTTATCTTTTCCAATCCCTCCGATCGCAACGACTGGGATCGACACCGCCTCACAGATCGCCTTTAACGTCTCATATGGCATCTGGCTCACATTCTGCTTGGATGTCGTGGAAAATACTGCCCCAACGCCCAGATAATCTGCGCCGCAACGCTCTGCTGCGACTGCCTCTTCCACGGAATGTGCCGAAACGCCGATGATCTTGTCTTCTCCCAGACGTTTCCTGACCTCTCCTGCCTCCATGTCTTCCTGACCGACATGCACACCGTCCGCACCGATGGCAAGTGCCAGCTCTACATTATCATTTATGATAAACGGCACCTGATATTCTCTGCATAATTTCTGTATTTCAACCGCTTCCTCCAGAAACTGCTTCTCATCCAGTTCTTTTTCGCGAAGCTGTAAAAAGGTTGCGCCCCCTTCCAGGGCTTCCTTTACCTGATCGTATAATTTTCTCCCGTGCAACCAGCTCCGGTCTGTCACCGCATATAATTTCAGATCATCTCTCCTGAATTTCATCCTGTTCCCCTCTCTTTATAAACTGTGTCCTTCTTTCATTCATCAGTACAGTATACCGCGTTTTTCTTCCTTTGAATAGGGTGTCTTCTTTCCATTCGTTCATAAATTTCTTCCCAGTTCTTAAGATATTCTTTAGACTCTGGTCAAAAAGCTGTCACATTTTCCCAGTAATATAGAAGCATCAAAAGGAGCTGTTGAGTTTCGATGCAACTGTTGGGGTTCTGTCAGTTCCGACTAAAAATTCTCCGGTCAGGCAACACACGGCCGGTTTATATATACTTTTCATATCGTACCTCCTTTAAAAAAGACTTTAGAAAGAACTTCTCCTTTTCTAAAGTCTTTTTTGTTATTCGTTTTCTATCTGCTTTGTGCTTTTCTTTTTCAACCGTTCTTTAATAAAATCCCGAAACAGTGCATACAGCACAGAGCAAAATGGAATAAAAAAGAGAATGCCTGCAATCCCAAACAGTTTTCCTCCCACAGTTACCGCCACCAGAACCCATATGGACGGCAGACCGATCGACCCGCCTACAACGTGTGGATAGATCAGATTTCCTTCCAGCTGCTGCAACACCAGAAACAGGATCAAAAACCACACCGCCTGGATCGGATTTACCATCACGATCAGCAACATTCCTACCACACATCCGATAAATGCCCCAAAAATCGGGATCAGTGCCATCACTGCGATCACAACTCCGATCAGCATTGCATATGGCATCCTGAATAAAGACATACAGATAACAAACAATGTTCCGAGTATGACCGCCTCTAAGCACTGCCCGGAAAGAAAGCTGGAAAAGATCCGGTCCGCTAACACTCCCATTTCCAGTATTTTATCTGCCACTTTTTCCGGAAGCAGTGCAGAAAGCACCTGCTTTCCCTGTCTGCCAAGCCGCTCTTTCTGAAACAACAGATAAATTGAAAACGTAAATGCGATCACAAATGTTGCAACACCACTCACGATTCCGGAAAAAATTCCAACACCAGAGCTGACCAGTCCCGATGCAACTGACTGTATAAATTTTACGACTGCAGATGATACTGTAGACCAGTCAATATTCCATTCTGCCACCGCCGGTTCCAGAGCCGGATATTGCTGCAACATAGCATCAACCCATTCTGCGGCAGCATCAAACGCCTGTGGTATCTGGGCAACGATCACAGAAACTGTTTTTCCAAGTTCCGGTATCACCACAAGCAATACCAATGCGATGATACCAATGACCGCCAGCAGTGTCAAAAGATACGCAATCGGGCGTCTCCACTTTTTCATCTTCTGATTTTTCTGGAACAGATGCCTTTCCAGCACTTTCATCGGCACATGAAAAATAAATGCAATCACACCACCCACGAAAAACGGCATCAGGATCTCCAGCACAAAACCAGTTCCACTTACCACCACATCGAAATGTTCAATTCCGCAATATAACAGCACTGCAAATGCGATCACCTGCATCAGATTCTTTTTTGTCTGTCTTGATAATTCCATATAATTCCTTTCAACCGATATAATTTGGATATTTAAATTACAGACACCTGTCCTGTTCCAAGCCATGCACAGATCAGGCTCAGAATGAACAGATGCACCGGATAATAAAAATAAAAGAAGTATTTCATCCGCAGCCCCCGTTTCCCATTATAAAAATAAACAGGAATAAATGCCGCCACTGCCGGAAGTTCCCACCAACAGAAATAGGCGCATCCTGCCAGCACCTGTACCAGCCGGTTCTGACGGAACAGATACAACACAACAATACACATCACACCATAATAACTGTAATCTGTCCTCAGCAATGTTGCGCATCCCATACCACCAAACATGATCCCCACAAAACATAAACTGCGCAAAACGGGGCTTAACGTCTGCTGCCTTTCTGCCTTTGCGATCAGCATAATCGTCAGCAATCCGATAAACAGTGTAAAAAATACATTCTGATAAGAAAATTCCAGGATCTTTCCACTGAATGCCATATCAAACGGTATTTCTGAGATTGCTGCAAACAATAGCAATCTGCCAGCGTATTTTGTACGATTTCTGGTATGCAGAAAACCTTCTATTAATAAAAAGCAGTATATTGGAAATGCGATACGTCCTATTCCCCGCATCAGGCGGTAACAATCATACCACCCCTGCGAGGAAAGCCCTCCACTCACCAGATATCTTGCCAGTATCGTTGCTGCCGTATGATCGATCGTCATCGACACTACCGCGATCATTTTCAGTGTGCTTCCGCTTATGCCTTTTCCCCGTATCATACCATCCCCCCTCTTCCATCACATGAATAAAAAATGCTGCCGCACTAAAGTAAATTATTTTAGTACGACAGCACTTGTCTCTGACGTTTATCCCACGAATTCTTCCACACATCTGCGATATGCCGCTACCGGATCCGCTGCCTGTGTGATCGGTCTTCCGACTACAATGTAGTCTGAACCTAATTCTTTTGCCTTTGCAGGAGTTGTAACGCGTTTCTGATCTCCGACATCTCCATCTGCAAAACGTACTCCTGGTGTTATGGTAAAGAATTTTTCTCCGCACACCTCATGTACTTTTCCTGCCTCTAACGGAGAACATACCACACCGTCCAAACCTGCTTCCATGGTATTTTTTGCATAGTGCATCACCGTCTCATCGATTGGATGATCGATCCAGAGTTCCTCTTTCATCACTTCCTCGGAAGTAGAAGTAAGCTGGGTTACTGCGATCAGAAGAGGTCTGCTGCCGTCCGGTCTGGTAAGACCTTCCAATGCAGCCTGCATCATTGCCTTGGTTCCTGCTGCATGAACATTACACATATCTACATCCAGACCGGACAATACCGACATGGATTTTCTTACCGTATTTGGAATATCATGAAGTTTTAAATCCAGAAAAATCTTGTGCCCCATCTTTTTGATGGTTCTAACGATCTCCGGTCCCTCTGCATAAAACAGCTCCATACCGATCTTGACAAAAGGTTTTTCCTCTTTGAATTTTCCTAAAAACTGAATTACTTCGTCCTTGCTGTTGAAATCACATGCAATGATTACATCTCTTCCCATAATTGATCCTCATTTCTTTGCCATTTTCACGTTGCTTTTCTGTGCCATTATACACTTGCAACGTTTATTTTTCAAGCAATTTGAAACGTTTGATGGTCTCTCTTAATTCTTTTGCGATCTCTTCGAGCGTTCCTGTATGCTCTGCAATGTCTGCCATTGTGACATTAACCTGCTCGGTAGAAGCATTTACCTCTTCTGTCGCTGCAGCGGACTGCTCGGAAACGGAGGCAATGGTTCCCATCTTATTTACAACAGAGTTTTTATTTTCTGTCATGTTATCATTTAAGGTGTTGATCCGGTTCATACCATCACTTAATTCATTGATCTGCTCAATGATCTGACCGAACAGCTCCTCTGTCTTCCGGATCGCTTCCTGCTGCTCCTGCTGAAGGGTTTCGTTCTCCTGCATTGTCTCTTCTACGAGTTTGGATTTCTCTGTAATTTCCGTAATGATCGCTTTGATCTCATCGGTTGATTCTTTGGACTCATCTGCCAGTTTCCGGATCTCATCCGCAACAACTGCAAATCCTTTTCCCATCTCTCCGGCTCTTGCTGCCTCAATGCTTGCATTCAGTGACAGCAGATTGGTCTGGGATGTGATATCTGCGATCGCATCGGAAATGTAGAAGATCTTATCAATACTGCTTACCATTTCTTCCATTACGGAAAGCGATACTCTGGATTTCTCAGCTGTCTTTTCGGATTTTACGATCAGATCTTTTACGCTGTTTAATCCTTCTGCACTGACTTCGTTTGCTTTTCCCGCCATATCATTGACACCACGCACATAATCTCTGGTGTCCTCGAGACTCTGATTTAAGTTGTCCACCTCACTGCTTGCTTCCTGTGTGCTCTCTGCCTGTTTTACGGCACCCTGTGCTACACTGTCGATCGCGAGTGTTACCTGCTGCATCGTGGTTTTGGTATTTCCTGCAATTTCAAAGATATTGTCCGCAACACCTAAAATATTGTTTGATTTTGTCTCTACCTCACGGATCAGGTTTGATACATCATCAATCATTTCATTGAAATGTGTCTCTAATTCACCAAATTCATCGTTCTTTGTTACTTTGATCTTTTCGGTGAAATCTCCACTTGCAACCTTACCGGTTACATTCTGGATCTTTCTGATCTCACGGATAACTGCCATCGCGGTCAACACTGCAATAATGCAGCCAAAGATCACTCCGAATGCTCCCGCAGCGATCATTCCTGTATTGATTGCCCGCAGATTGGACTGATTTTCAGCACTGGTAATAACGCCCAGAAGTTTCCATCCGGTAACGCGATCCGTCATTGCTGTAATAACGGTATTGACACCACCATTTTTTACCGTGTAGCTGGACTGTAACTTGATATCTGCTGCACTCTCATCTCCGGCTTCTTCTGCCTGATTGAGCTGTGTCTCTAATGTATTTAATTCATCATTGATCGGTGTCCAGAATTCGCTTCCATTTGCAGAACCCTGCGCGATCGTATTTTTCTCATTGTCTATAATGATATTGCCATCCGAATCGGTCAGCATCACATATCCGGTATTTAAGAGTTTAATGTTCTGAACGTACTCTTTCATAACGCTTGCCTCAATATCCATGGCAACAACGCCCTGTACTACATCACTGTTCTTTACTTCCTGACAGACCGTAATGATCTCTTTCCCTGTATCAGGATCCGTATATGGTGCTGTGATGTAACTGAAGATTGCATTTACTTTGGATTTTCTGCCCTGACAGTTTGTATACCACTCGTAATCTTTTCCGTTCACGCCCTCTTCAATACTGTTTTTGGACTGTTTCTTTCCATCGGCATCGTACTCGATCCATCCGGAAATCCTTTTACCGCTCTCGGTAACATAGTGGCATTTTACGGCACCGCTTGTTACTTTGCAGGCTGCCACGAGCTCGTCCTGCACGTTTGCGATATATTTATCGTAATTTCCCGGTTCTGCCTCTAAGGTACGAATACTCTCTTTTCGGGTCAACAGATCGACTGGAAGACTGATCGTCTTTTCATACGTCTGCAGACTGGACAGCGCACTCTCTAATGTCTGTTCACTGCTGAGTTTCATGTTCTCGTTGAATACGCTCTTACTCTTGCTGTAAGTAAGCACACCGCAAATCAGGATACTTCCTACGATTGCAACGATGAAACACAAAATCATTTTGGTTCCTAATCCTATTTTTTTCTTCATTTCTCCTCCATCCCTGGCTGCACTTGTCATGCAAATTTCCCATTTTGCCAGACAATCCTATCCCTTATCTATTTTTTCGGCAGATTTTTTCAAAATATTAGTACCCCTTACCTATAATTTCTTCTTATTATTCCATTTCAATCTGCCGATATCTGTTACAGACTAATTTGAATACGCAGAAAGGATTTACGAGTTATGAAAAAACAAAAGCACCTGTTATCCATCGCTTTTCTTTTTCTGTTTTTCTTCTGTCTTACCCTATGCATTCCGGAAGCCGTACAGGCAGCGGATACTCCGGTCTCGATTACATACTGCAAGGTAAGCTCGAACGGAAAAAAGGTAACTGTCAAGGCAAAAGTAAAACAGAAAAACAGTTCCTATGGGAAAAAGCTCTATCTTCTGGCAGTTGACAGCCAGACTTCCGAGAAAAAAGCGGTCAAAGCGACTCCGCTTGCATCCAAAAAGAACAAAAAAGGCAACATGAGTTTTAAGGTAAAATATAAAGAAAACATGCTGTTTCAGAAGTTTGCGATCGCCTATAAGACCAAGGGAAAATATAAGATCGTCAGCAACACTTTTTACATTACCAATCCGGAGGTGTTTGCCACTTATAAGGGGAGCGGCCCGAAAACCTCTTCCAAAAAAGGCTTACAGCCAGAGGATTTAGACGAGGCTCTCGAACTGCGCACCCAGCATGCTGTCATCAACTGGACCGTCAACTCGCTTCTGACCACGAACTGTACCAATACGGTTCCTTATCAGTACCGGGGCAAAACCTACTATTTTAATGCGGATATGTTAGATTACAACGATGCGCAGGTCAAAGCATACAACAAAGCAGGAACCAGAGTCAGCATTATCCTCCTGCTTCCAAACAGCAGCAACTCCGAGACCGACGCCATGCGTTACAAAGGTTCCTCCTATGCCAAATACAGTTCTTTTAACATCTCTTCCCAAAAAGGCTGCCGCACCTTTGAAGCACTTATGAGTTATCTGGCAAAACGTTATGGTACAAAGGAAAATTATGTTGCGGGGTGGATCTTAGGAAATGAGGTCAACAACCCTTATGAATGGAATTATGGCGGCAACAAGAGCCTGACTTCCTACATGGAACAGTACTCGCGTGCATTCCATATCTGCTATAACGCAGTCCGAAGCGTCAGCAAAAAATCCAATGTTTATATCAGTCTGGATTATAACTGGAACTGCGACCCGGACAATTCGGGCAAACGATATTTTACAACCAAGGCAACACTGGATGAATTTTACCGTCAGGTCAATCTCCGCGGAAAAGTTCCTTTCCACATTGCCTACCATGCTTACCCGCAGGGTCTTATTGATCCGGTATTCTGGGATGACTCCCTTGCGACCAATTCCACGGCCAGCACTTTTATCACATTCCGGAACTTAAATGTCCTGACCAACTATGTGAAAAAGAATTTTGGAAAGAACTACACGATTATGCTCTCCGAGCAGTCCTTTAATTCCACCAAAGGGGAAGCTGTTCAGGCTGCTGCTTACGCATATGCCTATTACCTTTCCGAGTGCAACAGTATGATCGAATCCTTCATATACAGCCGACATTTTGACAATCCGATCGAGATGGCGCAGGGCTGCTACTGGGGACTCTGTGACCAGTCACATAATAAGCGCATGATCTGGCACGTTTTCCAGAATATCGACAGTTCCTCTTCGTTTAAATTTACAAATCAGCTTGTAAAATACACGAACCTGTCCTCCTGGAGCAAGATCAAAGGCTTTAAAAAGTCTAAATTTACCAAGATGGAAACGCTCAACCGGAAGCCTACACTTGGCAATGTTAAAATGGAAGACACCAACACCGTTATCCTTTTCTGGAATCGCGTACATTATGTCGACGGTTACGAAATCTACCGCAATGACCAGAAGATTGATACGATCATGGATCCAGCTGTGACCGGCTATATTGACAAAAATGTTCCAAGCGGCGAAACCTGCACTTATAAGATCCGTTCCTTTAAATTTATCCCGGGAACCAAAGATGCCAACCAGAAAGGTGCTCTTTTCAGTTCCTATTCCAATACGCAGTCCATTACCGTTTCGACCGGAAAAGCTACCTGGAATGCAGATAAATGTAAGGTAAATGGCAAGAACATCGCGCTTGGCTGGATCTCCCAGAAATCCGTTGCCGGCTATGAAATCGAACGCTCAGATTCTGAAAACGGCTCTTATTCCGTTATTGCCGATACGACCAAGACATCCTATACAGATAAAAACACGGTTTCCGGTATGACCTATTTTTACCGGGTACGCGCCTATGTAAAGAAAAATGATACCAAATACTACGGCGATTATTCAGACGTTTTAGATATGCAGGCAAACATCCAGCTTGCTGCCAAGATCGTGGACGGAAAGCTGACCCTTTCCTGGAGTGCTTTTCCAAATGCCCTGAAATATCAGATTTACTGTTCTTCTGATTCGGACGAATCTTTTGTGAAGATCAAAACAACCGGAAACGGCACCGACACCACCTATACAACCGGCAGCTACACCATTTCCGGCGAGACTTACTCGTTTGCTGTCGGTGAAACCTATCACTTTAAAGTCAGAGCCATGCTGCCGGACAATAAGAGAAGTGCTTATTCGAACGTTACAGATCTGCTGATCGATCAGGAACTGGTTGTCGAAGACACCGGATCAACGCAGGAAGCGACAGAGAGCACCGAAGCTGTGATGATAGAAGAGACGGAGACGGGGGCGACCGAGGTTCCAACAGAAGAGACAGAGACTGGTTCGGCAGAGACAGAAACGGGTTCCACGGAGACGGAAGGAACAGGAGATCAGACGGAGACTGTGGATACGGAGACCGGGGCGACCGAGACCGAAGAGACGGAGACAGAGACTGGTTCCACCGAAACGGAATCGAATTCATCGGAGACGGATACTCAGGCAGAAAATACGGAGATAGAAACAAGTTCGACAGAAGCAGAAAGTGAGTCTACCAAGGTGGAAACGAGTTCAACGGAGACGGAGATGGAAGAGACAGAGAAAGGGATAAGGATGATGGAGGCGGGGGCTAAAGATACGGAGTCTCTTGCGGAGAATTGCACAAGTGTAATTGAACCATGATTTTTCAAGCGAAACGACTATCGAGACAGGCACATACAAAACTGTGTCTGTCTCTGTAAAATAAGTCTACTTACATCATAGCCTAAAACAATAATAACTTCGAGGAGAACCAGAATGATAATCAGAACCTATCAAAATCAGGATGAACAGGCATGGTTAAGATGCCGTGCCATATCCTTCCTTGACTGCTCCTATTGGAATGACATTAAAACAGAAAAAGAACAATACGAAAAATCTTCCATCAGTCTTTTAGCAGAAGAAAACGGAAACATAATCGGTTTTATTGATACTGAACTTGATTCAGAAGATGCTTCCTGTAATAAAGACGGCGAAAGAAATGCCGTTATCTGGCACTTAGGCGTCCTTCCCGAATACAGAAAACATTCCGTAGCAAAGCAGCTTTGGAACGAAACCAAAAAACGACTGCTTGAGGCAGGAATCCATTACTGCGAAGTCTGGACGCAGGAAGATGAACCCGCCAACCGTTTTTATCAAAATATGGGATTTTCTCTGGAAGAGAGTATGACCTGGCTCAGGTGCTATGCACGGGGGCGTAACTGCTCCGAACTTCTGAACGATAAACTTCATTCTATTTATGGACCGGAAGAGCTTATTTTCGATGCGCATGTAGAACAGAAAGAGGAATTGAAAGAGCTCTGTTACCGGATGGACGAAGTAAGACTGTATAGTATCCGGTTTTAATTTCTGATAAAATGGTTATAACAACACGTAATGACAGCATTTGTCACTGCCGATTTTTCTTATAAATTTCTCTGACAAGATAATCTCTCTACGTCCGAACGCAAAAGAGGGCAGAAACCGAACTATCGACTCTGCCCTCTCTTAATTCTTACATTACTGTTTCGCACAAAAAAACGAGTACCTACTGTACTCGTCTTCTAGTCGATGCGACAGGATTCGAACCTGCGACCTCTGCGTCCCGAACGCAGCGCTCTACCAAGCTGAGCCACGCATCGTTAATTGATTATCTTAAATCGTGCCTAATTATAATAGCACATCTCCCATGCTTTGTCCAGATTTTTTTTAATTTATTGTTTGGCGTATTATTTTCCCATTTCGCATCATTTGGATATCCGCCCTTTTTATGTTATACTTTACTCTATAAAATGATAATTTGAAAAAGGACGGTCTTTTTTATGCCAAAAACAGCTTTGATCACCGGTGCTTCCCGCGGCATCGGACGCGCGATCGCAATCGAATTTGCAAAAGCAGGCTACCAGCTTGTGATCACCTGCTCCAAATCCGAAGCAGCGCTTCTGGATCTGAAAGATTTTTTAGAACGCGAATATCACACCCAGATCCTCACCAGTGTCGGGGACGTGTCTTCTTATTCCTATATTGAACAGCTTTTTTCCGAGGTTGCTGCACGTTTCGGCGGCATTGACGTCCTCGTTAATAATGCAGGGATTTCTTATATTGGACTTCTTACCGATATGAGCATTGAGGATTGGAACCACATCGTTGAAACGAATCTGACTTCCGTTTTTTCCACCTGCCGTCTTGCCATTCCGCATATGGTACACTGCAAACAGGGGAAGATCATTAACATTTCATCTGTCTGGGGCATTGCAGGTGCCTCCTGCGAGGTCGCATATTCTGCCTGCAAAGGTGGCATCAATGCCTTTACGAAGGCACTTGCCAAGGAGCTGGCTCCGAGCAACATCCAGGTAAATGCTATTGCCTGTGGTGTGATCGATACTTCCATGAATGCCTGCTTTTCCGAGGAAGAACGAATGGTCCTGGCAGAAGAAATCCCTGCCGGGCGCTTTGGAAGACCAGAGGAGGTCGCTTCCCTTGCCTTACAGCTTGCAACCGAAAATCAATATCTGACAGGTCAGATCATCACATTAGACGGCGGATGGCTCTAAGCCATCCGCATTTTTCTTATTATGCAAGAAATGTATTCGCATTTCGCGTATTTTTCCATATTTTTACCTATGAGGCAGTACAATGTTAGTATATTACAAATGATACGAGGTGAATCTATGAATTTGGGAGAACGCATCCAATGCCTGTTAGACGAAAAAAATATGACACAACGCGAATTAGCACAGTTGCTGCATCTGGCGCCCAATACAGTCAACGGCTATATCAGGAACTATCGTTCCCCTGACTGCTCCACCATTGTCTCGATCGCATCCCATCTGGACACCAGTTCAGATTATCTGCTTGGTCTGTCCGCCTGTACCAGCCCGTACCCGACCCATCTTACTGCAGAAGAACGCAAGATATTGGTACGCTACCGTCGTATGGATCCCGACAGAAAACAGTTTATCTTAGAGCTTGTTTCCTCTTTATAGCAGGAATCATAACCACCGGCTTAGCCGGTGGTTTGTTCACGCCCTATAAGGACTTATTTCTATCTGTTTGTTTTTACTGGCTCACCCGTGAACGGGTCAATATACTCTTTCCTTTTAGATACCCTACGAAACTTGATACACTTATGCTTGGCGGAATCTCTACTAACATATGTATATGATAGCCTATAGATCCTGTACCTGCAAACAGATCAACAACGGTCTTAATAGATTTGTTTTTGATTATGGGTTCACATATATGAGAAATGATCCGTGTCTTGCTTCCCATATATTGAGGTGTAGAAATTTCGTTATATTGATTCATTTCATTCGCCTCAATGTTTTTTCAATTTAGGTTAATATAGTTTAGCCATATACATCAGTGCTTCCTCTTTTCCAATGCCAACCCAATCAATCGATCCGCCTGATCTGCC
>OIZV01000519.1_pt1 | contig 18176 bp, 20 predicted proteins | sample 1588681 | NCBI WGS metagenome assembly OIZV01 (sample SAMN03283281) | human gut metagenome | biome: human-associated habitat; material: feces | host: Homo sapiens | place: Peru | collected 2012
TTGGATTGATGGAGTTATGCATGAATTCCAAGCTATCGATGGTGTAATTGAAGATGTAACAGCAATTATTTTGAATTTAAAGAATGTTGTTGTTAAAAATAATAGTGAAGAAGTAAAAGTAATGCACTTAGAAGCAAGTGAAGAAGGATTAGTTACTGCTCGCAATATTGAACATGATGCAGATATTGAAATTATTAATCCTGATCAAGAAATTGCTACACTTGCTAAAGGTGGTAAACTTTCAATGGAATTAGTTGTTGCTAATGGACGTGGATATGTTTTAGCAAACGATAATAAAAAATATATTGAAGGTAGAAAAGTTGGATATATTCCAATGGATTCATCATTCTCACCAATTGAGAGAATTAGTTATGAAATAGAAACTGCTCGTGTTGGTCAAGATTCTAATTACGATAAGTTAATAATGAATGTTGCTACAAATGGTGCTTTTAAACCAGAAGAAGCAATGGCATTAGGTGCTAAGATTATTATTGAACATATGCGTATTGTTGCAGATATTAATGAAATAGCTGATACAACTGGTATTATGAATGCTAAACAAGAAGATACAAAATTAAAGAAACTTGAAACTTCTATTGATGATTTAGATTTCTCTGTTCGTGCTTACAATTGTTTAAAGAGAGCGGGCATTAATACACTTGGTGATTTAACAGAAAAATCAGAATTAGAAATGATGAAAATTCGTAATTTAGGTAAAAAATCTTTAAAAGAAGTTATTGATAAAATTAAAGATATGGGACTTAAATTCCGCGAAGAAGACTAACAAGGAGGAATAAAATGTATAGAAAATTAGGTCGTACAAACAAGCATAGAAGAAGTATGCTTGCTAACTTAACTAAAGATCTTATCATGAATGAAAGAATTGAAACAACTGAAACTAGAGCTAAAGAAGTTCGTAAGTTTGTTGATAAAATGATTACATATGGTAAAAATGGTTCTTTAGTATCTAGAAGAAAAGCATTAGCTTTCTTACATAACGATAATGAAGCAGTTAAAAAAGTATTTGATGTACTAGCTCCTCGTTATGCAGAGAGAAATGGTGGATACACAAGAATATTAAAATTAGATAACCGTCAAGGTGACGATGCTTTAATGGTTATATTAGAGTTAGTAGAAGGCAAATAAGCCTTCTTTTTTGTGAAATTTTTTAAAATTCTAGTAATGCATTATAAATTATGATATACTTATTATAAGATAGGTGATGTTTATGGATGATAGGAGTTTTGTAAATTTAATAAGTGATGATGTATTAAATGAAATAAAAATAGATCCTAGATTAAGGGAACCTTTTAAAAGAATAATAAAAAAAATGCAAGCATATTTTAATGCTAATGGTTATACTTCTCAAAGAGATTATAAGACTTTTTTTGAAGAAAATTTAATTGGTAAGAACTTTAAAATATATGTAAGTGATGAACCTTCTAAAATAGGTGCTTTGGGTTTTTATCATAAAGCTAAACAATGCATATGTATTGATGAGGGACTTCTTGAAAGTGCTCATCTAGAGTCTACATTATGTCATGAATTTACTCACTTTCTTGTAATGAATGACAAGAGTGTTCCTTCTGGTTTTATTAATGAGGCTCAAACAGAGATGTTTACAAGACAAATATATCCAACTAGTTGTTCTTATGAACCACAAGTAAGAATGATGGAATTTGCAAATATTTTAACGAATAAGGCTAATAATTTTTCTTTGTTTTTGCAAGGTGGGATAGATTCAAGGCATACAAGTTCAATGTGGAATGATTTTTATAATTATGTTAGTTTATATCAAAAAAAATTTGCAAATACTCCTTACAAAATTGGTGAAGCTGTAAAAGATGAGGATTATATATCTGCTCAAAGATGTATTATTATGAATAACATACATTCGTTTTTAATAAAATCTTTTGATGACTATGAAGAAATTTTGGAAAAATTAAGTTATGCTCCTATTAAAGATGAAGAATGGATGAATAATTTTATTACGGAAATTGAAAAAAACATTATAAATAATATAAGAGACAAAAAAATAAGGGAAATTACTTTATCTAAGTTTAAAGAATATCGTGATATAAAAAATAAATTAAGTAAATATACCGATGAAAATAATTTTATCATTGATTTTGATGGATCAAAATATATTGTTAATCGTTTTGGTGAAGTGCGAAATCGGTTTACAAATACTTTAGTTCATAAATCTTATACAGGATTTTTTAGTTTTGGTGATGCAAAGAGTATAAATATTAAAAAGACATTAGATAAACGTGATTTATTGTTAAAACATGAAAAAGAACTTAAATCTTTTTTAAAAGGATTTTCATATTGTGATGAAATGGCTTTAACAAGTATATCTGATAAAGAAAACTTAATTAGACTTGAAAAATTTGAACTTCCAATTATCGATTTTTCAAAAACTAAACCTATTTATGTATATGTTGCAGTTTATCCTGATAGGGTAGAAGTATTAAATAATGTAACTATGTTGGAAAAAAAACAAAATGTTAATTTGTGCAAATATATTGGTTATGTAGATGGTGCTATTTGTGGTAAACCAATAGATAAAATTGATGGAACCATGTTCGCGAATGTTTCAGTAAAAAGATTTAATTTTTTATCAAAAGCTAAATATAGGGAAGAATTAGAACCAATGTTATCAAAAGAAATGATTGATAAAATAATTGATGATTATAGAAAAAGCAATGAATACGATGTAGAAAATGAATCAAATATTTCTGAAAATGCTCTTGATTATTATTTTGAAAAAAAATATAAAGAGTTAAGTGCTGAAGAAAGAAAAAAGTATGAAGAAAAAGCAAAAGAAAAAATGGAGAAATTTGTTGTAAGCATTAAAGATGGAAATATTGATGTTTCCTTAATGTATGGTAGGAGTCTTGCGTGTATTGGTTCAAGACAAGTATTAATTGATAAAAAAGGCAATGGTTTATATAACGAATACATAGATGCCTTAAGTAATAAAAATAGTAATACACAAAGAATTAGTACTAGTGACGAAAAAAAACAAAACATAATGCCTGAATCATTAAAGGAAAGATATGATGTTTTAGACGTTGAAATAAAAAATTTATATAGACAAAATAAAGAAAAACCTATTCCAAATTATTTAAAAAAATTAAAAAAACTAATTGATGAACAAGATGAAATAAAAATTGAAATGGATTTAAAAGATATAAAAAGTGATAAGAAAAAAGGAACTGAAGAAGATATAGATATAGCTTATGATATAGATTCAATTAGACAAATAGAAAAAATGAGACAAGCCGAACAAATTGAACATGAAAATGTTGAAGGGTATAGAAGAATGCTATAGTTTATAAAGATGAATAATTGTACAAAAATAGTAAAATTAAACATATATGAACAAAAAAGTCAAATTTTGTCAAAACAATATCAATAAAAAGTAAAATGTGATATAATCATTTTAGGATGGTGATTATATGGTAGCTTTAATAACTGGTGCAAGTTCAGGAATAGGTGCGGATATGGCAAGAATATTAAGTGATAAAGGTTATGATTTAATATTAGTGGCACGCAACAAAAGAAAAATGGAGGTTTTATCAAAAGAATTAAAAACAAATGTTGAAATAATACCTATGGATATATCTAGTACATATAATTGTACAGAATTATATAATCTGGTTAAGAAAAAGAACATTGATGTCTTAATAAACAATGCTGGATTTGGACTATTCGGTGAATTTACTAATACAAAACTAGATAAAGAATTGGATATGATAGAATTAAATGTAAAGACAGTGCATACTTTAACTAAATTGTTTTTGAAAGATTTCGTAAAAAAAGATAAAGGATATATATTAAATGTTGCATCATCAGCTGCATTTATGCCGGGACCTTTAATGGCAACATATTATGCAACGAAAGCATATGTTTTACATTTAACCGAATCAATAAATGAAGAATTAAGAAGAAAAAAAAGTAATGTATATATAGGTGCTCTATGTCCAGGACCAGTAAATACCAATTTTAATAAAGTTGCTGGGGTTTCATTTAATTTAGAATCCTTAGAAAGTTATGACGTTGCAAAATATGCAATAAATCAAATGTTTAAAAGAAAAGTTGTAATTGTACCAGGTGTAAAAATTAAACTTGGAGTATTTGCTTTGAGGCTACTTCCTAGGAGTTTAGTTAGAAAAATCGCATATAAAATACAAAAAAATAAAGAAAATTGAAAATACATATTGAAAAAAAACAGAAAATTTGTTATACTAATTATAGATTAGAATAAGAGGGAGAATGATTTATGGAGAGAATAACTATAAATGAAAATGGTAATACAAAAGAAGTAAGCATAGTAAGATATATTAAAAACAATGAAAACAAGTATTTAATATATACAATGGGTGAAATAGAAGGAGAATTACAGAGAATTTATATTGCTAAAGTTCTTGATCAAAATGGATTAGAAGGTATTAAAGTTCCTGATGAAGAATGGGATACTGTAAAAAAATTAATTCAAGAAATTGTTAAAGAAAATCGCGCTAATATGCCTGTGCAAGTTCCAGATTTAGATGAAAAGACTCTAAACAATATTAGAATTGAAGACAAGAGAATAATTAAATTAAAAGCTGATAATATTCCAACACTAGAAGCTAATAAAAATTATGTAGTAGAAAGTGCTAAACCAATTGAAGTAGAAACTCCTGTAATACCAGAGATTAATGTTAATCCAGTAATAGATATAGATGTTCCAAAGGTTGAAGAACCTACATTTGCTGAACCAGCACCTGTAGAACCAGTTGTTCAAGCTGTAGCAGATATTCCTGCTGAACCAGAGATTCCAGCAGCTGTTGAGACGGCTCAAGAGCCTACTATTACTGTAGAACCAGTTGCTTTACCAACAGAAAATTTAGTAGCTGAAAATGTAGCTCCAGTAGAAAATACTACTGAAAGTGCATTTGATTTTAAAGAAGCTTATGAGAATGAATGTAAAAAAACTGAAGAATTAACAAGAGAAGTTGATAAAATCAAAGAAAAATTAAATAGAATCTGTGAAATTTTAAAAGAACAATAAAAATGTTCTTTTTTAATGCTATTTATACATAAAATATTAATGAGGTGGACTATGAAAAATGCAATTATTTATTACTATAATTTGAAAACTAATGAAGTTCACCAAAATGCTAATTATTATTGGTTTAAAGTTTCTGAAAAAACGTATTATTTATATAAAACAGAAAATAATAATATAGATGAATTATTGGAAATAGTTAATATTTTGCTTAAAAACAACATTAGAATTCATATACCCATTTATAATCAACAAAAGTCTTTATTAACTAATATTAATGGAATAAATTATATATTGTTTGAAATTATTGTAAATTCTAAAGAGCCCATTATACTAAATGATATATATGAGATAAACAAAATTGTGATTGATTCTAAGGAACACAAAAAAACATCATGGTATGATTTATGGAGTGAAAAAATTGATTATTTAGAATTACAAATATCAGAGTTTGGAAAAGAATATCCATTATTACGAAAGAGTTTTCCTTATTTTTGTGGATTAGCTGAAACAGCAATTCAACTTCTTGATATAATAGATGTCAAAGAGTATAGAATTAATCACAGATATATAAAAAAAGATGAACATCTAGAGGAATTTTTAAATCCACTAAATATGACTATTGATCTAAAAACAAGAGATTTATCAGAATATTTAAAAACGAATTATAATCATTTAACAAGTGTTGATGATATAAATTATATAATTAAAAAATTTAATTTAAACAATGAAGAAATAAAACTTTTATTCGCACGTACTCTTTTTCCAAATTACTATTTTAATATGTTTGAAGAAATAATTGCTGGTGATAAAGAAGAAAAATCTATTAATAAATATATAGAAAATGCGAATGGTATAGAATATTTATTAAAAATATTTTATGTTTATATAAAAAAAATAGTTGAAATTCCAACTATTGATTATCTAGAATACTAACAATATCTTTTACTTCTGGTACTTCTTCTTTTATTGCCATCAATAATCCATCTTTTAAAGTTAGATCTTGCATTTCACATTCTGCACATGCTCCTTGCATTTTTACATAGACAATATTATTTTCGTATTTTGCAAATTCTATATTGCCTCCTTCATTCATGATGAAAGGGCGCAAATAGTCAATTACTTCTTTTATTTTTTCTATTGTATCCATTTTCTCACCAATTCCATTATATAATATTTATAAATAGTAAGTAAAGACTTTTTATTTTTAAAAATATGTGATATAATCATGTAGGAGTGGTTTTAGTGGCAGATTATAAGAAAGGAAAAGTCGTTAAAGCAACTGTTACCGGAATAGAAAGCTATGGAGTGTTTGTTTCCTTAGATGAATATTATAGTGGTCTTATACATATTTCAGAAATATCACACGATTTTGTCCATAATATTCATGACTTTGTAAAAATCGGTGAAGAAATAAATGTTGAAATTTTAGAAGTAGATGAAGAATTATCCCAACTAAAACTAAGTATTAAAAATATTAATTATCGTGATTTCAAACAAAAACCAAAAAGGAAAATAAAGCCTACACCATTAGGTTTTAATACGCTAGAATATAAACTTCCTATCTGGATTGAACAAAAGTTGCAAAAAAATAGACAAGATAGCAAATAAACACTTGACAAGTAGCCTATAATTTGGTATATTAATACATGTCAAGTTTATTGGGCGATTAGCTCAGTTGGTTAGAGCACCTGCCTTACAAGCAGGGGGTCATAGGTTCGAGTCCTATATCGCCCACCATTAATTTTTGTTTAAACCGTTACACGCCGAAATAGCTCAATTGGTAGAGCAACTGACTTGTAATCAGTAGGTTACGGGTTCGATTCCTGTTTTCGGCACCATTTTATATGGAAGGGTAGCGAAGTGGCTAAACGCGGCAGACTGTAAATCTGTTCCTTCGGGTTCGATGGTTCGAATCCATCTCCTTCCACCATTACATTGCCTCGTAGCCAAGTGGTAAGGCACCACACTTTGACTGTGGCATTTCGCTAGTTCGAGTCTAGCCGAGGCAGCCATGTTGTAATGTTCCGTTAGCTCAGTCGGTAGAGCATTTGACTTTTAATCAAAGGGTCTGGAGTTCGAATCTCCAACGGGACACCATTTTTTATGCCTGAGTGGCGGAATAGGTAGACGCACAGGACTTAAAATCCTGCGAGGGTTAAACCTCATACCGGTTCAAGTCCGGTCTTAGGCACCATTAATGATAAAGAGTCAATCGTAATGATTGATTTTTTTTATATTTTAGAATGCGTGTAGATTGTTTTAATTTTTAATGATATAATATTTATATAAAATATGATTGTAGAGGATGATATAGTGAATATAAGTGATATAAAAAGTAACTTGATATCTGAAATAGAAAAACTGGTTAAAATTATTAAAAATGAATATCCAGATCTTGTTGATTTACCTGATAATTATGATCTTGATAAACTTGTGCATATTGAAAATACTGGTACAATTTCTTTATTTGTAAAAAATGGAAATTTTTATTTTCCTTTAGATGCATTTAAAATATTAGGGACTTTAAAAAAAATACCTGGATTTGGTATGATAAAAAATCATAAAACTTGTTCTAAGGATAATATGATTATAAATGATAATACATTTATGACATATATAAAGCATGTTTTTTTGAAGGGATTAACTCCTGAAGAGTATTTTAAGGAGATATTACTTCATGAAACTTTACACTTTTGTGGTAGTGGTGGTGGAACAGCAATTAGAGAAGGTATTAATGAACTAAAAACAAGACAATTAGCGCAGAAATATGGATTATTAACGTCTTCTTGTGGATATCCTAAGGAAACAAAGATAGCTTTTGAATTAGAAAAAATCTTTGGTGAAAATATTATAAATAGAATTTCTTTTTCAAAAAATAGTGCGGAAATAGAAGAAATATTAAATTCAGTATCACCAGATGCATATTCGTTTTTCTCTGATTTAGAAAGGGTAATGGAACGTGAATTTTATACTAAGTATATGAAACATAAGTTTCCTGGATTGATGGGACCATTTAAGAAAACTAAAAAATATAATTCTATAGATTATACAAAAGCATATAAGTTGATAGAGGAATATAAGAAAAATCTTCAAACTTCTAGAACAATCGGTAGTAGCGATATGCCTTCTGAAAAAAAAGAATCGCAAAAGCATGATGTATTTGATGAAAGGAAATCTTTGGTTAGTGAAAAGAAAACAAATGTCCAAAATGCAAATTATAATAATTCTGAAAAAATTAAATTATCTTCCTATCAACCAAATATAATTAATTCATCTATTCATAAGAAACCTTTTGATCAAAGAAGTCAAACAGAAGTTCAAATAGCCGAGCAAATTAGAGTTAAAAATTATGCAATTGCTCAACAAAAAAGTAAACAAAGAAATTTAGAACCATCAAAAAAATTAATAAAAACAAATCCAAATGTTTCTTCAAACAACAAAGGATATGTTCATGGAGCCATTTTGTTTTTGGTGTTTGGCTTTGCAGCTGGTATGCTTACTATATTAATGTATTTTATTTTAAAATAAGGAGGATTAATGGAATATACTGATAAAGCAGCTGTTGAAATTTTAGAAATTTTTACTGAAAAACAGAGTTATGATGAAAAATATAATAATTTGATGCTTTCTTTTATTTTAAAAGCACATGAACTTGTTGAATTATCAAATGATCTTTATCAACTAGAAAATACTATAAGACTAAATCAGATATCATTAAAAGATTACATTTTAAATTCTGAAATATGTAAATCTTTAAAAAATAGTAATATTAACAATTATTCTATTGATGATTTAAAGTCATACATGACAAAATATGATAATCAGGAAAATATAAAATCTTATCAATTAGCTTTAGAATTGTATGAAAGATTAGAGGAAATTGAATATGTTGAAAGTGCAAAGATTAATTATGAAATAGATAGAATGAGCAATATACTGGAAGTTATTAGTACCATTAAAGCAATTGAAAAATCTAAATATCAAAATTTGTACAAAGATTTGATAAATCAATTAAGAATTAAATATTTAAATAATAATCTTATTGATGATAAAATAAATAATTATGCTGTTCAAATATTAAATGATATATTTAATTATTATTTATATGGAAATAAAGAAATTCCTGTAAATTTTAATATTTAAATAAAAAATTATTATGTTCTATATATAAAAAATAAGTTTTGTAATTGAAAACTTATTTTTTTAGTATGTCTAAAATGTGTGATGATGAACCAAGCAATTCTTTTCTTTCACAAATTGAAAGATGGTAATTTATATATATACTAAATTCTTCTTCATCTAAATCATTTATGTATTTCCTTATATAATCTGTTGGACCATCTTGAGATAAAATTTTTACTCTTTTTAAACCAACTATATTTTTATACTTGTTTATATCTTCTAATCTTACCATACTATATAGATCTGTATTTTTAGGTGTAATGTGAAAATTTTTATCAACTAAACCATTTTTTATTGATTCTTTTATTTTTTTCTCCATAAATCCATGTTTTATAATCGCATATTCATTCATATAATAACTTATAAATATATAACCATTTGGTTTTGCTATTCTTTTGGCTTCATTTAAGGCTTTTATTTTGTCTTCATCGGAAATTAAATGATACATAGGACCAAATAGTATAACCATATCATAACTATTATCTTTTATTTTCTTTAAATTAATTGCATTTCCTAAAATAGTATTTACTTTAGTACTATTTTCTTTTATTGTCATTAAATTGTGCTTTACTAATTCAACTGCTGTAACATTATATCCCATGTTTGCAAGTTCTATTGAATATTTACCAGTTCCTGCTCCTATATCTATTATTTGAGGATTTTTAAATTTTTTTAAATATCTTTTTATATATTTCATTGCTGTTGTGTATTCAACGATTCCATGTCTTCTATCTAGTCTTTTATTTTCATTGAATTTATTATAGTATTCTATTAAATTTTTTTCATTCATATTGATCCCTCTTTGAATATCATATATTAATAAATAAAATAATGCAAGAAATTTATATTGACAAATATAATTTAATAGTGTATTATTGTATTAAGGAAGTGATACAATGGAATTTGATAACAATACACCAATTTATATTCAATTAGTAGAAGAATTAAAAATAAGTATTATATCTGGTAAGTTAAAGCCAAATGAAAGGATTGCATCCGTAAGAGAATTAGCTTTACAAAAGAAGGTTAATCCTAATACAATGCAAAAAGCTTTAACTGAACTTGAAAATATGAAATTAATTTATACTGAAAGGACAAATGGTAAGTTTGTTACAAATGATACAAAATTGATTAATGAATTTAAACAAAAATATGCTAATGACCTATCTTTTAATTATGTAAAAAATATGAAAAGTTTAGGTTATACAATGAATGAAATAATTGAAATTATAAAAGAAAGTGAGTAAAAATAATGGAATTGTTAAAGATTGAAAATTTATCTAAAAGTTATGGTAAAAGAAAAGTTCTTAAAAATATTAGTTTCACTATAAATGAAGGAAGAATAGTTGGATTACTTGGAAAAAATGGTACTGGTAAAACAACACTTATAAAATTGATAAATGATTTATTAACAAGAGATAGTGGAGAAATATTAGTAAATGGGAATGAAATAGGTATAGAAAGTAAAAAAGATATATCATATTTACCTGAAAGAACTTATTTAGATAAATCTATGAAAGTAAAAGAAGTAGTTAAATTTTTTGAAGAATTTTATGATAATTTTGATGCAAAAAAAGCTCATAAATTATTAAAAGATTTAGGACTTGATGAAGAACAAAAATTATCTAAAATGAGTAAAGGTATGCAAGAAAAAGTACAATTAGTATTAGTAATGAGTAGAAAAGCTAAACTTTATATTTTAGATGAACCACTTGGTGGTGTTGATCCAGCTACTAGAGACTATATACTTGATACAATTTTAACTAATTTTAATGAGAATGCAAGTATTATTATTTCAACTCATTTAATATCTGATATAGAAAGAATATTGGATGATGTTATATTTATTGATAAAGGTAAAATAGTTCTTACTAGTGAAGCTGATAAGTTAAGGGAAAAAGAAAAAACAGGAATTGATGAAATATTTAGGAGGATGTTTAAATGCTAAAGAAATTATTAAAATATGATTTAACATATATATATAAATTATTAATTATTTTTTATACAATATCTATAATTGTTGCAGTATTAACAAGAATAACAACGGTAGATAATCCATCACTTGCAATTTTGATTATAAATAAAATATTATGTGGGACTGTAATTGCTTTTGTTGTAAATATTATAGTAAATACAATAATGCGTTCATGGGTTAGATTTAAGAGTAATATATATGGTGATGAATCATATTTAACCCATACATTACCTGTAAAGAAAGAAACAATTTATTTATCAAAAATACTTGCATCTATAATAGCAATGTTTACAAGTATGGTAGTAGTATTTATATCTTTATTTATAGCTTGTTATTCTAAAGTTTTATTTGATTATATAGCAAATTCTTTAACTCATATTTCTGGTATATATAATATTTCAATATTTGGTTTAATTGTTACATTTGTACTTGTTATTACAGTAGAGTTATTAACACTATTAGTTTCTGGTATTACTGGATTATTATTTGGGCATAAAAAAAACAATAACAAAATGTTATTATCGGTTTTATTTGGATTTATAACTTATGCATGTGCCCAACTTGCTGTACTTGGTTGTGTATATTTAGTTGGTTTAACAAATGATGGAATAATGCAAATATTTAAAACTAATCAAATATTAAATGTTAATGTGTTAAAAGAATTGTTATATATGATTATAGTTATTTATATAGTAATTGTAGTTATTATTAATATTATAAATATATTTATATTTAAAAAGGGTGTTGATGTTGAATAAGATCTTTATAGATCTTTTTTTATGGTTGTTTCGTCTATAAAATTATAATTTGTTTTATATTTTAATTCTCTTACTAATCTAAATAAGGCATCATCTTTGGCTTTAGCTTCTAGCATAACATCTATATCTCTATCGATTAATTTAATAAAATTTATAAAGTCATCACTATTTATATAATCATTATGTGCTCTAAAGTCTTTTTTATTTTTAGGGGAAGAAAAATGTATTTTTGGTGTTGTATCCCAAGTATTAAAAATTTCGTTTAAATAATTAGATAATTCTTTTTCGGTTTTATTACAATTATGATGATGGACATCTAGTACCATTGGTCTTTTTATTTTTTGACATAGTTTTAATGTATCTTCGACATTGAATACTTTATCATCATTTTCTATTAATAAGGTATTTTTTAAATAATTTGGTAATTTATTAAAATTGTTTATAAATCTTGTGATCGAATTTTCTTTGCCAAAACTTTTACTTCCGATATGAATGATTAAGTTTGGTTTAACTTTAAAACTTTTTAGTAGTTTATAATGGTATTTTATTTCATCTATACTTCTTTTTACGATTTCTTTATTTGTACTATTTAGAATACAATATTCACTTAAATGCATATCAAATCGGCCTTTTATTAGTTTAGATATTTCTTTAAATTCCGTTTTAAATATATTTGGATAATCATATTCTATAATACTTGCACATGGTATAAAATTTGAACTTAATCTATAAAAATGGATATTGTTTTTATTATTGTATGTAAGTATTTTTTTTAATACTTCAAAATTTTGTTTGACTATATCATTGATTTTATTTTTATCTTTTAAATAATTTGTGTATGTAATTGTATGCATATGTTCTTCTATAGAATTGCATATACATGCATAGCCTAATCTTATCATTTGTTTTCACCTTTATTAGTATAACCATAAAAGGTTATACTATTTTACCAGCATAACCTTTTATGAATTCATTTACAAATGAAATTGAAATAATCGCGAATACTAAATATGTAACCATGTTATAAATTGATGATATATCATTTAAACCATATATGAGTACTAGTATTAGGGAATATAGAACTATAAATATTTTTATTAAGTTTATTAATTTTTTTACACTTGTTCTTTCAACATAGAAATATTTAAATATTAGTTTTATACTTGTATTCATTGATATGAGCATACTTGATAGTTTTACAATGAAAGGAACTAATGTATATTTGCTCAACTTTAATAGATTTAAAAATATATAGTCTAATGTATAATTAAATATTAAATTGAATATTAGAAATGATGTACATATTAAAACAAACAAAACTAAATATGAAACTCTTTTCATTAATTATCACCTAGTTTTAATTATACAGCAAAAAGTGAAATATTTAAAGTGTATTTAAAATAAAATTATAGTAAAGGGTATAAAAATTAAGATAATGTAAATCTTAAAATATAGAAAATAGGAGGCCAAATGAATTATATATACGATGTTCTTTTAAATTTTGATAGTATGATTTTTGATCATTATGAATGGAATTTAAATGATAATATTTATCATATAAAAAAGATTCCTCTTTTTAAGGTTGAAGAAGATGTTATGGAGGATGCTATTAATTATAATTTGAGATTTAAACAGGATTTTTTGAGTAAGATTAAGAATAAAACGGAAATATACTTGAATAGAATGACAAAACCTATTGAGTATGCATTTGTTATTTGTAATGGTGATAAGGTACTTGCTTTAAAATTAGATAGTAAGGGTAAAACTAATAGATATTCAAAAATGTTGATTTCTGAAGAGCTTGATACTATTGAGAATGAAGATATTATACCTTATTATGTTATGGATTATGAAAAGGAAGGTAAAAAGAATAGTTTAGAGCTTAAAACTAAAGATGAAATTAAGAAAACGGAGTATTTAAAGACTAAGATTAAAAATAGTTCTAAGGAACAGTTAGAATATTTGTATTATGAACTTTATAATGAGAAAGCTTTGAATGTTAATGTTAAAAATAAACTAGAGAAAGAATTAAAGGTTTGGGATGATAAAGCAAATAAGATGTATGAGTTTTTTACATTGATTGCGAATATAAAATAGGTCAAATAGAAATATTTGATTTATTTTTTGAATTGTTATATTAAAGAATATAGAAAATATGCTATAATTGGTTTGGATGAATATACAAATATATGTAAAAAGGTTATACATTTTATAATATGTTAGATAAATATGATGATAGTAAAAAAATAAATGGTAATCATACTGGTTTAACAAAAGATGAAATGGAAATACCAATTATTGTTATAAAAAAATAGGATATGTACTTGACAAATATTTTAAATGTTATATAATTAAATCATCGATTGTGAAGTGAGGAGTAGTATTTATTACTAATAATAGAGAGCTGGATATGGTGGAAACTGGCATTAAGTGAAATATGAATAACAACACTGAATCCCCTTTTTGAAGATAGTAGGAAAGGGCGGATAAATCCGTTATAGTAAATGAGATATCAGTTAATGATAAAAAGAGTGGTACCGCGGTAATACGCCTCTTTAATCATTAACTTTTTTTGTTAAGGGAGGAATACAAAATGGATGTAAAAGATTTATATGAAAAAATTGAAGAATATTTAGGGAAGGAAGTAATACTTAGTGGTTGGATAAAAAATCACCGCAAGCAAAAGGATTTTGGATTTATTGATTTTTCAGATGGAACATACTTTAAACATGTACAATTAGTGTATAGTAGTGGTATAGATGGTTTTGAAGAAATAACTAAAATGCATATAGGATCAGCTATAGAAGCAAAAGGAACTATTGTAAAATCTGAAGGTAGTGGCCAAGATTTTGAAATGAAAGTTGAAAGTATAAAATTACTAGGTGATTGTCCTGAAGATTATCCAATGCAACCAAAAAGACATACTCGTGAATTTTTAAGGGAACAAGCTTATTTAAGACCAAGAGTTAACTTATTTCAAGCTGTATTCAGAGTAAGAAGTGTTGCCGCATATGCTATTCATAAATATTTCCAAGAAAGAAACTATGTATATTTTAACGCTCCTTTAATTACTGCTAGTGATTGTGAAGGTGCTGGTGAAATGTTCCAAGTTACTACACTTGATTTAAATAGAATTGCAAAAGATGGTAAAGTTGATTATAGCAAAGATTTCTTTGGTAAAATGGCATCTTTAACAGTATCTGGTCAATTACAAGCTGAAACATTTGCAACTGCTTATAAAAAGACTTATACATTTGGGCCAACATTTAGAGCTGAAAATTCAAATACAAAAACTCATGCTAGTGAATTTTGGATGATTGAACCAGAAATTGCATTCTGCGATTTGAATGGTGATATGGAAATAATGGAAGATATGTTAAAATATGTTGTAAAATATGTTTTAGATAATTGTAAAGATGAAATGAATTTCTTTGATTCATTTGTAGAAAAAGGATTATTAGAAAAATTAAATAAATTAATTAATTCTAAATTTGCTCGTATTACACATCATGATTTAATTGAAGTTTTAAAGAAAGCTGATGTTAAATGGGAGTTTGAACCTAAACAAGGTGAAGATATAGCTAAAGAACATGAAAAATATATAACTGAATATTTTGATGGACCTGTATTTGTAACTGATTGGCCAAAAGATATAAAAGCATTTTATATGAAACAAAATGATGATGGTAAAACAGTTGCTGCTGTTGATCTAGAAGTTCCAGGAGCTGGAGAATTAATGGGAGGATCTCAAAGAGAAGAATCTTATGAAAAACTTGTTCAAAGAATGGATGAACTTGGAATGGATAAAAATGGTTTGGAATGGTATTTGAATTTAAGGAAATATGGAACTTGTGTTCATTCAGGATTTGGAATGGGATTTGAAAGATTATTAATTTATTTAACAGGTGTTGATAATATAAGAGATGTTATTGCTTATCCAAGAACACCAGGAAATTGCGAATTTTAATATTGAAGACACAGAAAAGTAAAAATGAGTTCGGTTTACAGAGAGTTAGAAATGGTGAAATCTAATAACAAGAACATTTTGAAAGAACACTGAAGAGATTTTTTCTGAACTAATAGTAGGAAAAGACGTTAATTAGCGTTAATAATAAGAGATATCAGTTGTGATAAGAAGAGTGGTACCGTGCTGTTTGCGCCTCTTTACATCACAACTTTTTTGTATATAAGGAGGTAAATAATGATAACAAAAGATAAATTAGAACTATATGCTGAAAGATTAATGTTTAGAATGTCAGATGAAGAATTAGATACATTAGAAGAAGAATTTAAAATAATATTAAAACAAATGGAAAAAATAGGTGAAATTGAAGGAATATCGCAAATTGAACCAATGACTTTTCCTTTTATAACAAATAAAGCTAAATTAAGAGAGGATGTTGCAGAAGGGGCATTGTCAGTTGATGAAGTTCTTAGTAACACTAAACATGAATTAAGGGATCAAGTAAAGGTACCAAAGGTGGTGGAATGATGAAATATGAAAAGAGTATTGACATATTAAGAAGTGAATTAGATGATGGCAAAATAACAGGCGAAGAATTATTTAAAGAAGCTAATACAAAGGCACATTATTATCAAGAAAAATATAATTCATTTGTTACAATAATTGATAAATATAAAATGAGAGGAAAAAATAAAACATTAATAACCGATATACCTTATGCATTAAAGGATAATTTTTCAACATCAGGAATATTAACTACAGCATCTTCAAATATTTTAAAAAATTATATTCCAGTATACGATGCAACAGTTTACAAAAAATTAGAAGATGCTGGTGCAGTATTGGTTGGTAAAACAGTACTAGATGAACTAGCAATGGGAGGAACGGGAACGACTGGACATACTGGAAAAGTTTATAACCCATGGAATAAGGAAAGAATGATAGGTGGTTCGTCATCTGGAAGTGCTGCTACTGTAGCTCTTGGAATAGTTCCGTTTGCAATAGGAAGTGATACTGGTGATTCAGTTAGAAAACCTGCTGCCTATGGTGGAATAGTAGGATTTAAGCCTACTTATGGAAGAATATCAAGGTATGGATTGTTTGCATTTGCATCAAGTTTAGATCACGTTGGAGTATTAACAAGAAGTGTAAAGGATGCTGCTATAGTAACAGATATTATAAAGGGACAAGATTCTTTAGATATGACATCATTAGAAGATGATAAAAAAATTTATTCCGAAGAAATAAACAAAGATGTAAAGGAAAAAAAATTATTTTACATAAAAGAAGCTTGTAATTTGGATGAATATGAAAATCCTAGTGAAATGCTAAAAAATACAATAAATAAATTTAATGAAACATTAGAAATATGTAAAAAAATAGGAATTCAAGTCGATGAGGTTTCTATTGATAAAAAGTTACTAAATGCATTATATCCAACATATATGACAATATCGTGTGCTGAAGCTACAAGTAATAACTCAAATTTGACAGGTATAAGCTTCGGTGTTAGAGGTGAAGGAAAAAGTATTGAAGAAATAATGTTTGATGCAAGAACAAAAGGTTTTTCTGAATTAATAAGAAGAAGATTTGTAATCGGAAGTTATGTATTACAAAAAGAAAATCAAGATAAGTTATTTTTAAATGCTTGTAGAGTTAGAAGAATGATAGTAAATAAAATAAATGAATTATTCGAAGAATATGATGGAATGATAATGCCAGCGAGTGGTGGAATTGCGCCTAAGTTTGATGAGAAAAGTGATAGACTATCATCATCATATTTAATATTGGAAAATCATTTGGTAATAGGAAATTTTGGAGGATATCCTAGTATAACAATACCAAATGGATTTATAGATAAAATGCCAATAGGAATAAATATAACTGGTAGAGTTATGGAAGATGATGTTGTATTAAATATTGCAAATAAGATAGAAGAACAGATGGAATATAAGGGAATGATAGCAGGTGATATAGATGTATAAAGTTGTAATAGGATTAGAAGTACATTGTGAAGTAAAAACAAAATCAAAGAATTTCTCGAGTGCACCAAATACATATTCGACAGAGCCAAATACAAATGTTGCACCAGTTGATTTGGGACTTCCTGGAATATTGCCAGTTGTAAATAAAGAAGCATGCCATAAAGCTATAAAAACAGCGCTTGCTTTAGATTGTCAAGTACCAGATGAAGTTTTGTTTGATAGAAAAAATTATTATTATCCTGATTTACCAAAAGGT
>OIZV01000520.1_pt1 | contig 18170 bp, 21 predicted proteins | sample 1588681 | NCBI WGS metagenome assembly OIZV01 (sample SAMN03283281) | human gut metagenome | biome: human-associated habitat; material: feces | host: Homo sapiens | place: Peru | collected 2012
AAACCTTGTGTGTCCTTGTCAACTGATGGTAAATAATGGCAAAGATGAAGAGGAGTATGCGCTCATACCGCACAAGAGAGACGGCCCCGCCGGCTGAAAGGGCTGTTTGCAAGGAGAGGGCAGAAGGTCGCTTAGGAGCCCCGGGGGTGAAATAACAGTAGTTCCCGGCGGACGCGCCTCGTTACGGCGCAAAAGAGGAGCGCATTGCGCTCAATAAAGGTGGTACCGCGGGTCCGCTCGTCCTTTGGTTGCAAAGACGGGGCGGATTTTTTATTGCATATTATTTCGTAAAATACAGGAGGAAGAGACATGAGCAAAGAACTGCCCAAGACCTATGACCATTCCGACGTGGAAAGCAGGCTCTACGAAAAATGGGAAAAGAAGGGCTACTTCCATGCGGAAGCCAACCCCGAAAAGAAACCCTACTGCATAGTTATGCCGCCGCCAAACATAACCGGCAAGCTGCACATGGGCCACGCCTTGGATAATACCCTCCAGGATTCCATAATACGCTATAAGCGCATGAACGGCTACGAGACGCTCTGGCTTCCCGGCACGGATCACGCCTCCATAGCCACCGAAGTAAAGATAGTCACCGAGATGGCCAAGGAAGGCATAGACAAGCGCGACATAGGCCGCGAAGCATTCCTCAAGCGCGCATGGGAGTGGCGCCGCGAGTACGGCGGGACCATCGTAAAGCAGCTGCGTAAAATGGGCTCCTCCTGTGACTGGGAGCGTGAACGCTTCACCATGGACGAGGGCTGCAACAGGGCGGTCACCAAGGTGTTTGTAGACCTTTACAAAGAAGGCCTTATATATAGGGACGACAGGATAATCAACTGGTGCCCCGTATGCCAGACGGCGCTTTCGGACGCCGAGGTGGAGTACGAAGAGCAGGCCAGCCACCTCTGGCACGTCCGCTACGACGCGCCCGACAAGAGCTATTCCATAATCTGCGCCACCACCCGCCCAGAAACAATACCCGGCGATACCGCCATAGCCGTGAACCCCGAGGATGAGCGCTATGGGGATCTTATCGGAAAGACCGTCGTAGTCCCCATAGTGGGCCGCGAGATACCCATAGTTGCGGACGAATACGTGGAGAAGGAGTTTGGCTCCGGCGCAGTTAAGATCACTCCCTGCCACGACCCCAACGATTTCGAAGTAGGCGTGCGCCACAACCTGCCCCGCATAAGGGTATTCACTGACGACGGACACCTGAACGAGCTGGGAGCGCCTTATACCGGCATGACTACCATGGAGTGCCGCAAGGCTATCGTGGCCGATATGGAAAAGAGCGGCAACCTTGTGAAGATAGAGGACTACGCCCACAACGTAGGAGTCTGCTACCGCTGCCATAATACCGTCGAGCCCCTCACCAGCCTCCAGTGGTTCGTGAGCATGAAGCCCCTTGCCAAAGAAGCTATCCGCGTAGTGGAGGAGGGCGAGGTAAAGTTCGTGCCCGAGCGGTTCAATAAGACCTACTTCAACTGGATGTACAACATCAGGGATTGGTGTATTTCCCGCCAGCTCTGGTGGGGCCACAGGATACCCGCCTATTACTGCGAGAATCCCGACTGCGGCCATATAGAAGTAACTCTGGACCCGCCCGAAAAGTGCCCCGTCTGCGGCGCAAAGGTCCATCAGGACGAAGACGTTTTGGATACATGGTTCAGCTCAGGCATGTGGCCCTTCTCCACACTGGGCTGGCCGGACAAGACCCCTGAGCTTGAATACTTCTATCCCACCAGCACTCTGGTCACCGGCTACGACATAATCTTCTTCTGGGTAGCCAGAATGATAGTGTTTGGAACTAAGGTCATGGGTAAGATACCCTTTGACACGGTATATGTACACGGCATAGTCCGGGACGAGCTGGGCCGCAAGATGTCCAAATCCCTTGGCAACGGCATAGATCCCCTTGAGATAATCAAGGACTATGGCGCGGATTCCCTGCGCTTCAGCCTGGTGACCGGCAACAGCGCGGGCAACGACATGCGCTTTTCCAACAAAAAGGTGGAGGCCGCCAGAAACTTCTGCAATAAGGTCTACAACGCCTCTCGCTTTGTTCAGATGAACATTGGCGATGAGAAGATAGGCGATATAGACATGGCAAAGCTGGATATCGCCGACAAGTGGATACTCCACAGGCTCAACGCCGTTGCAGGTGAAGTCACCTCCAATATGGACAACTTCGAGCTCAACGTCGCCGCGCAGAAAGTATATGATTTCATCTGGACCGAGTTCTGCGACTGGTACATAGAGATGGCAAAGCCCCGCCTTTACGGCGATGACGAGAGCGCCAAGGCAAACGTGAAGGCTATACTGGTCCGGGTGCTGGGGGACTCCATGAAGCTGCTTCACCCCTTCATGCCGTTTATTACGGAGGAGCTGTATCAAAGCCTGCCAAACGCGGAGGAGACCATCATGCGCGCAAGCTGGCCCAAGTACACCAATGACTTCCAGTTTGCTGAGGAGGCGGAGGAGATGGAGGGCGTGATGGACGTTATCCGCTCCATAAGGAACCTCCGGGCGGAGATGAACGTACCTCCTGCAAGGCGCACCGCCGTGTACATGGTAACCCCCGCCGAAAACGCCCCCGCCTTCGAGATGGCAAGAGCATATCTTATGAAGCTGGCGGGCGCGGAGAACGTGATAGTTCAGCAGGATAAGAACGGCATACCCAAGGGAGCGGTAAACGCCGTGTGCGCCATGGGCGAGGCCTTCATACCCCTGGATCAGCTTATCGACATAGATAAGGAAATAGAGAGGGTAAACAAGGAAATAAATCGAATGAAGGGCGAGGTCGCCCGCGCAGAGGGCAAGCTGGGCAACCCGGGCTTCGTCGCCAAGGCCCCGGAAAAGGTCATAAACGAGGAAAAGGGCAAGTTAGAGGTCGCTAAGGATATGCTATCCAAGCTGGAGCATCGCCTTGCGGAGCTGCAGGGGTAACGATTCGGATAAGACGAGGGGCGTTCATAATGGGGACGCCCCTGACCTATTATTTATAATAATTGCAATATAGTTGCAGGCTGTTAGTGTTTTTGCCGGGAAAGAGGTATAAAATCCTATGAGCGCGTTGGAGCTGTTTATTTTAGCCATCGGCCTGTCCATGGACGCTTTTGCCGTATCGATATGCAAGGGCCTTGCTGTGAAACGCATAGATATCAAAAAGGCCGCCATTGTCGGCCTGTGGTTCGGCGGCTTTCAGGCGCTTATGCCAATGATAGGATACTTCCTGGGCTCCCGTTTCAGCAATGCCATACAGTCGGTAGATCACTGGGTGGCGTTCATACTGCTCTCACTCATAGGCGCAAATATGATACGGGAGGCACTCTCAAGGGACGAGGACGCGGGCAGGGACAGCGGCTCGCTCTCCTTTAAGACCATGCTCATGCTTGCGGTGGCCACCAGCATAGACGCCCTTGCCGCAGGCATAACCTTTGCGTTCCTCGATGTGAACATAGTCAGCGCGGTGAGCATTATAGGCTGCACCACCTGCATCATATCCATGGCGGGAGCAAAGGTTGGCAGCGTTTTCGGGACGAAATACAAGTCAAAAGCCGAACTGACAGGAGGAGTGATGCTCATACTCCTGGGCCTCAAGATACTTCTGGAGCATACCGGCATACTTGCTGACCTTATGGCTTAACTGTTAACTTTTTCCCCAAACGCTCCCTCTTTGTTGACAGCCTTTTTTACGGGACTTATAATCAAATCATGTACAGGAAGGAAAATTCTTCATTATGGGCCGGAATAAAAAAAGGCCCTGTTTATAGGGCGGCCAAAAGGGCTTTGCCGGCAGTGCTGGCGGCAGGCTTTTTGTGCTCCTTTGGCTGCGCAAAAAAGACAGAAGCGGATACCTTTGTGATGGTGGATATAGGATATCTGGACGACGAGAAGTACGGGGATGACACTACGTTCGTCGCCATAACCGGATATGCTACGCCACAGCCCGTCGTTACCCCAGTGCCTACTCCGGAACCTACGCCTGAACCCACAAAGCGGCCCCAAAAGCGGGAGGACAAGCAGAGCAGCGGCAATAAGGAGCAGAAGGAAGGCAAAAAGGACGACAAAAAGGACGACAAGAAGGCTGAAGCTACTCCGACGCCTAAGCCTGAGAAAAAAGTAAAGACGCCCTATGCGGGCAACTATACAAAACAGTCCCTTTCGTACGAGAGCGGCTCAAAGGCCATAAGCTTCGAGACGACTACGCTGGATGGCAGCAGCACCGGCAGCAGCCTGTTCAGCAAGAACCGCATAACTATGGTGAATATCTGGACCCGTACCTGACCGAGCTGTCTGCAAGAGATGGGTGATCTCTCAGAACTGGCAAAGGAATACAAGGGAAGCGGCTTCAGGATAATCGGCCTCTCGGCGGACGCGATGCCGGAGAATCCCGATACGTTGCTGAGCTCCAAGGAGATGTTTGAAAGCGCGGGAGGCAATTTTACCAACATTATTGCCAGCCAGAGCGTGATAAAAACCATGCTCCAGGGCGTAAATACGGTGCCCACGACGAAGTTTTACGACTCCGAGGGCAGGCTTATAACGGTGGTTCACGGCGCAAAGAGCAAACAGAAATGGATAGATATTATCGAGACGGTGATGAATGAAAAAGCGTAGTATTATATCATTGGCACTTTTAGCGGCAGGTCTGGCCTTTATCGTCATAGGTGCGGTAAGGGGCGAGGCCAATGCCGTCATGCAAAAGGCCATAATGATCTGCATGGAGTGTATCGGCCTTGGATAAGAAGAAAAACAAAAAGAAGAGCCACCCCTTTATTAGGGCGAGGATATACATTCAGGCCTGTTGGACGCTGCTGACTAACAGCTATGCCTCGGGCTATATAAACGGCACCATATATCAGGGCGGCGTCAAGAATATATGCGTTCCGGGATTGAACTGCTATTCCTGCCCAGGCGCATGGGGTGCATGCCCTATGGGCTCACTGCAAAACGCATTGGCGGGCAGGTCACATGGATTCCCATTTTACGTATTAGGCACGCTTATAACCATAGGTGCGCTGTTCGGCAGGATAGTGTGCGGCTGGCTATGTCCCTTCGGGCTGGTGCAGGACCTGCTCTTCAAGATACCGCCAAAGAAAAAAATACGGCGGCTGCCCGGCGAGAAATACCTGCGCAAGACACGCTACGTCGTACTCGTGGTTATGTGCATACTGCTGCCCATGCTTGCCAAGGGCTCATACGGCGTGGGTATGCCATGGTTCTGCAAGTGGATATGTCCCTCCGGCACGCTGCTGGGAGGCATACCGCTGCTTGCTCTCAACGAGGAGCTGAGAAGCGTCATAGGCTGGCTGTTTACCTGGAAGCTTTTCATACTGGTTGTGATAATAACAGGCTCCATACTCATGTACCGCCCATTCTGCCGCTATATTTGCCCACTGGGCGCCATATATGGCCTGATGAACCCTGTATCGCTGGTAAGAATGCGGGTGAGCAAGAGCCGCTGTGTGGGGTGCGGCGCCTGCCAGAAGGCCTGCGGATTGGATATACCCGTATACAAGGAGCCTAACTCTACCGACTGCATACGCTGCGGCAAGTGCGTTACCGTATGTCCGCACAACGCCCTGAAGCTGGATGTAAGCCTTAAGGGCAAGCGCAGGCGCGGGACGAGACAGGAGGATGCGGACGCCTGATGAGGTACGATGCTGAGCTGATACGGCTGAAGGATAAGAGATACGGAGTTCTTCGCAATGCGGAGCCCAGCGAAGGCGGCAAGGTACTGGAGCTCATGCGGATCTGCGCAGGGGAGACCGAATACCTTATACACTACCCGGACGAGATAATACGGAGCGACGAAAGCGAAGCGGCCTTTATACAGATGACCAATGAGTCGGATGGCACGCTGATGCTGGTATGTGATATAGACGGTGAGCTTGTGGGCTTCTGCTCACTCAACTGTGCCGGGATGAAGAAGTCCAAGGTGCGGCACAGGGCAAGCGTGGGCATAAGCGTGATAAGCAAATACTGGGGTAAGGGCCTCGGCACAATAATGATGAACGCTTTGGAAAAGCAGGCTAAGACCATGGGCATAAGCCAAATGGAACTGGAATTTATAGAGGGCAACGACAGGGCGAAATGCCTTTACGAAAAGCTGGGTTATCGGGTGACGGGAGAACTTCCCAACGCAATACACAGCCGGGAAGGCAGGCGCCTTGGCATGTTCACCATGATAAAGGAAATATGACATCTAAAAAAAGTCCGGGTTTCGAGCGGTGCCCGTAAAACAGGAAAAAATTAAAAGTCCCGATTTTCGGGGAGAGTACGGCGTGACTTCGGTCACGCCGTTTCTCTTTGCATCAATAAGTTTAGCGGAATAAATCCTGCACCATCGTAGTAAATTTCGATTTTCTGCTGACGTTTGCCGGAAGACTTGTCAGGCGCACCTACATAGATGGCACTGACCATATCTCGCAGCGCATCAGGAGTCAGAGAATTCAGATCCTGATAGTGTTTTGCTTTCTGAATAAATTTCTCCAATCGCTCATTCTGACGCTCCTGTTCTTCGATATTCTTCTGAAGCTCTACAGCGTCCATTCTGAGCTTTTTCTGTTCCGCTTCATAGTTGCCACTCATCATAGAAAAACGCTCATCAGACAGTTTCCCTTTGGCATTGTCCTCATAAATCTTCACGAACAGTCTGTCCAACTCAGCAATACGTTTTTCAGCCTGTGTCAGCTGCTTTCTCCATGCCTGTATCTTTTCATCACTTTCTATTTTTAGCTGTTCCTGCACAACTGCACGGAAGTGATCTTCATAGTGGAGAATATAGCTGATGACAGTTTCCATGTGCATCCACACCATATCCTCCAAAACGACTGCACGGATGTAGTGGGATTTGCATTTTTTATCGTTCTTACGATGGGTGGAACACACGAAGAAATCCTGTCGCTTCTCAAAATTGTTAGCTGTGCAGTAATACAGCTTCTCACCACAATCGGCACAATACACCATGCCGGAGAACAGGCTTGTTTTACCTGTCTTGGATCTGCGTTGGCGATTCTGACGCAACACCTGAACCTTCTCGAATATATCCTCTGGAATGATCGCTTCGTGAGTATCATAGAAAACAGAGTGATTTTCTACCGGATTGTCACGCTTTTTCTTGTCCCAAATGGAATTGGTAAAGGTCTTGAAGTTGACGATACAGCCTATATATTCTCTGCGTTCCAGTATTTTTCTCACTGTGGTCTGATGCCATTTACTTGGATTCTCCGGTGTTGCCTGTGGAGTATTTAAGCCCTGTTTCTGCTTATAAGCTGTTGGAGTAAGTACCTTGTCCTTGGTCAACTGCGTTGCAATCTGGCTCGGCCCACGTCCCTCCATTGCCATCTTGAAGATATACTTTACAACGATAGCTGCTTCTTCATCAACGAGCCAACGGGTAGGATCATCCGGATTTTTCATATATCCGTAAGGAACCGCAAATTGCAAGTGCAAGTTGGACACCTGTACGGTAGAAATTAGTTAATCAGAGCATCGGTCAGGATGGAAGCCTCTGGCTTCCGTTCTGGGCGATGCTGCCGCAGCCGGAGGCTGCGTAAACAGAGTCGAGGAACTCATCAAACAGTTCCTCCGGGGTGCGGTAGCCCAGCTTCTTGCGAGGGCGTCCGTTCAGCTCATCAGCAGCAGACAAGATGTACTCTGGAGAGAAGGATTCAATGGAGGCACCCTTGGGCACGAAGGCTCGGAACAGCCCATTGTGGCGTTCGTTTTGGGGACGTTCCCACGAAGTATAGGGATGTGCAAAGTAGACTGCACTGCCCCAGTTCTCGACCAGACTGAACGTAGAGAACTCCGAGCCGTTGTCCACGGTAATGGTCTTGAAGACCTGTGAGAACTTGTCTCCGAATTCCTCCCTGAGCGATTGCATGGCGTTCAGAACGGAGTCTGCATCCTTGCCGGGAATCTGGATGGCAATATAGTTCTCCGTTTTCTTCTCCAACAGGGAGAGGACGACAGCCTCTTTACCAGCCCTCTTGCCCACGACAGTGTCACCTTCCCAATGTCCCTCCTCGATGCGCAGAGCCGCAATCTCAGGTCTCTGGGAGATGTCCGTGCCGAAGCTCTTCTTGTGTTCACGGGGCTTGGAATCCTTGTGCTGCTTGCGTTTCATGGCTTCGGGTAGTTCCGTCACAGACAAGTCAAGGTTGCCTGCCCAGACCTCATTGTAAAGAGTGCGGGTGCAGACCATCTCATCTGCTGGAAACAGCCCATGCAGACGGGCATAGCCAACGCAGGAATCCAGAGACCACTTGTGTTCCTTGAACTGCTTGACTACCCAACGAAGGAAGTGGGCGCAGCGGCAAATCCGATGGTGTTTCCGAGAATGCTTCCTGTTGGCCTTGTAGACGGCCTCTCCATGCCTTGCTGAGTAACCGGGTTTCCTGCCCTTATTGCTCTTACGAGGCGGTGTGCCGCGTCGTAGTTCGTTTGCCACGGTAGACGGCGAGCAACCTATCTCTCTGGCGATGGCTCTGTTTGTGTAGCCTTGGCACTTGAGATGTTGGATAGCCCCTCGTTCTTCACGCTGAAGGTGCTGTCCCTTCTTGCGTTCTGCTGGCCCTGTGATATAATCTTGGCAGTCCATAGTGATTGCCCTCCCTTGGCAGATGTTGTGTAGGAACTTCATTCTACCATGCTGGAAAATCACTATGGATTTTTTTGTTAGGTGTCCAACTTCATTATGCAATCAACCATCCGTAAGGAACATTGGTTGTAAGTGGAATACCACGGGAACCTTTGGATTTATTGACGGCTCTGATTTTGCGACTGGTATCACGGGCATAAAACTCATTGATCCAGTTCTTGATGCCTGTCATATCAATCCCCATGCCATTCTGATCGCTGGTATCGAAATTATCATTGATGGCAATATAGCGGACACCGTGTTTCGGGAATGTGATGTTGGTGTACAGGCCAGTCATAGCAGAGTTTCTGCCAAGTCTGGAAAGGTCTTCTTGTGTCAAGTAGGGACTAAAAAATTTTGAGAATTTACAAGCCGTTCATAGGTGGACAACCACCCGTGAACGGCTTGCGTTTTCTCTATGCTCTTTTGCCGTTCTTTGTGCGACGTTTCTTATACGCCGTCTCAAACGCCTCCATCATCGGAGTGACCGGAAGCTCGTTGTCAGGCTTGGACAGATACTCGAACCGTATGCCATTCTCTCTGAACTTTCGCTCAAATCTCATGAAAGAGGAAGTGTCCCGGCTGATCCGTGAGGTGTCACGGGTGAGAATCGTGCCGGTGCCCTGACGCTTGGCTTCATTCAGCAGGAAGTTCATGATACCTTCCGTATGGACGCCGGAGATGCCGTCTGCCGCCACAGCAGCAGCCACCTCATAGCCTTTGTCCTTCGCATAGCGTTCCAGCTCTTCACGCTGGCTTGCTGCCGCAAGCTGATCTGCACAGGCAACGCGGATATAAAGAAATACTTTCATTTGGCTTCTCCTTCTGATGTAGTGAGGAAGTCCTTGAACTTCCAGACGATTTCTATGTTGTCGAGATCGTAAATGTAGACCGCAGAAATGAATGCGTGGGTCAGCTCATAGGTCAGAGCTTTGCAGTCGGCGTACTGTTCGCAGACCGCATCCAGCTTTTCATCCGAACAGGATGTCTCGGAGTCAAGCTCCTTCATCCGCTCGTGACTGCGCTGGATTGCTTCATCGTTTTCAGCAATCTTCACATCCGCTGCCGCCTTCTGCTGAATGTACGCCTCCTTCGTAATGCTCCCAGCAGCATACTTCTCGTAGAGCCTCAGCTTGGACGCCTTGTGCTGCTCGTTCTGCTTTTGCAGAGTGCGGATTTTATCAGCACATTCCTTGATGGCAGATTTCCGCAGATCACCGACTTCGCGGTTTTGGACTGCTTCCTTCTGTGCCAAAGCAAGAAACTGAGTAAGGGCATGGAAGACAACCTTCTCAATATCCATTTCCGGAAAGCTCCTGCCAACCGGACAGTCTGTGTTTCCGTTGTTGACCGAGTGAATGCACTGGAAGTATCGAATGCCAGCCTTGTTCTTTCGGCGTGTCATAGCACGTTTACAGTTACCGCAGCGGACGAGTCCCTTGAGCGGATAGTCATGCTGCTTGCGCGTGGGATTCCGTCCTCCACCTCGAATGACCTTCTGAGCAAGCTCAAAGTCTTCCTTGCTGACAATGGCTTCATGGGTTCCTTCTACAATAATCGGCTTATTGACAACACGCTTTTTTGAGCCGACACCGCAGGACTTCATTTTGCGGCTGACCAGCGTTCCGGTGTAAACAAGGTTTTTGAGGATGTTGTAGACCATCACGGTTTCCCAACTGATTTTCTCGCTCATGTTACTGAACTTCTTCTTGTCGGGATGCTTGCTCTTGAAGTATTGCCCCGGCGTCGGGATGCCGTCATCATTCAGGCTGCGGGCGATCTGGGAAGTGTTGCTGCCTTCCAGCGCCTCGCGGAAAATACGACGGATCACATCAGCCGCCTCCGGGTCTACGGCAAGTTTATTCCGAATGGTGGGATGCAGGACGTAGCCGTATGGAGCATAGCCGCCGACATACTTGCCCTGCTTCATCATCTGGATTTTTGCCGATGTGGTCTTTACGGAAAGGTCTTTGCTGTATGCGGCGTAGATGATGCTGCGCATAACCACTTCCAGACCTCCCGTTGTGCCTTTGTAATCGTCACTGTCATAGCCGTCATTGATAGAGATAAAGCGGACGCCCATGAACGGAAAGGTGCATTCCAGATAGTTTCCCGTTTCGATGTAGTCACGAGAAAAGCGGGAAAAGTCCTTGACGCAGATCAGATTGATTTCGCCGCGCTTGACCTTCTCCATCATCTGCGTGAACTGAGGACGGTGAAAGTTCGTGCCGGTATAACCGTCATCCGCAAACTCAGACCGCTGACAGCCTGACAGTTCCAGATGATTGTCAAGAAAGCGATTGATGAGCATACGTTGGTTGCCGATGCTGTCACTTTCTGCCTTGCTGCCATAGCCGGTATCTTCATCAGCAATTGAGAGGCGGATGTAGATGCCAATGTTGTATTCCTTGCTCATTTACATCGCCTCCTGTACTTCCTTGGTACTCTGAACGGTCAGAGCGTAAATATCGCCGTATTTCATGACCAGCTCGATTGAGCCGTCCTCATGGACTTTCACAAGCTCTACGGACTCGTCAACCAACTCCTGAGAGAGCATCGTTGCACCGCTGACGGATTTCATCAGCGTGAGCCACTTATTGTCCTCGGACATTGCCTCGGCAAACTTTACCTTCCGCTGAACCGCTTCATCCAGCCGCCGGGAAAGGTCGGCATACTGCTCATGCCTCCGCCCCCAACCTTTTTGGATGTGGCGCGGCATTTGTATAGAATCTGGTCGATTTGAAAGATTACACCGTTGTCCCACCAGATAAGGCGAGGGAGGATTGCCCCCTCCTTGTCCACATCCAGCGTAACCGGGACGTATGCTTTTCTGTACTGTGTAGCCATTTCCGTTTTTCTCACTCCTGTTCCCTCATACCGGTGTATGCCGGTACGGATGATCTTCGGCAGCATAAATGCCTGTCCATTTGAACTGCTCAAAAGATGTAACTTTTTCGTGTACAACTACTCATGCCCTTGACAGGATGAGCAATTCGGGATATACTATGAGTAGTTGGATTGCTCAGTCATTACTATGCGCACTTCAAGTGCTTTTGTCAATAGACTTGCGCAATTTGATGTCGCAAACTTTTTGTGAACAGGAGTGATTACCAAAATGACGTTTGGAGAGAAATTCAAGGCTGAACGGGAGAAGCGGAAGCTGACCCAGCAGGAAGTAGCCGATGCACTGGGAATCAACAGACGCATGATTACCCGGTACGAAAACGGCATTTCCTTTCCCCGCACCAAGGACGCTTACAGAAAAATCGCGGAATACTTCAAGGTGGATGTGAACTATCTGCTGACCGAGGACGAAGAGTTTGTGGTTCAGGCATCCGAGCAGTACGGCTCCCGTGGCATGAAACAGGCAAAGGACCTGATTGAAGGGATGTCCGGCTTGTTTGCGGGCGGTACGCTGTCCGAGCAGGACAAGGATGCGGTGATGAAGGCGTTGCAGGATATATATTGGGAATCCAAAGCCCGGAATGTTGAGAAATACACGCCGAAGAAATACAAGAAGACCGAGACGGACGCAGAGGAATAGCTGTCTGCGTCTCGGCTTCCCGACGGATTTACTTTGACTGTCTTCAACATGAAAGGGGTGAAGGTCCCGTGATAATTCGCTCCGAGGAAATATACAAAAAGGCGAACAGCATTGTCAAAAGCTGCGGAACAAGAGATACCTTGAAGATTGCCCGTGAGCTGGGCATTCATCTCCATTTCCTTGACAATCTGAACGATCTGCTCGGAATGTACACCTACCGCCATAAAGAGCGGCATATTCTTCTGAACTCCAATATGGAGTATCTGATCATGCAAATGGTCTGCGGTCACGAGATCGGACATGATACCTTTCACCGCGATCTTGCCAAAGGGAACGAACCGCTCCCGGAGTTCGTGCTGTTCGATATGCGCACAAAACACGAATATGAGGCAAATGCGTTTGCCTCACACCTGATCATTGACGATGATGAGCTGATCGACCTGATGAAGCAGGACTACGATGTGGTGCAGCTTTCTGCTGCAATGGGAACAAACATCAACCTGATGCTGATCAAGCTCAACGAGCTGAACCGCATGGGCTGGCAGCTCAACTTGCCGTATGTACCGCACTCTGACTTCCTGAAAAATGTCAAATCAGAGGGCTGAATGAGGATGAAGGATGGTAATAAGATGAACAACAACGACTATAAAGAAGCCCTTCTTTGTGCGGCTTTATCTTCTAACTTTAAGGAGCAATTGCCATGTTTAAGCATATACTCACGAAAAAGAAAACAATCTGTATACTCTCCGGTATCCTTCTCATTCTGATCGTCTGGACTGTATGGGGGAACACTGCATTGGAACTGAACAAATACACAATAAGCAGCCGTGGGCTGCCGGATGCATTTGACTGTTATCGCATCGCGCAGGTTTCAGATCTGCACAATGCAGAGTTTGGTGGCGGAAATCAACGGCTTCTGGATATGCTGCGGGAAGCAGAACCGGATATGATTGCAATAACCGGAGATCTGATTGACTCGCGAAAGACCAATATTGCAGTTGCTTTGGCTTTTGCTGAGGAAGCAGTACGAATCGCACCTTGCTACTATGTCTCCGGTAATCATGAAGCGAGAGTTCCGGAATATCGGGAATTGAAAGCCGGGTTGGAGGCTGCCGGGGTAACCGTTCTGGACGATGCGCGGGTAGAGATCGAGATTTCCGGTAAGAGCATTACCATCATCGGCGTCAATGATCCCAGCTTCCTTGCAGACTATTTGACGAGCGATGCTGCGGTAATGGATCGCAAGCTCTCAGAGCTTTCTTCGGAAGATGCCAGTTTTACAATTTTGCTTTCTCACAGACCGGAGTTGTTTGACACCTATGCGGCTCATGATATGGATTTGGTTCTCACCGGACACGCACATGGCGGTCAATTTCGATTGCCCCTGATCGGCGGGCTGATTGCACCGAATCAGGGACTATTTCCAAAGTACGATGATGGTTTGTATTCCGAGGGGAACACGAACATGATTGTCAGCCGGGGCCTTGGAAACAGCATCATTCCGTTTCGCTTCAATAACCGACCGGAGGTGGTTCTGATAGAGCTCAAGAGCCAAAACTAATGCTGCTGAAGGGAGAAAAACATGAGCAAGGAACAGTATATTGCGCTTCCGGAGGAATACACACGCCGGGAGCTGAACGCCCGGTATCGGGAAATCCCGCTGAAGGACACGACCTCGCGGCTTCTGCGCAAATATTTCAATGCAATGGCAAACCTCTACGGCATCATCCCGCTGCACAAGGCAAAGGAGATTGTCTTCTCCCTCAGCCCAAAGCTGGTAACGCAAGACGAATTTCTTGCCTTTGCAGAGATTGCCCGTCATGAATGCGAGGGCTACTATATTCTGGGCGGGGATGAGCTTTACACGGATGTTAAACACACAAAGCCGCTTGACCGCGAAATCATTGATGTCACCTTGATTAACGAGTCCATCGACCTTTTCATGGAGACGAAGCGTAGCCAGCAGGACAAACCTTACTATGTGCCTGACAAGAAGCATCTGCTGGAATACGATGATCCCTTCTACTGCGAGGACACGCCGGAAAAGCTAAAGCTACGGGCATTCCTGAAAGAACGCTGCAACCTGAATGACGAGCGCGAAAACGCTGTTTTTGAAGAACTCTTGTACGGTGTCCGTTCGGTTGCTGTTCAAACAGGCGATGTTCTCAACCATTTGGAGAAGTTGGGTGTTCAGCTCAGGTCTCGACGGGATGTAGAGCGTTTCACCGCATTGTACAGTGCATTTCATAATACGACGCGGATGCCCTGCAACCGTGGCTATACGCCGGATGAGATGATGCAGATGACGCCACCGGAGGAACGCTTCAAGTCGCTCTCTCTTGGTCCGAACATCCGAAAGTCCCTCCAAACCGGCGAAATGGACATTGAGGACTTCCGCAAGCAGATCCTCACAATGGAACTGCCCAGCGAGGCAATACGTTTTGACCTTCTGAAACAGCTTGCAGACATCAAGCCCTCCACTCCCCAACCGGAGAAACAGAAGAATGTCGGGCGCAATGATCCCTGTCCGTGCGGGAGCGGCAAGAAATACAAGAGGTGCTGCGGAAAATGACGATCCCATTAAAACAGGTCATTCAGGCAATCGAAGAAGCAAATGAAGTCTTCACGAGCTTCTGGGACACAAAGACCGGCAAAACGATCATCCCGTTTGCAACCTCCGGTGGAAGCGACATTGGCAAGACAAACGAACGCCTTGCGCCGAGCTGCAAAGGAGCAAAGCTGGTGGACGGGAAAGTCTTCAAGCACAATGTAGGGCATAAAGAACTGGCAGCGTGGGTTGAAGGACTTGGACTTTAAGGGACAGACAAATCGGAATTTGAAAGGGTGATGATATGATGGATAAATTAAAAAAGAACATGGTTTTCTACCTACTGTTGCTGATAGATTTTTATATCGTTCCTTGGTTGATAAAATACACAGGAAGTGCAATGATTGTTATGTTAGTAATTATTCCTCTAATATGTTTAATAACCTCTGTTTTTTATGGAATTAGGAATGGTTTTAACTTCTGGTATATTTTGATTGTAGCAATAATGTTTGCGCCATCTATATTTATATTTTATAACTCAAGTGCATGGGTTTACGTAGTTGGATATGCAGTTATTGCATTATTGGGAAATTTAATAGCATTGCCATTAAGAAAAAGATAACTTCCAGTTTAACGAACAGGAGATGATGAACGCATGAAAATCCTATATGAACTATCTTGGCTATGGGAAACGCTGGGCATTGCGCTTGTTGCTGCGGCTGTCTGCATGGCTTGCGCTGCGCTGATTGGCAAGGCAGCGAAGAAGAAGCTCGACAAAAAGGTGTTGGCGGTCGTAGGGGCAGCGGCATTTGTGGACGCGATTCTGGCGATCATTCTGATCGCCCGGACGCCGATGCCGCTTTGATAGGACGGAGGATTGCATAATGCCGCTTCAAATCGTCAGAAATGACATCACAAAAATGAAGGTGGACGCCATCGTCAACGCTGCCAACGAGTCGCTGCTGGGTGGCGGCGGTGTGGACGGCTGCATTCATCGCGCTGCAGGACCGGAGCTGCTGGCGGAATGTGAAACGCTTCACGGCTGCAAAACCGGGAGCGCAAAAATCACGAAGGGCTATCGCCTGCCCTGCAAATATGTCATTCACGCAGTAGGTCCGCGCTGGTATGACGGACGGCATGGTGAGCGCGAACTGCTGATTTCCTGCTATCGGACATCGCTCATGCTGGCTAAGGAATACGGATGCGAGTCGGTTGCGTTCCCGCTGATTTCCTCCGGCATTTTCGGCTATCCGAAGGATCAGGCTCTCAAGGTTGCGATTGACACCATTAGCAGTTTCCTTCTCGAAAACGAAATGACGGTGTACATCGTCATTTTCGACCGCAAAGCCTATCAGATCAGCGGCAAGCTGTTTGCCGACATTGCTTCATACATAGATGACCGCTATGTGGACGAACATACCGATAGTCGTTCCGAGCGGCTGCGCAGAATGAACGCCTTCCGGATGGACGAGCCGATGCCTTGTGAGTCCTCCGTCTGCGATGAAGATGCAATCGAACAGCTCATCCCTCCTGTCTCTGTTGCGGCTGCTCCTAAAAAGGCGGCAACTCTCGACGATGCACTGGAACAGATCGACGAGAGCTTTTCGGAGATGCTGCTGCGGAAGATTGATGAACGCGGCATGACGGACGCACAGTGCTACAAGAAGGCGAATATTGACCGGAAGCTCTTCTCGAAGATCCGCTCGGACAAGTCCTACAAGCCTTCCAAGCCCACAGTCATTGCGTTTTCCATTGCCCTTGAGTTGCCACTTTCCGAAATGAAGGATATGCTCATGAAGGCGGGCTTTGCACTCTCCCACTCCAACAGGTTTGACATCATCGTGGAGTATTTCGTGGAGCATGGGAACTATAACGTCTTTGAGATCAACGAGGCTCTGTTTGCCTTTGACCAGAGTTTGCTCGGAGCGTGAGAGTTCGATAAATTAGAATTTGACGAGATGTTTAAGAGAACAAAGAGGTAGAATTATGATTAAGCCTAAAAGATTGTATAAAGGTGATAAAGTTGCAATCGTTTCCTTGTCACGAGGAATGATTGGCGAGAAGATGTTTATTCATAAATACGAACTTGCCAAGAAACGTTTGGAAGAATACGGATTAGAAGTTGTAGCTATGCCTAACGCATTAAAAGGGATTGACTATCTGTATCGGCGCCCAGAAGCAAGGGCGCAGGATTTGATGGATGCCTTTAGGGATTCAGAAATCAAAGCCGTATTTAATGCCATTGGCGGCGATGATACAATAAGACTTCTGCCCTACATAGACTTCGATGTTTTGCGGAATAACCCCAAGATATTTACTGGCTTTTCGGATTCCACAACAAACCATTTTATGATGCACAAGGCGGGACTTGTATCCTATTACGGTCTGTCTGTGATGAATAATCTCGCAGAATATGTTGCTATCAACGAATACACCAAACAGGCCATTGAAAAGACATTGTTTGCTCCCCAGGACACCCTGCCGATTCCTTGCAGCGATTTTTGCAGCTATGAAAAGGACAAGGTTTGGTGGAAAGAAGATAATATGAACCAGGCTACCCCTCGTTACCCTAACACAGGCTATGAGGTTATACAAGGTAGCGGAAAAGTAACTGGTGAGCTGCTGGGCGGGTGTATCGATGTATTCCCAGAGTTGCTCGGAACTTCTTTGTGGCCCACATTAGACCAGTGGAAAGGCAAGATTTTGCTGATTGAAACAAGCGAAGTTGATATGCATGAAATGGTTCTATCTTGGTTTTTGCGGAATTTGCATGCCCAAGGCATACTGCATGCCATCAACGGAATTATTGTTGGCAAGCCTGCTGTGGAAGAAAAACTGGAGAAGTATAAGGATGTATACAAGCAGGTTGTTGGATTTGAGGCAAATTTGCCAGACCTCCCAATCCTGTACAATGTTAATGTGGGACATGCGTATCCTATTGGTGTTTTTCCGTTGGGTCTGCGATACGAAATTGATTGCGATAACAAAATGCTCACTTTGCTGGAAAGTGCAACAGCGTAACAAATTCCAATTTATCGAACTGATTTAGAAACCGAAAGGAGGCAGCCGAAGCATGAAGGAGCGCACATACATTGCCATCGACCTCAAAAGCTTTTATGCTTCGGTTGAGTGTCAGGAGCGCGGACTTGATCCGATGGACACAAACCTCGTCGTTGCGGATGAGAGTCGTACTGACAAAACAATCTGCCTTGCCGTTACACCCTCCCTCAAGAGCTACGGTATCTCCGGACGCGGACGGCTATTCGAGGTCAAGCAGCGGGTGAAGGAAGCGAATGCCGGACGGCAGCACGACGCACCGGGACGCAGACTGGACGGCACATCACACTTCTTCTCGGAGCTGCAAGCAAACCCGTCTCTGGCGATTGACTTCATCATCGCGCCGCCTCGGATGGCGTACTACATGG
>OIZV01000523.1_pt1 | contig 18160 bp, 17 predicted proteins | sample 1588681 | NCBI WGS metagenome assembly OIZV01 (sample SAMN03283281) | human gut metagenome | biome: human-associated habitat; material: feces | host: Homo sapiens | place: Peru | collected 2012
ACCGGGAACGAGGTGTTGTACCAGTATGGCGCCGATGCTGAACAGCTTGGTGAAGGAGTAATTACATCTTACGGAATTTTTCTTCAGCAATAGACGCTGCCGGTTATTGCGTGTAACACGGGAGAAGAAGCACTAACCGTCTATCGATTACATGTTCTATAAAACGTAAAACGGTTCCTGCGTTTCGGCAGGAACCATTTTACGTTTAGACGTTCCATATTTTTTGAAGGTCAACCGTCCTTTGCGTATATTCTTCCGCGAATGGCTTATTTGCGGCGCAGACAATCCATCCATTCCCAATTTGGGACACAATATGTTCACCGATTTTTAAATCTTGTAACGTCGTCCGGGCTAAAGCCTGTCCTTTGGATGTTGATTCCAGTACTTGTGCAGCCTTTGCGTTTTCAGCCTGACCTTGGTTGAAATACACTGACGTATTCATTTGATCTGTGATTCTTTTCATCTTGCTGGTCAGTATTTGCGTTGTAAGCCAAAGGCAACAATCGAACATTCGACCTTCTCGAATAATCTCAAAAAGTATGGAAGTCTCTGCGGGATTAAATTGTTGAAATTCATCGATTGCAATAATCAAGGGCACATCAGTATCAACGCAGGAGTACGTTAAACGTGCCTTCTGAAATTGGTATAGGCTGGCCAAAAGTATTTCCATATAAACGGAAAGCATAAAACTACTACCTTTGAAATCCTGCATATTTAAAATAGTCGTTTTTCCAATACAATCATTCCATGATATTACATCACCGGAAAATGCTCGACTGTCAGCCATTAGATTTAGTGCATCTTTTACCTTTTTCCTATTGCCGCCGTTGCTATTTAGCATATCCCTGAAAGAGGTAATAAACCTCCTCATGGTTGGATGTGCGTTATTTTTACAGAAGTCAGTAAGCGTTCGCTCTATTAAAGTAGCATATGTATCCGATAGTCGTAGCGACTGCCTGAAATAATTTGCATACTGGTTCGTAATATTTGGATTTTCGATAGAAACATCAGGAAATTGTTCTGCGATATTGATGACTTGGGCCCCGTCTATCTCGGGCAACTTACCTTGCAAGTGGACAATAACAGTCATTATTCTTTTCTGCGCAGCTTGTTGCAGCATAGTCTCCAAGAAGACACTTTTTCCTTGACCAGATGCACCCAATATACGCATATGCCTGTTAGCGTTCTTTTGAAATAGCCAGTTTACCGCTTTCCCCGTTTTAATACTTTGACCGAAGCAGAATGTATAACCGCATGTATTTTTACTGGCCCAGTCTGGCTCACTAAGATTATGGGCGGGGTTCATCTGGCTTTTGCCCTTAATCACATAAGCATTGCGGTATTGAACTGTCCTGCCGTTTGCTTCAAACCTAATCCTACTTTGATAAGAGTTGCGATTGATTTTAGGTGCACATAAGCGACGCTCTTGCTCCAGTGCGCGTAATGCCTGATATATGCTCACAGGCATATCCAGACCTTGTAAAATTTCCTCAAATGCTATTGCATTAACTTCCCACGCAGAACGTTCTTCGTTCCAGCGGACACAAGCCTTATTGTCAAATATGCCCAAATCCATTTCTTTGCCGTTTGACGCTTCGCTGAGATTGACTATCACATTTTCTCCTATAAGTTTTTCTAACTCATCCAGAAAACATTCACCATCAACAGAAATATCAGAGGAATATTTGGCGAGTGTCCACGTCAGGAAATCATCAATGCTTGAATGATTTCCTAACCACGGGTCAATTTTCACTCCGTTATTTTCATAAAAGAGACGCAGCGCATCAAATATTGTCCGTAAAACAGAATGTAAGGCCGAATTTTGGCAATTCATTTGTTTTAGCACAATAGATATCTGTGCAGGTACAAAAGAGGTCGCGAGGATATCGATATACATGCGTATATCGACGTTTGAATATCCAGCAAAGTCCCTTTCGGTCAACGCCAGATGCAGCATCCCATTTACATCAAGGGATTTTGCAGAAAAGACAATCGGCACACAATTATTGCAAGTATAACTGCTGTTTAGTTCATTTTGCAATGCTGCAACTTTGGCCCGCAGCGTACATCTCTCCGCATAAGCAGACCTTTCAATCAAAAAAGGAATGTCTTTTGTCTCTTTGAATCGCTGCAAAAATTGCTTTTTGGGCAGATTTTCCTGCACAATTTCGCACCAGTTTTCTCGCGGATTGCCAAATAAGAACGTAATAACATTTGAGCGCAGAATTTGATTTGAAATATCAAGGCAAAGAACATCTGACAGATTGATGCTGCGAAGAAGACTGGCGAAGTATGTATAGTGGAAATAAAGAAATAAGAACAGCCTCTTTTCCGGGTCAACGACTTGCTCAAAGTGCGCAAATACAGTATTCAGCACATCCTTAACCTTCTTGGGGAAATATGGGGCTGGTCCGAGCCAACTCAGATCATCATAGACGAAAGATCTGGCCTTCAAGTTGTCGCGCATGCTTTGATTTATTGGCCGATAGAAAAACCATTTCTGAATCTTCTTATCATATTCCCATCCGCCATAAAACGGAATTCTAATTAAATCATTATCTCCTGCAAGGCTTTTTATGGTATGGCGAAATTGATGTGTAATATTACTCACGTCAGATTCGTTTGGATCAATCCATCTACTAAATTGGATATCCCTGCATTCATTTTCAAACTTATCGAAAACGATATCAAACAGATCTGGGGATCTAAATTCTTTTTCTTGTAACTCGATAGTATGCTTTACGCTTTGGTACTGCAAATGTAGCTGATAATGCGGATGACATTTATATGGTTCATCGTACATAATTTTTACTGCGTTAATAAGCTGCAAATTGATCACGGGATAAGAATAACCGTCTGGCCTCCATCCTTCCGAAATAATTGGAATAATAATTTTATCCATAATATTTACCTAAATCCTTAATGAAAAATATATTATAAAATACTTATAACGAAAAAGATTATAAATTGTTATTTTATATTTAGATAATTATAACTTAAATAAATTAAAATTGCAACAAATCGTGAAATCAATATTGCGCGCTTTTAAACAGTATTTGCAATAGAAAAGCCAACATCACGGCTGGTCCACATGATGTTGGCTAACTCTTAAGTTGTACTGATTACGCTGCGGCCAAATACACACGAATTGCCGCTGCAACATTTTCGTGCCATGTTCGAGAATGGAAGATTCTCAACTCATGCAAATGGCCTGTAAGGATTTCAGTCTTGGTGAGCCGCGAAGCAGTTTCCCAACCACCAACAAAAAAATAAGTCGCATTGTTGGGCGTACAGCTTTCAAAGACATAAAGGTTTTTTGCTTGAAACCCATAGATAATGTAGCCCCAATATCCTTGTTTTCCAACGGCACGAAAATCCGGATTCATCGCATTCAAATGCTTATGTCTTCCGCGGATTATTGTTTGTTCTCCCTCTGATTTGTGCTTGAGAACGTGCGTGAGGTAGCGTTCAGCAAGTTCACTGTTTCTGGTGCCGGCGCGAAGAATCTCCCAAGGCACCTCTATGTCCTTCGCCGCACTGAAAATAGGTGTTTCCTTATTCGGCCACAGTTCGCAGCGCCCAAGCATTTCAAGGGCAACATTGATTGCAGCTTTTATTGCCGGATAGTCTTCCTCCCGGTTAACGAGCGGCGTTGAGAAAAGCACACTATTTTCAATGTGAAAATGCACTTCAGTTGGTGGAATAAGTCGTCGTTGATAGCATTTCCGATCCTGCCAGCACGTCCCATAGTGTTCTGTACCACCCCAGTCTTCATAGCGATAACTATGCTCCCATGACCGAATCTCCTTCGGTAAATCCTTAACCGGAACGGTATATCCATTTGCATTCTTCGATGTTGCTGCTCGAATAGGCCGAGGAATTCTCTGTAGATCGTCTGCTAGAATTCCATATGTCCCTAGTTTCTCATAGTCCTCAGCGCATAGCGGCACAGCAACAAATAGTTGTTCGTCAGGCGAAAATTCCAGTAAGTAGCGTTTTGGCTCGACAATTTTTGCTTTTTCGATTTTCAAGATTATACTCCTTTGTTTGTAATTCACAAACAGGAAAAAGCCTGTGCTCAAAATTTTCTCTCGTCAAGACTTGAATTTACACCTGCTGGCTGCTATACTGAATTTGTAAAGTTTCGTTGCATAGCAGTTCTAGCTGTAAGCGCGAGCACAAGAGATCAGCATTTTGCGAGGACCAGTCGCAGGATGCTGTTCTTTTTCGATTTCCTGAATCGTGTCTGGTGATTTGGCGGGCTTGGTGCATATAAACCTATATTGTGCATACAAGAACGTCCGTTCGTAATGCAGGATGATTATACTATACAAATTCACGTTATGCAAGTACTAATACACAATATCAAGTGGAATCGTAGGAAAAAAAGTTCGTGAAACACAATATGTTGTGTTTCACGACATGGGATTATGCGATATTGATATATCCTTCTGAAAGGGACCCATTATCCTGACCCCATTTTGACCCCAACGTAATTGCGTCTGTTTGGGCATGTTCAGGATGGTGCGAACAATTGCGGATAAATTGTGTCCTAATTTAGTTGAATTGGGCATGTTCAGGAACGAATTTTGTGGCTCTGATTATTGTTGATCCCTCATAACCCGGAGGTCGGGGGTTCAAATCCCTCTCCCGCAACCATAAATCGCCGTATTTCGTGAGAAATACGGCGATTTCTCTATCATTTTGTTCGGATTTCTCCGTTTTGCTCATTTGCAATTCATGCTCCCCGTGGAGTCTTTGCTCTTGCTTGCTGGACATAGTTCCCATATCAAAGCATTCCGAAAGTTCTGATTGGAATGCTGCCGTTTGACAGCTTTACGCGCTATTTGCAATAAAGTATGCAATAGCGCGTTTTTTCGTTTTACGCCGTGTGGTTTCGGCGCTGCGGAAAGGTCGGTAAAACAACATCTGCAAACTTGGCGCGAGGGGCAGCACCATTTAATCTCGGCGCTGCATCCATCTGGCCCATGTTAAGATAATCGCTCATCATGCCGATGGCCTCGCGCTCGATATCTTCGTTTTTGTGAAGATATTTGCGCGTTGTTTCGATCGACGAATGTCCCAGAATTCCCTGCACGATGTTGAGCGGCACCTTGTCTTCCACCAACCGCGTCGCCAGCGTGTGCCGCAGCGCGTGGGGGTTGACCTTGCGGATCTCGCAGCGTTTGGAAACCGCGGCCAGCCGGATCTCAAAGCTCTTGGGATCGAGATGTGTCCCGGCCTTAGACGGGAACAGCAGCCCGTCCGGGTTCGGCCATGTGGAATTTGCCAGCGTGAACAGATGCCGGATCAGAAGCTCGCACAGGCCGTCAGAGATCGCGATCTCGCGGTTCGACGTGCTTGTCTTCGGTGTATTCTGGACGATAAGGTGTGTTTTCTTCTTCGGATCGTAATTCAGAATCTCAATGTTTGGATTCTCTGGAGAAACTGCTGCTGTTGGAACACGGATCAGATTTTTCGTGACCGAAAGCGTTTGCTTCTCCAAATCCAGATCAGAAATTTTCAGTGCCAGCACCTCGCCGACGCGGAATCCGACGAACAGGGTCGTCAGAATCGCGACGCGCTGCGTTTCCCGCATGACCTCCTCGATGAAGACCTGCATTTCCGACGGGCTCAGGACACGCATCTCCGGCGTAATAACTTCCGGCCTTGTCGTGTCAACCGTGGGATTACACGGCAGGTGGTATTTCCTCATGGCATACGCGAAAAAGTCCTTCAGCAGCATATGCTGGTTCTGAATGGTCTTTGCGGACAGGCCGCCTTTCCGCCCATCCAAACGGCCGCCGTTTTTCTGCTTTCTTTGATAATAGTCCTGTATGGTGTCCTGGGTGATCTGGTAGAGCGGCAGGTTTCCAAAGGCTTCGGCAAAGTGGATTCGGTAAGTATCCAGATAGCTTGCATAGGTGGACGGCTTTCTGGCAGGCGGCGATTTGTAAAGTTCAAGCCATTTAAGAAAGGCTTCTGAGAACAGTATCTCCGCCTCAATGGGGTGACCGAGCTTGGCCCGGAGTTCTTCGAGACGGGCGGATTCCGCCGCCTGTGCGTCCTCCTCCGCCTTGATACGCGCCTGTTCTTCTTCCCATTGTGCGCGGCGCTCTTTACAGATCGTCTTGGTACGGCCCTTAAACGCTTTGCGGTATGGACTGCCATCCTCTTTTCGGCCATATGTAACCTGATAGACCCATGATTTATCCTTTTGCTGATAGAAGCTGCCTTCTCCGTTGGAACGACGTGCCATGCTATCAACCTCCAATTTCTTTATAATATTTGGAGATTTGACGTTAATTCATAATCGTATGCGAGGACTTCATCCACTCATAAAACGGTTCTTTGGGAACGCGAAAAGAATTGCCGATACGAATGACCGGAAATGACTTGCTGTGGATCAGATTGTACGCAGCGTTGATGCTGATGTTCAGGATCTGCTTGATATCTCGTACAGTCAAGGTTTCATTTTCTCTCTTTTCCATAGTGGAATCCTCCTCATACGAAGTAAAATATGAACTTTTCAAGGTGCAGAAGCTGACTCGTATAGTTATTGTACGACAGCTCTGCAGGCAATGCAATGCCGCCGCGGGTATCGCGGCGGCATTATTTTGAAAGATGTTTCTCTTTTCGTCTTCCTAACGCCGAAGAATACCGTCGGCGAAAGCGTACAGATTTGCAAGTTCCTCTACAGCCTGTTGTCTGAGCCGCTGCACGGTTCTGGACGTCGAGCCCATACCGTCCGCGATTTCGCCCCAGGATTGCTGCTCGAAATAATACCTACGGATCACGTCCTGCTGCCGCCCTTCCAGAAACCCTATGTAATGCGAAAGCCGATCCTGCTCATGGCAGAGATCGGCGTATTTGGAGATCAGTTCTTCGACGCTTTCTCCATTGAGCTGCGCGGCAGCGCGCTGATAGGACATTGCAATTTCAGGAACGCTTTTGGGATAGGCATTTGCACCGGCATTGTCTGCGTCCTGCTTTTGAAACGTCATGACCTCAATCATTTCCGTCGGCGTAACATGGCTGGCATACTGTATTTCGTACTGAAGCAGTTCTATCTGCCGCATCATTTTCTGATAGTTTTCCAGCCGATCCAGCACTTCGTTCAGGTATTTGTTGTCCATTTGTTATCCCTCCTAAACCAAAATGCTGCCCGCCGGGTATGCGGCAGCATACAAAAAACAGATGCTGCAGCCGAGCACTGCAACATCTGTTTTCTATTTTTCTATTGTAAGGATAACACAGATACCTGCGACAAATCAAGTGCCGAGCGTGCGCGATTTTAGGCGATTGTGCGACAGAAGTGCGACATTAAATGCGTAATACCTACATAGAATTCCGTCAACGTTTATACATAAAGCACATTCGACGCAGCACGAAGCGTTTCAATGTAAGTGCCGTTGCTATCATATACGTCTACAGTAAATATCACTTTATAATAATAGCCAGATACCACATAACGATTTCTGGTAATTGGAAACGCATCAGTCGTTCCATCATATCCAGGGCCGTTATAATCCCAGGATTTCTCAATAGACCAGGTTTCTTGATCGGAACTCTTGCACAAAGCTAGAGATGCATCTATTGTGCCGTTTCGATATTGGGAATATAAACGAATTGTGCCTTTGCATTCAGCAATGTGTGAACTTGAAGAAATCGACAGCGCCGCAGAACATAGGGCGGATGTATCGTACCGCAGAGGGGCATAATCAACTGCTCCAGCCATAACAAAAAAGCTGGGAATGACAAGGCAAACCACAAGCACGAATGCAATACTTCTCAACGTTCTTTTTTTCATTTTAGTCTCCATTCTTGAGATGATTTTTACTCTTATGATCGGATAATATTCTCTGTCACACTTTGCAGCACATCAAATGGGATGTCCTCTCCATAGACAATAAACATCAAATTTGACGTGTCTTCTAACCAGAAAATCTGATAGTAATTGTTTTTATGAACGATTGACACTCCTTGCCCGTCAAAATTTTCTTCGCGAATCTCGGCATTTTCAGTGTCAATTGTGACTGTGGCCGCATTGGTCTCGCTAATATAATATATCGACACTTCAAATTCTTCGCTGTGGCCGTTTTGGAAGTGATAAATACATGACGTTTCGCTTTCTTCGTTAGTGATGAGGACAAAATCTGCTGGAACAGCATTTAAGACGCGTTCTTTATTATCTTCAGCAGCTACTTCCTTATTGTTTTGCCCTAAAGATAATTCATAAGATGTCCCAAAATCAAATGTCTCAACAAGATAGTTGAGCGTTTTTACCCGAACTGTTTCCGATGCGGCAAAGACACCAACAAACATAAAAAGCGGTATCAGTATCCACAAAGCAACTCGATTCAGTGTTCGCAGCGTTTTCTTTGCAGCTTTTTGAATCTGGGCTTTTCGATAACTCTTTTCAATCGTATGCAGGCAGCGCTTGCTCAAACTTTCGGGAACGGCTGCGTTCGGATCTGCAAGAAGCTCCTCATTTTTCTGCATCAGCTCTTTTCCGTTTGCCTCTGCCACTCTGTTCATAAGTAGCGCGAAAAAGGCATCTTCGTATTGCTCATACAGTCGTTCATCTTCATTCATAATTTTTACCTCCTTCCCGGAGCTTTTCTACAAATGCACGTCTGGCCCGGGTCAATTTCATTCTAACACTGGAAGGCTTACAACCGAGCATTTGTGCAAGTTCTGCGTCTGACAGATCCATCAGATATTTTCCGTACAACAACTGCTTCTCTTCTTCCCGCATTTCCTGAAAGGCGGCCAGCAGCTCTTCCTGTTTTTCCTTTTCCAAGTACCTCACCTCGGCTCCGGGGATATGAGCCTGTGGAAAATCCTCTGTTAAGTCATCCAAGGGGATGCAGCGAGCAGCTTCCTTTTGATCTCGTTTTATTGTGTTGATCGCAGTATTGCGAACCGCTGCTGCAATATAGTTTATTTGTGCATAAGGCGGTAACCGCTGAAGCGTTGCTTCATTCTTCAGCAAGGAGAGCACCGCCGTTTGTACGATATCCTCCCGCTGCACCGAAACCTCCGAGTATTTTCCTGCGATATAATACATGAGGCGTTCATGCTTTCGATATATGTCTTCCATGAAGCATGGTTTCTCTTTTTTCTTGCTCATGTTTGGTTCTCCTGAACGTTCATATACTAAGACACGGAACGTGCCGTTTTGCAACAATAAATTTTGCGGGCATATTGCTGCATCAAGCCAGCGTCTTCGCGACATTAGTTTTACTATAATAAAATGAATTTTTCAATACAATACTATTGTAAATCTAATATTTCGCACATTTTGATTTTAGAATAAGTATAATGTCAAAAACTGCGAAAGAAGGTGTGAGCTTGACGAAATTTGGTGAAATACTGATGCAGCTTCGTCAAGAGAAGCATCTTTCGCAAGCCGAACTGGGACATATCATCTATGTTTCCGGCGGAACGATTTCGAATTATGAAAAGGGCGTTCACTATCCGGATGTTGAAAAGCTGGTCAGGCTGGCAGACTACTTTAACGTTTCTATCGATTATCTTCTGGGTCGATCCGCCTCAAAGCTCTCGCCCGATGTATTTGCGCAGACAGTTTCGGATGACACAACTGTTGGTGATGTCGTTCAGTCGCTTCAGCGCTTGTCACCTGCCAGGAAACGTGCTGCCTGTACCATGGTCGCGGATATGGAGGTAGCTTCCATGATCCATATTGCAGGAAAGAGGGAACGAACTTGATCCCGTTTTGCATTCTTGTAATCGAAGACGATGACGACCGTGAATTTATGGCTGCGCTGTTTATCCAATATCAACGGCTTCTTTACAAAGAAATCAACGATATTCTGAAAAATCCATGGAATACGGAAGATGTCCTGCAGGCCACATTGGTCAAGCTAATCGATAAGATCCCGGAACTCCGAAACAAGGAACAGCCGCAGCTGATCGGATATATCAGCGTGACCGCGCGAAATACGGCCTATAATTTCTTACGCTCACAAAAGAAAATCGCGCCCTTCTCTTTTGAGGAATACATGCAGCAATCCGAACCAATCGCCGAGCATCGGCAAATGGAAGACCTCCTGATCTCAAAAGAGAAGATCGATGAATTGGTGCGGCGCTGGCCGCAGCTTGATGCCAAAAGCAAATACCTGTTAGAAGGAAAATACATACTCGGTAAAAGCGATGAGGTCATGGCCGAGGAACTATCCATAAAACCCGCCAGTGTCCGAATGGCGCTGACGCGGGCAAGACAATGCGCATATCAGCTTCTTACGAAAGAGCAAACCCCGAGTCGTTCATGATGAACGGTTCGGGGTTTGTTGCATTTGACCGGCTTTTGTGTCTGATAGTTTGGGGATGAATTGTCTCTGCGCGCAGAATGGTCTGCATTGTCTACCTGCACAGAAAAACAGGTTTTTCTTGTATTGTCTGACGAGTCAAGCAAGAGGACGTGCCGCAAATTCTTTTCGCGGCACATCCTTATTGAAAATACAAGAAAATCCAGAACGCAAAATCCACCCAACGCATTACAAACGAGAAAGTTTTCGACAACATTTCCCACAAAATGTGATATAATTCATATACTACTATGGATGTGAGGGACAACTGTTTTGAAAGAAATAGATACGAAACAGAAGCTTATTCTTCAAAAATGTGATGACTATGTTCAGAGCGCAAATACTCTGTTTCATTTCATGCAGCGGCACGAATATCTTTCTGCGCTTTTGAAGCGGCGTGCGTTAGTTCCCCGTTACTGTCAGGAGAACATTGCATATCTCAATTTAGAAATAGGCGGCCATCCATTTGACGAGATTTATGTGCTCCAGAAATGCTTTTGTGATATTCCATTTCACAAACTCACAGAGGCTTTCGAGATAAACAGCGACGAAGACGCTCTGCAAACTTTTGACACGGCCGATCGTCTTGCATTTGAACGTTCGAATACGCATCCAGCATACTATGGCGGTTATGCCATCGCCCTGTCCAAGCAGTGGGGTGAATCACACGGTTTGCAGCCTGTCCAGTACGCGAACGGGATGTCCGATTTTACAAATTCACTTTCCGAGGTCATCAATTCAGCATACGAAGCAGATGACCTGCCAGACCTATATGTAAACGATATTTTACGGCGTTTGTCGTTTATAAAACCTCTCCGCGGACTCATGCGCAGGCGTTTTCGGGACACTTGGATCAATGTGCAGAAGAATTTCCACGATGAACGCGAGTGGAGGTTTGTACCGCCGCAGAGCGCATTGGACGCGCTTCAGTTTGACAGTGTGATTGCAAACCCGACAAAGCTGCGCATGATGGAGGGTTTGGATGGGCTCAACAGATATCTTGAACGTGAGGCGGCTCGTCCTGCGTGGCTGGAGTTCTCATTCGACGATATTCGATATTTGATCGTCCCCACGATTCAGGCTCGAATCGAACTGATTAAAGAGATTCTGGCGCTTCCTTCGGATGGTTTTTCCTCCAGCGAATCAGAGAACATTGGCAAAAGCGTGCTGATCAGCAAAATACTTGTACTGGACGAAATCAGAAAGGACTGGTAGCTATGGGCCGAAATAGACTGAAAGATGTTTTCTCCACCAATCCTCCTCTTCCCGAAATCAAACTGCTCTTTCAGAATGCAGAAGCAGAGACACAGTTTGAGAAGGCAATGTATCTTGCATGGGATGAAGGGCATCCTGTAAACGTAGAAGGGGTAAACGGAATTATTGCCTATGATTCCAGTACTTCTCGAAAGATGCCGTTTCTATTTGAAGATAATCTCGAGGGCTTCATGGTTGGGCCAAGCAGCGAAACGCGGGCTTTCGATATTACCACGCCAAAAGGCAGGGAGAACATCTCATTGAGCTGCTTCACCTCTCCCCAGAAAACGACGCTTCGGACGAGCAAGGATTCTATTATATTTCAGGAATTTACATTCAGCAGCACAGGCGAACGTACTTACAACGCAAAAATTCAGAAAGAACGTGCTCAGTCAGTCTCGCAACTAGCCGATAGCTACTGCATAGCGATTGGCCTTTTGGATCATTTTATGCCAGACAAAGATGTCGAAAACTCTGCGGATGCAGAACATCTGCAAGGCATAAAAAAAGCCTTGCGCTTCACATATCGTTTTTATATGCAGCTGTGTGCATTGGAAAAAGTCCTGCAAAGGGCCATTAAGCCAACTGACATTGAAGCAAGCATTGACGAGATGGCAAAAGTCAATGAACTGTATCTCCTTTTGGTACAAAAAATTCCGCTCCACTTCGATGGACAGATTAACGTCACAGAAAATAACAGCGTGAACCTTATCAGCAACCCCGGCGCAACGCTCGAAGTTGGGAAAGAAATTCTCATTACGTTCTACCGCGAGCAAGACATTTCTTTCTGCGGCATATCTGTTCACTTATATTTCGTGAATATTCTAAAACACGCGATAATTAAAAAAATCATTGATGAGGGTGAACAGAAGCGATTGATATACGGGGAAACGGACAGCAACCCCATGCAGTTGTTTTTTACCGCATTCCTTTCAGAGCAGGAAGCTGCCGAAGAACACGCAAATGCAAATAATAAGGAGGTGGAATATACGAAAGCCCGTACGGCAGCGGATTACTTTCATATGACAGATGACTCGTTCAATCCATAATCGCATGGAACGAACCTTGAGTATATCAATTTTCGGCCGACACAAGATAAAGCAGAAATAATTTTCCGTCGAGTGTTGCATTTGGTCGGATAAATGGTCTTAGTATATGAATCCATTTTAAATCTTTCTTAAAGTGGCCACTTTATAAAGATAGGTAGTAGCTAATCATTTATGGACGAATAGAAAGGAGCAACGAATGAAATTCCGGAAACTTTTGTGCTGTGCCATTGCGGTTATTCTCATTTTGACCATCATGATCCCCACGGTTTTCGCTGCAACGAAATGTACAGTAACCCAAAACGTCATGTTCCGTCAGGGGCCCGGAACAAACTACCCTGCCTATGGGACGCTTGTCACTGGTGAACTTTTTTATAAGGAAACCAGCCGCAATCTTTGGGCATACGGCTATCCGGGCGAAAATACTGCCGTTTATCGGGAGTTTGGCCATCTCAACGGTTACGTTGCCGAAACATATCTTTCCTGGTAAATACTATTCCTAATTCCTTTCGCCATCTCAGCTGCTCCTTGCTGCTGAGATGGCAGTTTATAAGGAGGTCATCGGTGAAAAAAAGGCTCATTATCACTTCGCTGCTTGTGTCACTTTTTATTGCTTCGCTTTCCGGGTGTCATACAGAAAAAGCGAAAAACACGCAACCCAAATATGGTTCTCATTCTGTGACAGCCCAAGCTGAAACCGACACGCCGGAAGCATCCGCGTCATCGGCACCGGCATCTACAGCATGGGCAGGCATAGGCCAACAGTATAAACTTTCGGCTGTACAGATTCCAGAAGATACAGAGCAGGTTCTTCTCGTGGACGGCAGTGTATTCCCTATCACAGCCCATCTTGACGATGCACAGCATATGCAGTACGAAATCGTGCAAGATGCGCAAAGCATCTACTCCGCAACCGGTGTCGTGATGGATTATACCAGCACGGAAAATGGGATATGGGTAGCGGAATGGTATGCTGGTCCTGATGCTACAACGCTGCGTCTAATTGCCCCGGACGGAACAGTTCGCAACACCATTAATGTTGCTTCCAGTAGTTCCTCAGAATGGCAGGTCTATACGGTCGACTATCTGGATGGCTTGCTTTACCTCCTGCGTCGGTATGCGGGCGGCAGTCCAACCATGGATCTGCTGAAGCCAGACGGGTCAGATTGCGGCCAGATTTCGCTTCCCGCCGCATATGGCTATGCCGTCCCTGGCAGCGATGACGTGATGTACTATGTTCAGAAAACTGACAGCGGAAATCTTGTATATCAGTTGGATGCAGAAAATAAAACTGCGAATCCGCTGTTCCCGGTCGGAAACGGTTCCGTTTTTTCCGGAACAGATGAATACCCGCTGCTGCTGAACACCAAAGAGGGAATTTACGGACTCTCATCGGATGGCGAGCAAGCACCGATCCTCATCTTTTCTGAATGCAAAATATTTCTGGGTATAGCAAAATCTCTGCTGGTGCTTCCAAACGGTGGGTTCTATTATTTGACCGAGACCGGTGCAAATCTGCTCCTGCCTTGTGATGATAGTTCCAATGCAGCCAAGCAGGAGCTGACAATCGCCGCGATCGGTTCAACACCAGATTTGAGCGTAATGGCCGAGCGATTTAATGCCCAAAGCGAAGAATATACTGTCAGAATCATTGACTATACCAATGATGGCGACTTCTCTGACCGCGAAGCTAAAACGCGGTTGACAACGGAGCTCATCAGCGGGCGGCTTCCGGATATGCTTTGCTTCTCTGCGCTTTCCCCCTTCCCTTATATCAGCAAAGGCCTGCTCATGGATCTGACACCATTATTTGCAGAAGATCCAGAGCTTGCTTTGGACGATTTGGTGATCGCCAATGCTTTGACCGCGCAGGGCAGTATGTATGTTGCCAGTGGTGAATTCTTCTTTGAAACGCTGGTTGGACTGCCATCGAGATTTGGAAATCAATATGGCTGGACATTACAGGACTATTTGCAAATAGAGTCAGCCGTCTCAGATGATATTCAAACGATCTACAACATGACCAAAGAGGGCTTTCTGAAAGAGATAGCGGCACGCTACATACGGACGGCTGTGGATTGGGAGAATGGACGCTGCTATTTCGACTGCGACGACTTTATCGAAATTCTGCAAGCAAGTGCCCGAATTCGCGAAAACCCCGAAAGCGCCAGCGGCATCAGCTTTGCCTACGGCCCATCAGAAGTTGGAAAAGGAAAATGGGTCGCCGCTCTAAGCTGGGTAAATACAGTCTGGAAGTTGGCCTATGAAGAAAAAATGGCTGGATGCGCATTGAGCTTTATCGGTTGGCCAACAATTGATGGTAGCTGCGGCTCTGATATCATCTTAACCGACCCGGTTGGAATTGTCGCACAGAGCGAACACACTGACGGAAGCTGGACATTTATCAAATACATGATTCAGAACACAGAAGAATCCGATCAGAACGGTCTGCCTGTCTACAGGCCGCTGCTGGAAACCATGTGCGAAGCCGCAAAGGAAGATTCGGCGCTGCCCGTCAAGTTCCGGGATACAGATCAGGAAACCTTGTTTAAGCTGCTTGATGCAGCAGAAAATATTGCAATGTATGACGAGCAAGTTCTCTCTATTATCATGGACGAGAGCAGCGCATTCCTAAATGGCGGCAAAGGTGCAACGGAAACGGCAAAAGCCATTCAGTCCCGCGTGAGTTTATATTTAGCGGAGCAGCAATAACGCATACTTACAACCAATTTGATACTCCAACAGATTCAATAAAAGCGGGATGTATTTATTGATGGGAACGCTTGCAATTTCGCAAAAATCCGTAATTTCATCAAAGCACTTGAAAAGCTTGGTGCATTCTATTATGCTTCAATTATGATTCATTGGGTAGTACAAGATCATATATTGCATAATATGCCATTATTGAAATATATTAGTATTGGCACTGATAATCTTCGCGGAGTAAGCTGCTTTAGATGGCTAAACAAATGTAAGAGGTAATGCAAATATGGACTTTATTCAACCCAATAAGCGTATGATTAACTGGGGCGCTATCTTGAGCGGAATATGTTTAATTGCTATTTGCTTTAGTATAGCACTTTGCTCTTTAAATGATTCATCGCAAACAGAGGGGCAAATAACCGCTATGCGGTATCAAGAGAACGCTGTTGCTGCAAATGAACTCTTGACGCAAGCGTTTGAACGAGACTCAAATGGCGCAATTATTTTTCCTGAAGACTACGCTGGCGCTTATATTGATGGTGAGAATTTGGTTTTGTTTCTCACAAATACCGATAGTAAAACGGTTGAGAAATATCGGACATGGACCGACAAATATGCACCGTTTCTTGTTTTCAAAAAAGCCGAATATTCTTATAATCAACTCAGGGCACAGCTCCAGCCAATTGTTCAGCACTTAACTCTGAGTGGTTATACAGTGACATCATACTCTGTGTCCGAAACGGTAAACGCAGTTTTGATTGGACTATCAGAATGTACCGATGCTGAATCCATCAAGCTGGAAGATAATTTGTGTAAGATGTTTGGCGTCCGAGTAGTTATTTCCGAACAAGCCCATACCATTGAACTTACAGAAGAATGCACATCAACAGAATTTCACTAATTCGTTTTTATTTACGACACAGGAGGTTCATATGAAATACAACAACGTAAAAAAAACAATCATCCATCTTCTGTCTATTATCATGGCAATTTCGGCGGTCGTGGCATCGTCATTATTAGTATCTGCACAAAGCGCCGCTACGATTGAAAACAACTATGCAAGGTTGATGCAACTGCAGGCAAATGCTGTTGCTGCGAATGAATGTCTAAACGAGTCTTTTGGACACGATGCTATTGGCAACATTACTTTCCCAGATGATTTTGCTGGTGCCCGAATTGAGGAGGACAAACTTGTGCTCTCCCTTACTGATACCACTGCTGAAAACAAGGCAAAATACATCAGATGGGCAGGTGATTATGCGGACTACCTCTTGTTTGAAAACGTAGAGTACTCATATAACCAGTTAATGAATGCTGCTATTGATGTGACAAATACACTTAAGGAAAGTGGATACCAAATTACGCAATACTATGTATCCGAAATAAACAACGAGGTTGTTCTTGGCATGGATCTTAATAGCGAACTTTGCCAAAACGGTGTCTCGCAAATTAATCGACCAGAAGCATTGGCGGCATCTTTATCTAAAGAATATAACGTTCCCATCAGAATGGAAAATATTGCTCCTTCCAATACAGCTGCGTCAAATTCTATTGCAACACTTCGCGGTGGTGCAAAAATTGTAAATATAACTTCCAATAGTGAGATAACACTAAGTTGCTGTGGTTATTATGCTGGTTCAGATGCTATTCTCACTTGCGGTCATGGGGGACACTATAATGACACAATTAATTATGCCGCAAGTGCTGGGAGCACAATAGGGACTGTCAATTACCATAACTACTATAGCGGTTGTACTGGCGATTTTGAAATTATTAAAGTAACGAATACGGATACGTTTAGTACCAGCAATAGTATCGCCAATACATATTCCATTAATGGAACTCTTTCATCTCCGCCTGTTAACACCATCCTGAAGTATTATAGCCGTAATTCATCCAGCTTTGGCTACGGTACTGTTAGCAACAGAGATATAACAGTCTCAGCAGGAACGGATAAAATTGAAGTTAATGGATTGACATCTCTTGAAGTCAGTTATGGCAGCTGCATTCCTGGGGATAGTGGCGGTCCGTTCTTCCAGGAAACATCTTCCGATGTAAATTATTGTGGCGTTCTTCATGGATATGGAACAGATAATCCAGGGTATCTACGTGTATATTTCACACCGTACACATATATTTCTGGCACAGGTTTTTCGGTTAGAACGCGTTAAGTATAGAATTGATAGAAAACAGTTTACATGGATATTCGCGCGTATCTCAATGGCATCCTGTGGCTTGCCCGCAGCGGCGCGCGCTGGAGCGATCTTCCTGCAAGATTCGGTCCGCATCAGACTGTGTACAGCTGCTTCTGCCGCTGGCAGGATGATGGAACCCTGAAAAAGATCTTCGAGCGCTGCGCGGCCCCGGGCACTGACGCGGAGCTGAGCATGGATTCAACGTCGATCAAAGCATCCGTGCAGGCAGGTCGTGGAATAAGAACGCGAGCAAAAGTTAGACATCAAGCAGCATCGGCAAAACACGATGAGGCCTGAACACGAAAATTCATGCCATTGTCGGAAAAGGCCTGCGACCTGCGGCTTTTTTGCTGCCTGCCGGAAATGTAGATGATTGCACGGAGGCAGTTTCTCTGCTGAAACTGCTTCCAGACCTGAAGGACTGTGATATTCTTGCAGATAAAGCCTATGGCGCAAAAGAGATCCGAACCTATCTGTATGACCAGTCCGCCCGCTATACGATCTCGCCGAAAGTGAACACAAAGCAGCCGTGGCCGTTTGATAAAGAGGCGTATAAACGGCGGAATGTGATAGAGCGTTTCTTCAATCGCCTCAAGGAATTTCGCCGTGCTGAGACACGCTATGACAAGCG
>OIZV01000525.1_pt1 | contig 18146 bp, 13 predicted proteins | sample 1588681 | NCBI WGS metagenome assembly OIZV01 (sample SAMN03283281) | human gut metagenome | biome: human-associated habitat; material: feces | host: Homo sapiens | place: Peru | collected 2012
CGTCGTTGCCATGACGATCCTCGCGGGCGTGGCCTTTGGCGGCGAAACGGGATTCTTGGTTGGCGCGATGACCATGCTGGTGTCCAATATGCTCTTTTCCCAGGGGCCGTGGACGCCGTGGCAGATGTTTGCCATGGGCATCATCGGCTGGCTGGCAGGTGTCTTGTACCGCAAAGGTGTTCTGCGGCGCGGGCGGCTGAGCCTTTGTATCTTCGGTGTGATCTGCTCGACCATCGTGTATGGCGGCATTATGAATCCCGCGTCCGCCCTCATGTGGGCGCACACGATCAACTGGAAAATCATTCTTAGCTATTACATCACCGGCCTTCCGGTCGATCTCGTTCGCGCAATGGCAACGTTCTTCTTCCTCTGGCTGGGTGCGGAGCCGATGTTGGAAAAACTGGACCGCATTAAAGTTAAATACGGATTGGTGTGCTGATAAATTTAAGAATATATAGCTTCAACACAAGGAATATGACAGAAAGACCATAATTATCCCAACACGGGAATTAAGTTTTTGAAGGAAATACATTAAAATGACGATGGAATATTCTGAGCAGATTATATCTTCCAAACAGATTTACCAGATATTTGGTAATAACGTCAAGGCATACCGGAAGGCACAGAATAAGACACAGGAAGAGCTTGCGGCGGCCTTGGAGTGCGATCAGAAATATGTTTCCCGGATCGAAAACGGACAGGCAAAACCGAATCTCGCGATCTGTCTGCGTCTTGCCAACTTCTTTCATGTGTCCCTTGAGTTTTTGCTGGAGGGCGCATGTGAAGTGCAGTGTTCGCCAAAGGACCGGGAACGTCTCTGCAATCGTAAGATGTTAGAGGAAATCGGAAAAGTAATTACGTCCTATATGGGCTGAACCGCAGAGCAGCATGCCTGCGGACAGATGGGAGGAAGTCATGAGAGTCAGGAGAATTGGAGCCCTATGCGTCACGCTCTGCCTGCTGCTGGCAATGATACCATTGGTATCGGCGGCAGGGGCAAGCAATGTCGTGCAGGCACCGGACAAGCTGCCGGATGTCGGAGAAAGCTTCACGGTCACCGTGTCGCTGAACGGAAACCCCGGTATTGGAGCGACGCAGGTGCGGCTAAACTACGATGACACGGTACTCGAATGCACCGAGGTCAAAAATGGAGTGCTGGTCGAGGGCATGATGACTGTGAGCAATCCGCATGGCACCCGCGACGGCAGTGCCGCACTTCTCGCAGCAGCGAGCACCACGACTGTGACCAAAGACGGCACACTCGCCGTGTTCACGTTCAAGGTCAAGGCCAGCGGCGACGCGAAGCTGTCGATCTCGCAGACAACGATTGCAGACGGCAATGGAACCGATATCCCATTTACATACGCGCTGCCTGCGCTTGTAACAGAGAATAAAACGGAGTCGTCCGCACCCGGATCTAGCGCGCCGGAACAGAAGCCCACGGAGGACGAACCGCAGCAGACGGCAGGAACGTTCCGCGATGTTCCCTCCGGCCATTGGGCGTTTGCGTCGGTGGAGCGCGCCGCGAAGCTCGGGCTTGTAACGGGCTTCTCGGACGGGAGCTTCCACCCGGACGCGCCGGTCACGCGGGCGCAGTTCGTGCTGATGCTCTGGCGGATGGCCGGGAAACCGGCAGCTGCGCAGAAAGCCGAGTTCACGGATACAGCGAACGGCGGCTGGTATCAGCAGGCGCTCGACTGGGCAGTTGAGACCGGCTGCGTCAACGGCATTTCGGCCGCACAGTTTGGCCCGGATGCCCCGATCACCCGCCAGCAGGCCACGGCGATCCTCTTCCGCTATTCCGGCGGACAGGTTGGCGCGGAAGCAATGCTGACCGGGGTTTATGCGCAGAGTTTCACCGACAGCGGCAAGATAGCTTCGTGGGCAACGGACGCCGTCTGGTGGGCCGTGTATCACGGGCTGGTATCCGGCACAGGAAACAACCAGATTGCACCGAAAGCCATCGCGTCCCGCGCACAGATTGCGGCGATCCTGCTGCGGTATATGGATCAGTTTATGACAGAAACGGAGGCGGCAGCATGAAACGAAAACTTCCCGCGCTCCTGCTTGCGGCGCTTCTGCTGGTTTCACTCAGCATGACGGCGCTGGCGGCGGACCCACCGGCCTATGGCGCGTATAACATCAAGGCCGAAAGCGGCTACACGCTGATGCCGGATGGCGCCGCGGACGGCGGCTTCTACGCGAATGCAAGCGCTTTCACACTGAGCTGCCCGGCAGGTACGAGCGGCGAGCAGACGCTGGTGCTGCTCCTCGCGGGCGAAAGCAGCGTACCGACGGCGGACAATCTGCAATACATCGACCAGCAGGCCAGCAACGGCAGCATCAGCTTTACGCTGAAGCCCAAAGAGCTGACCGCCGGCACGAGCTACAGCGTCTATCTCAGCACAACGAGTAAGGCTGTCACAAAGGTCGCGTCGTTCCAGTATGGCGAGAAACCGGCGTATACGCTGGGGGATGTCAATGGGGATGGAATTATTAACTCTGCTGATGCAATCTTGGTACTGCGCTACGCAGTAGAATTGGGTGACCTGACAGACACGCAAAAACTTGCTGCGAATGTTAACAAAGATGCTGTGATCAATTCGGCAGATGCTATTTTGATTCTGCGGTATGCAGTTGGTAAGATTACAAGTTTTGACTAGGACGGTGGAAAGAATGAAAACAATGTTCAAACGCTTCAGCGCATTTTTTATCGCGTTAGTTATGCTTGTCAGTGTTTGTTGCCCGACTGCACTGGCAGGACAAATCATGGCTGGCGAAAATGGGCAGACCATTTATTTATCATGGGAATATTACACAAAAGAAGGTAGCGTGTATACTCCTGTAACAGAACTACAGAAAGATGCTACATACCGCGCGAGATTGTCTTATGCTGGGAATCCGACAGAGAGACAAAAATCTATTCATAATTTTGACCTTTGCTGTACATTCAACTCAGAAAAGGTGTCCGTGGAAAGCACAAATAAAGTGTACGCAAAAATCATGTCCGGCTCGTTCGAGAAGAATGTAGTAGGAAATGAAGTAAGACTCTCTTTTGCTTCAACATCGGGCATTTATAACCCGCCTGATGAAGAAATGACAGTTATCGGCGCTGGCAGTGTTGTTGAAGTTGAGTTTACAGCTAATGAGACAATTACTACTCAGGAATTGCACAATTTATTTCAGATTAACCCGAATTATAACAGAATGACAATGCTTGATGGTGATAATCAGAAGTTCACCATTGTTGAAGCACCGGACTTTACAGCTTCCGCGAAAGAGGGCACAACAATCTACCCCTCTGACACAGAAGAAGCGGTTGCCCAAAAGCTGACCGGCACGTTCATCGATGCAAACGGCACATCTACGGTAGTAGACGTGACCTCCGTAACTTTTGAGGATGCACTCACTGAGGGTGAGAACGTGGTAACGGCTTCGTATGTGGATGATGACGGCATCACCTACACCTGTGATGTTACAATCAACGTTACAGCAGATACGCTGACGAAAATCGAAGTTACAATGCAGCCGCAGCTGGAATATGCCAGCGGAGAAGCGCTGGATCTGACCGGCATGGTCGTCAAGGCCACCTATGCCAGCACCAGGACCAAAGAACTGACAAAAACCGAATACACGACCAGCCCGGAAGAAGGTACAGTTCTGAAGATGGCTGACAGTGGCAGCACTGTTACCGTCACCGCAGACGGCAAGACTGCGGCAACGAACGCGCTGACCGTTGCACCGAAGAGCGTGAAGATCCCGGTCGCTGCCGGAATCTATATCTATAACGGCGAAAAGCAGGAGTTCGGCTTTGAAGAAGGCACGGATGCTGACAGCAGCTACTATACGCTGTCTCCAGCAGCCGAGGGCCAGAACGCCGGAACCTATACCGTGACGGCTTCTCTGAACGACAAAACAGAAACTGCATGGGTCGGTGGATTGACCAAGGATATTTCCCTGACTTGGGCAATCAATCCGAAGGCAATCGAACCCACCATTGCCCCCATTTCCGACCAGGAATACACCGGCAGCCAGATCAGACCGGTAATCACTGTTACAGATGGTGAGACAACGCTGACAGAGGACGACTACACCGTTTCCTACGGTGACAACATCAACGTCGGCAAGAACAGCGGTTCCGTTACGATCACGGCTGTGAGCGGCGGCAACTACACATTCTCGGATGTGACGGCATACTTCGATATCGTCGCGCAGGCGGGCAGCATTTCCATTGTTGCAAAGGAGGCAGAGTACACCGGCAGCGCCTATGCGGAAAGCAATATTGAAGTCACCAAAAACAATGAAGCGGCCAATGTGACCTTTACTTATTACACCGATGCAGACGCCACCAAACCGACCACGACGGATAGCGGCGCGGCCAGCGACGGTGCAGCGCCGAAGAACGCCGGTACGTACTATGTGAAAGCATCGATGGCAGCCAGCGGCAACTACGATTCTGCCACGAGCAATGCCGAACCTTTCACGATCACCAAAAAGGCATTGACCATCACGGCAGATAATCAGACCATCACGTTCGGCGATGCAGTTCCTACCTACACGTTCACTGCCACAGGCTATGTTGGTGATGACAACGACAGCGTCGTAAACGCTAACTTTGCCTGCGATTATACGCAGGGCGACAACGCCGGAACCTACACGATCACAGTCACGGCAACTGCTGCGAACTACAAGATCAGCTGCAACCGCGGCACACTGACGGTCGCAAAGAAGACGCTTACAGCAGACGATCTGAACCCGGCAGCGGGCAATCCGCCGGCAAAGAAATACGACGGCAATACCGAACTGCCCAGCGTGACCTATCAGGTGACGATCAATGGGCAGACTTACACCGTAACCGGCAAGGCCGCGTTCGCGGATAAGAATGTCGGAACCGGCAAAACGGTGACCTTCACGCCGGACGCGCTGGATAACACCAACTATGCGTTTGCAGACGGTCTCACGATGACCTTCACGGCAGATATCACCGCAAAGCCCCTGACCGTCACCGGCCTGACAGCCACAGACCGTGTGTATGACGGCACAACGAATGTCACACTGACCGGCGGCGAGCTGACCGGCGTGATCTCCGGCGATGTCGTTTCTGCTGCAATGCCGACGAGCGGCACGGTCGCAGACCCGAACGCATCCGCAACGGCAAAGCACGTCAATTATGGCACGATCACGCTCATCGGCGACGACGCTGCCAACTACACGCTGACCCAGCCGAACGTCACTGTCACCATCTCCAAAGCCACGCCGGAGCTTGGCACGGTGTCCTATACCGGCACAGTTTTCACCAGCACGCAGAAGAGTGCTGTGACGCTGACCAGAACGGATGAAACTGTTCCCGGCACCTTGAAGCTGGATGGCGAGGGAACCTTTGAGACCTCCGGTGAAAAGGCATATGCGTACACGTTCACGCCACACGATACGACAAACTACGAAACCGTAACCGGTTTTGTGACGATCAACGTGCAGAAGGATGAACTCGAGTCCATTGCAGTCGAAGTAAATCCGACGAAAACTGCGTATACCTACCCTGAAACATTCAATCCGGATGGCATGGTCGTAAAGGCGACGTATGCCAGCAGCAGAACAGAAATTGTTCCGAATGAAAATCTGGGCTATACGACCGACGCACTTCCCGCCGGAACGACCTCCATCACGATCTCCTACACCTCTGATGGCGTGACGAAGGAAGCAACTGTCACGATCTCTGTTGCCAAGGGCAAGGTCGATCTGTCCAGCTACCACTGGCCGACGGTGACCACCTTCACCTACGATGGCAATGAGCACAGCATCGAGTTGACCGGCAGCAATGAACAGGTCGCGAGCATTTCCTACACCGGCAACAAAGCAACTTATGTCGGAACCTACACCGCTGCGGCTGACTTTACGCTCAAGGATGAAGCCAACTACGAGATTGATGAGACCAAAAAACCGGGAACGGCGACACTGACCATTTCCCCCGCGAAGCGTGAGCTGACCTCCACGGCTACTGAGACAGCTCCCGCAACGCTGACAAAGGACGGCCGCACGCTGGATCTTGCAAACCTCGTTGAGACGAACGCGGGCGAGAAGACCGAATTGACGTTCACATGCACGGAACTGCATGGCTGCACATTGGATGGCAGCACACTGAAATCCGGTGCAACCTACGACGTGACACTTGCGATCACAGTCAGCGCAGGTGCCGTCGATGTCAATAACGACGGTACGCCTGAGTATACCGCGGCAGACGACCTGACGATCCATGTCAAAATTGTAAACAAGCAGGACGCCGAACTGCACGTGACTGGCATTTCCGAGACCATGACCTATGGCGACGAGATGGAGTGGAGTTACAACGTCGAGCATGGCGCCGAGGACGGCACGATCTCCTGCGCGGCAGCTCCGACCGGAATTGTAGAAAACATCATTGAGAACGAAAAGCATGTGCTGAAGGCGACAGGTGTCGGCAAAGCCACGGTTACTGTTGCCTATGATTCCCCGGAATACCACGCGGAGCAGACCTTCACAATCACGGTTCAGCCCAAGGCTGTCACGGTCAAGGCTGACGACAAGAGCAGAGCATACGGCGAAGCGAATCCGGAACTCACCTGGAGCGTGCAGGATGGCTTCTCGCTGGTCGGTCAGGATACCCTGAATCTGAACATCAGCACGACCGCTGTCTCGGAGAGCGTCCCCGGCAGCTACCCGATCACGCTGACCGAAGTTGAGGGCGCGAACCCCAACTACACCGTCACAACGCAGGACGGCACGCTGACGGTCACGCAGAAAACGCTGTCTGACAGCGACGTTACGATCAACACAATTCCTGACCAGACCTACACCGGTCAGGCAATCGAGCCGGAGGTTGCCGTAAACGGCTATTCGGCGGATGATTACGATGTGACCTATGAAAATAACATCCGCGTCGGCAAGGCTACGGCAACGGTACGCTTCAAGGGCAATTATAGCGGCACCGTTTCTAAGACCTTCCAGATCACGCCCAAGGCGCTGACCGTCTCCGGCGTGGCTGCCAGCAATAAGGTCTATGACGGCACAACGACGGCGACCATCACCGCTACGCTTCAGGGTGTAGTAAACGGTGATTCCGTCCAGCTCACGCCCCCGGCGGCAGACTTCGATACGAAGGATGCCGGTACAGGCAAGGCTGTTACAATTGCCGCGAGCGGCAGCTTCACCATCTCCGGTGCAGACGCTGGAAACTACACGCTGACGCAGCCCACAGTTTCCGGCCTGACCGCCGACATCACCCCGGCGACGCTGACCGCGCCCGGAAACCAGACGGTCACGATCCGCAACAACGTCACGACGAAGCAGACCGTTTCGCTGCCCGCCGTGAGCGGCGTGGAAGCCGACGGCACGCTGATACCGGCGAGCGTCACCGTCAGCGAAAACAGCGCAGCATGCTTCGCAGTTGCTCCGACGTATGAAGCAGGTGTGATCACCTATCAGCTGGCCGACGGCCTTGATGCCGCGCACGTCAGCGAAACGCAGACCGTCACAGTCACGCTGGGCTTCGGCGGCAACTACAATACCGTCTCCTATCAGCTGACAATCAGCATTACAGACCGCCAGCCGCAGGCAGAGCTGACCTACACCGGCGCAACGGTCATGACCTACGGCGAAACGCTGACGCTCCGCAGCGCGGGCGGCTCCGGCTCCGGCGCAGTCAGCTACACCGTGCGCGAGGATACCGGCAAGGCAGAGATCACCGGTGATCAGTTGAAGGCAACGCAGGCCGGCACGGTCTATGTGATGGTCCACAAGGCCGCCGACGCGGACTACACGGAAGCATCCTCCAGCGAGGTCGCAATCACCATCCGCAAGGCAGTTCCGACCGGCACGCCGGCATACACGAAGATCACGAGCGCAGGCAAAACGCTGGCTGACGCGAAGCTGACGACGGTTGGCGGCACGTTCTCCGTCCCCGGCAGCGTGGCATGGGAACTCCCGGACACGACAACGGTGGTTGCGAACAGAGCCTACACATGGATCTTCACCCCGGACGATACGACAAACTACGAATCCATCTCCGGTGAGATTGTGCTCTACAACTTTGTAGACACGCCGTATTTCCCCGCCATCATCGGAGATAGCTCGAAGTTCAATTTCCATGATGTCACCCGGTTTGATTACTTCTATGACGCAGTCAAATGGGCCGTCGATCACGACATCACCTCCGGCACGGGCCGCTTTACGTTCAGCCCGAACGCAGCCTGCACCCGCGCGCAGACCGTGACCTTCCTCTGGAGAGCCGCGGGCAGCCCGCGCCCGGTGAGCACGGTGAACCCCTTCACCGATGTCCACTATGGCGATTACTTCTATCAGGCAGTCCTGTGGGCCGTGGAGAACGGCATCACGATGGGTACGAGCGCAACGACGTTCAGCCCGGACGCAACTGTGACCCGCGCGCAGGTCGTGACGTTCCTCTGGAGAGCGAACGGCCAGCCCGCCGCATGGAACAGCGGCTTCACGGATGTGAGCGCTGATGCGTACTACGCAAAGGCAGTTGCATGGGCTGTGCAGAACGGCATCACGACCGGCACCGGCTTCGGTGTCTTCAGCCCGGATGCAGCCTGCACCCGCGCGCAGATCGTGACGTTCCTGTACAGATATCTTGGATAACGGCATCTAATTGAGAAATCGGGATATTGTGCCTCGGCACGATATCCCGATTTTCGCAATCTGACTTATGAGAGAGAGGAAAAAGAATATGAAACAGATTCGCAATTCGCTCCTGAAGCTTCTCATATTGGCATCCCTGTTGGTACTGTTCATCGGAGTGATTCCCAGCGTTTATGCAGCTGATATCGTTGCTTCCGGCTATTGCGGCGGAGAGGGCGACGGCACGAACTTGACGTGGACGCTGGATTCCGAGGGCGTACTGACAATCAGCGGAACGGGTAAGATGAAGGATTACATTACAAAAAGCAACCAGAGAGCTCCGTGGCAACCGACACACTTGGACTCAGTATTCTCAAGTATGAAAGAAATCAAAATTTTGGATGGAGTTGAGTCGGTTGGCAATTATGCGTTTTATGATTTGCATTATGCGTTTGGCTTAAAAAGTATTTACATGGCAGATAGCGTTACGGCAATTGGAAACTACGCTTTTTCAGAGATTCTTGAGCAAATCACAGTTACACTTTCAGAAAATCTCCAAGTAATTGGCGATCATGCTTTCTATTTGTGCTATATGACAGGCACATTAGATTTACCAGAAAGTGTTGTTAATGTGGGTAGCGGCGCATTTTTTAAGTGCATCTATTTGGATAAAGTAATAATACACGAAAACACTCGGATGTTTGGGGGCTCAACTTTTGGCGGATGCAAGAAATTGACTACGGCTGGGCCAATTGGAAGTAACTGTAGTATTGAATATGCATGGGCAGATAAGATCCCAGATCAAGCCTTTAGCGGCTGCGACAGTCTTCTCACTGTCCAGATCGCGGACGGTATTAAAGAAATTGGGATGGGTTCATTTCAAAATTGCACAAATATAAAAAAGATCGTTATTCCGGAAAGTGTACAAACAATTGGTTCAAGCGCTTTTAGAATGTGTAAATCTCTGGAGGATGTGACAATTCCCCAAAGCGTCATAACAGCTAAATCTCCATTTAGCGGCTGTGAAATGCTGAAAACAGCAGGACCAATAGGTGGAAACTACAATTTGAAATTTGGGTGGAAAAAAACAATCCCAAGAGAAGCGTTTGCATATGGGAGTTTTACAGATATTTATATTCCTGATTCAATTGAAACAATAGAGGGACTTGCATTTGATTATTGTTCGTCCTTGTCACATGTTGTAATTGCTGGAGAAAAAACTCGAATAAGTGGGACAATATTCAGAAAGTGCTCTAGTTTAATCAGCGCAGGACCGATTGGTGGAAACTATAATATTGAGTATGCCAGTGAAGAACAGGCGAAAACAATGTTAAAAAAATGCAAATGAGTTGTTAACGGTTGTTTTACCAGATTCAATGGAGAAATTACCTGCATGGATGTTTACTGGATGCTCGTCGCTTATAAATGCAAAGTTGCCTGCAAATCTTAAAGAAATTGGTGTAGGAGCGTTCAGCGGTTGTAAAAGTTTGGAGAAAATTGTTATTCCTGCTGAGGTGACAACAATAGCATTAAATTCATTCCCTGAATGTGACCAACTGACAGAAGTATATTTTAAGGGGAATGCACCGCAAGTATATGAACTCAATGGGACATATGATCCATCTTTCCCAAGCGCCCCAACCTTGTACTATAAGAAGGGTTGCACTGGCTGGACAGACAGCAGTGCTTACAACGCAGCGGCGGGCACATGGAATGGTTATCCGCTGAAGGTGTGGAAGACTGGATTTGAGGAAACAACACCGGCAGAGGATGAAAAACCAACGATTGAGAATGAACCGCAGTACTATCCCGTAACGGAAAACCGGCTTTTCCGAATTTACGCGTCGGGAAGCGACTATCCGGCACCTGCGGGCTTTGATGTGCAGGTGGGCGAAAATCACTTCAATTCCGGTCTTGCGCAATGCACCTTTACAGACGATGTTACGGCGCGGGTTCCGTCAGGCTATACAGGGACAGTGACGATTTCAAAATCCGGGTATCACACCTGCACATTGCCGGAGATGTTGACCGGCAGCTACAATACCGTTCTGATGATGCCGCAGAGCGTCACTGCGCCGTTTGCACAGGCACTACTGTCGGATCATTCATCGAAGGGCTATCGGGCATATCGAAATCTGCTGTTCGGCGATACGGAGACGGTCTACGAGCTGTCCGCCGATCATGAAGCGGCAGAGCAGACGCTCTATCCGATTATCAACTGGAACGGACACGGAACGGGAAGCGTCTGGCTGGAGCAGAATGGGAAGAAACTGAATCTGACCAGCGATGCGGCCAATCCTGTCCGGTTGGCAGAGCATTTTAATACCGGCGGACAGATCTATCTCTGCCTGAAAGCGGGCGACGGCACAGAACAGAGAACGAAAGTGAATATTGACATCATTCAGCGCGTAGAAGTCTCGATCAAAGCAGATCTTGGAGATTCCTTCGATATCCCAACAGAGTCCGAGCAGGAGGAACTGAAGATTGCGGGAGGACACTCGCTGAAAATCGATTTTAAGGATTTGTTGGACGGCATTCCAATCAGTGTGGAGATCAAAGAGGATGGAACTGTAAAAGGAACGATCGGCATTAAGCTCATGAAAGGTTCATCAACGGAGGGGGCGTTCGGCGGACTGAAAGAAGCGTTTAGCCAGATCATGCGCTCTGACGAGACAGAAAAGAATGAAAAATTCGCGAAAATGCTGAAGAATGTGGAAGATCAATACGGCTACATACCGGAACGCCACAGTACCTTTGGCGTGTCTGGCAACGTGCAAGTCGTCGGATATTTTACGGGGAATGTACTGGACGGCAAGCTTCGGATGCTGGAGATGGAATTTGCATTTGTGATAAAGGGCGGTGTAACCTATAAACACCAGACCATAGTAGCCGGAATACCGGCGTATTTGAAGGTTGCATTGAAAAATAAGCTGAGCCAGAGTATTAAGCTGACTTATGATGAAAACTGGGATTTCCTGAAGCCTGCTGGAAAACAGCCCTTGCAGCTTTCGTTTGCGGTGAATGCGGAGTGTGGGCCGGGATGGGAAGGCTATATTTCCTGCGGCGTGCAGGGCGGCGTAACGCTCAAGGTCTATACCAGTTCACCGGTTAAAAAGGAAGAGACCTTCGCCACGATTCAGGGTGAGCTGTCAATTGTAGGAACGCTTATGGGCCGGGATGGCACTTGGAAATTAGGCGAAAGCAGGGAAATGGTATTCTATGAGGATGGGGCAGGCGCATGGCATGAAAAGGGCGATGCCACGCAGACAGGTCTCCAGTTCGTTCCGGACAATACGGTACAGGTCATGCAGTATGCGGCGAAAACGTCACAGAATGGCACGATAGCAGAGAAGATCAACGGCTATAATACGCCGTGTCTGGCGGAACTGCCGGATGGAGGACTTCTCGCGGTCTGGGCAGCGGATGTTCCTGCACGCTCTGTGACGGACAGCACAGGTCTGTATTATAGTGTCTGCAAAAACGGAAAGTGGTCAACCCCCGCGCTTGTTGCAGATGACGGCACGACGGATTTCGCGCCCAGCCTGCAAACGGTTGACGGCGAGATCTGGCTTGTGTGGCAGAATTATACGAAGGTATTTGGAGGAACGAGTCTCGATGCATTGAGCAACGATGAGATCGCCGCGAATTGCGACATTGCCGTTGCCAGATTTGACCCCGCGAGCAGAGCATTTGGAGCAGCGCAAAATATTTCCTGTGCGGGCTATGACTATGCGCCGCAGCTTTCAACACAAGACGGCGTAGTGATTGCTGCATGGAAAAATGGAAGCCAGACATATCATTCGACGCTGGACGGTGATACCTGGTCTGAAGCCGCTGCAGCTGATGTGAGCTGGTATCAGGAGGAACAGCCGCTGCCGTCAAGCTGGACGGAGGAGAACGCGCCCACGACGTGCTCTATACGGCAGATCCTCTGCACGACGGAATATCAGGCAATCGTCTACTCGGCTGCTGATGGGGCGGGCAACAATCAGGTGTTCGCGCTGATCAATGACGGATATGGATGGGGCGAGCCGTTACAGTTGACAGAAGTGTCCTCCGGCAGCGTCGGCGGCTTCTCCGCTGTGATAACAGACGACTATCAGATCAAGATCCTCGCTGCGGTTTGGACATTCGGGGAGAACGGCGCATATGAGCATGCGGATCTGATGTTGCTGGATCGGGATTTGAACTGCGACCTTGCTGTGTCAGATGCTGACTATATCCGCGATACGCTTGTTGCGGGACAGGCAATGACGTTTACAGTGGATGTCACAAATAACAGCGGCAAAACCGTACAGGGCGTCCGGGTCATAGCCAAAAACGGTACGACGGAGCTTGCATCGTCGGAGTTCGGAATTACGCTGCTTCCGGGACAGACAAAAACAGCCTACCTGAATTATACGCTTCCGGATACCCTTTCGCTGACAAGTGCAGAAATTACCGTGCTGCCCACAGCGCTTGAGGATCTGAATGCAGGCGACAACACAGCAGAATGCCTGTTCAGAAGCTTGGATATTTCGGTTGAAACATGTGCCGCTGTTCACACAGAAAGCGGAACACAGATTCTTGCGCAGGTCGTAAACCGCGGTAGCAGCGCCAGTGAGAGCTTCGAGGTCGTTTTCCACCAGAGCGGTTCCGAAGGAGTGGAGCTTGGAAGACAAGGCGTTGAGCCGCTTGCGCCAGGCGAACTGAAAAATGTAGTGCTGACGCTGGATAAGGCGCTGACCGAGGGCGAGATAGTCTGCGTCACAGCCGAACCACAGGAGAATGAAAACCTGCTTGGAAACAATTCCGCTTACGCTACAGTACGGTCGATATTTACACAGACGATTGATATGACCGCGGCGGGCACTTATGAGGACGGAAAGCTGGCAGTCCGGGTCTCTGTCAGCAACCAGACAAAAGCGGCAAAAGACCTGCGGATCATGGTTGCGGCATATGCGGAGGACGGGAGAATGATTGGTGTATCTGTGAGTGAACAGCTGCGCACTGAAAGTATGCAGACGTATGACCATACGCTGCTTGTAAAGACATCGGCTGCACCTGCGAGCTGGAAAGTATTCATACTGGACGCAGCCACCGCGTCTCCCATATGCGCGGCATGGAATGTGACGGTAGAGTGAGTCGCCATCTGGCGGATAGCGCTGAACTCTGGAATCAACGAATCATTTTCCGTCAGTAGAAGAATAAAAGAAACGGCCGTGCGGTTTTGAAGCCGCACGGCCGCTATTTCTATGGATGCATATGATACGCAGAATTTCAAACAGCTCTTTGGGGACAACCATACCACCAATATTATGCATCAGATGCAGGACCCCAGCAGCGCCGTCGTTTTGAGATTAACGCCCATCAGGTCGCGCTGCGCTTCTCTGGACATCTGACAGGTCGGCATCAGGAATGTCAACGCTTTTTGAATTTGTTTAAGATCATCAGCAGAAACATAGCCTGCCTGCAGATGCTCCAGCACATGAATATAGGAATCCTTCAGCGCAGCGGATACGGCCGGACGAAGAAAGTAGTTGGAAATCAACCCGCTGATCAAAGCGGCTTCATTATCGGTGTACTGCATGATGCTCCTCCTTTGGTCGTTGGCGTCAAACAAACGGGAGTATGATACCACAAGATGCTGTGGCTGGCTATGCGCGAAGTGACGAAATATACGATGAAAATTTGGTGCAATTCAGACTTGACATCTGCGGAGGCATAAAAAGACCGTGCGGTTTGATTGAAACCGCACGGCTTTTGTAGTTTTTCAGAAAGGCCAGAAACTCATTCCGCGCCTCATTTAACCACTCAACTCTCACGAAGGACATCCGCCACATCGGCACGCAGCTCACTTGCGGAATACGTTCTTGCATCGGCAAGTTTATTTTGTTCCCTGCGAAGCATTTCTGCAAAGAGCTCCAACTCTGCCTGTCGTTGTTCCTAAAGTTCTATCGGCAGGAATACCATTTCGCCGTCGCCGTTGCGCGTCAGATAGATCGGCTCCTGCTTTTCTGTCGAGAGCTTCACCATGCCATCGTAGTCATTCCGAAGGGTCGTTGCAGATCGAATCATCATATAGCATCCCTCCAAGGATTTATTCTGTTTTAATTATAGACGAATTATACACTTTCGTCAAGGCACTGCAAAACCCTATCCGGGCTCCAGCATCATTCCAGCAGCTTTGTGTAATTCCGGCGAGCATAAACCACTCTGGCAATCGTCACACGCTTTTCTGTCTCGGACACCCAGTAGAGCATCATATAGTTCTCAACGAACAGCTTCCGATACTCATGCTTTAACGGGCGCAGCGGCGTATAGGCAGGCTGCACATACGGGAAATCCCGCAAACTTTCTCCGGTCTCAGCCAGCTGATCCGCGATGTGTTCCGCCGCAGTTGGGTTGTTCAAATTCCGTGCAATATACACAACGATCTCTACCATGTCCTGCACAGCAAGCGGCAAATACTCAACGTTATACAACCTTCGATTCTCCAATGGCGTCCTTCATCGCCTTCAGAACATCCTTGGAGGAATAACGTTCGCTGGACAGTTCTGCTTCACGCTCGGCAGCCTGCATCTTGAAGTAGACTTCACTTTCAAATTGCAGATTTTCAAACGCTTCCATGCTCAGAACGACCATATCGCCGTATCCGTTCTTCGTCAGAAACACCGGCTGCGCGGTTTCGTGGACGGTTTTGGAGATCTCCGCAAAGTTGTTTCTCAGGTCGGAAACCGGACGGATCATGTTCATAGTATCATCCTCCTAACGCTTGCAGTTTAGCATAATTACGCTAAAATATCAAGCCTGCATTTGGATAGTATCTGCCAGAGCGGAGAGAATTACACGGATTACGCGCCTAGCATTTCGTGTACCAGCCGATCAGAGCCCTTGACAAGCCCGGTCAACACCAGCATATTGAACATGAGCTGTCCGATGTACTGCCAGACCATTGTGACGGCGGGCAGTGATTCATCCAGCGCCGTACTGCCGCCAGACAGAAATACAGAATAGATTACGCAGGACAACACAATGACCGCGCCCTCCATACAAACGCCGACGTAGCTTTTCAAGAACGTCTGGCCGGTTCTGGACGTAGCTTCTCCGGCGAATGATGCCAGCGGCAGGGGCGCAATGGCAGTGTAAATGAAGATTTTGAAAAAACGGCCATAGACAGTCAAAATCAGCACATAGGACAAAATCGTAATCAGCAGACTGCCCAGCAGTGACACCAGCCAGAGCGGAATGGATTCCAGAAAACTCACATCTTCAATGGCTTCGACGATTTTATCTGGCAAAGTGGCTGTTGTAGAAATCGCAGAGCCGATACCGCCCATGACGGTACTTACCACACCGCCGCAGATTTTATAGATGGCAGTTATCAGCTCCAACGACGAACCGACCGCCACCTTTGCAAGCAGAAACCGGATAAAATGCCGTAAAGCAAATTCCGGCCTTTGCAGTTCGCGGAAGCTGGCTGCCGAGCGAAACACACCCATTGCAAAAAACAGCACCAACAGACCATAGCCAAGGCCTACCAGAGCGTTGTGGATACTGACAATGACCGTCCATATCTCGCCGCCGCGAAAACTTTCCGGTGTCTGTGAAACAAGCGACCAGATTTCAGCCAAATGGTCATTCCAGTTGGAAAGCGCGTTTTCAAGGGTCGATACGACCCAGTTATCACTCACATGATTTCATCTCCGTTTCTATGCATATTTTTATGATGGAGCGACTATACTTCATAATGCTATGGCGAGTAAACGTAATTTTGTTGCCTGTTCTCTGGTTGACAGATACAAAATCTTGCGTTATACTTACCGTAGTGATCGAGTTGCAGATGCTCGCGGGGCCTGCAACCGGGGGAGTCCCTGCGGGGGCTCCCTTTTTCACACCTGAGAGGATGGTGTAAATGCCGAAACCGTTTCTGACATATCCCCAACAGATTCAAAAACTGAAAGACAAGAACCTGACAATTACGGATGATGCCGCAGCAGCTATCACGCTGCACCACTATGGATATTTTGCGCTGATTTCCGGCTACAAGGACTTGTTCAAAAATCCCACGACAAAAGATTACCGCGACGGAACGACGCTGGATGATATTGTTGCGCTCTATCGTTTCGATGAACAGCTTCGGGAACTCACGCTGCGCTATTTGCTGCAAGTGGAGCGACACATCCGCTCTGCGTATTCGTATGCGTTTTGCAGTCAGTTTGGAGAGAGTCAGAACAGTTATCTGGACGCAAATAACTATAATCTCATGGGGCGTATAAACCCGCGCGAGGTTCAAAAGTTGATTACGCGGCATTTACAACCGTTTCTTTCGCATACGACAGACTATCCGTATATCGAGCATCATAAACAGGTACATGGAAATGTGCCGTTATGGGTACTGATCAATGCGCTGACGTTTGGAACACTATCCAAGATGTACGCCCTTTCTCAGTCTAAAATCCAAGCTGCAATCAGCAAGGAATTTGTGGGCGTTCGGGAAAAGCAGTTAGGCTCCATGCTGGAGGTGCTAACTAAATTCCGCAATGTCTGCGCACACAATGAACGCCTTTTCTCCTACAACACAAAGAATGACATTTCGGACTTGCCGCTCCATAAAAAGATGCAGATTCCGCAGAATGGTCAACAGTACATATATGGAAAACATGATTATTTTGCGTTGGTATTGTCTTTCCGCTACTTGCTGCCAAACAAAGACTTCCTGACGTATAAAGCGCAGTTAGCCAAGCTGATTGATAAGGCGGATCGTGAAAATCGTCAGTTAGCCGGTACGAATCTGCTTCGGCTTATGGGATTTCCGAAAAACTGGAAGAAAATTACTGCATATAAGAAAGTATAGTCTAACTGAAATGCGTCCCAAGTCGGGGCGCATTTCTTTTGCTTACACCACACCGATAGCCGTCAGAATTTCCTTTGCAAAGGCGATCAGTAAGCCACCGAACAGACAGAGGACGCCCTGCGTTCTCTGCGTCGCGTCGTGGGATTGCACGGACATACCGAGCTGCACAACGCCCCAGCCGAGGATGATAATGCCGATCGCCTTGATGCAGGAAAAAATGAAGTCGGACAGGTTATTTACGATGGTCAGCGGATCGCTGTCAGCAGCGAACGCCGAGGTCGTAAACAGTGCCGTTGTCAGCACAAGGCTTGTCCAGACGGCCATAATGCGGCGCTCCTTACGCCGCGGGGTTAATTCATGTTTCATGTTAATCCTCCAAAAATTCAATATCGTCGATGTTTTCAATGGGGAACGAAAGATCGTCCGCTGCAAATGCGCGCAGCGGCGTGTGAAGATACGGTGGTGCGCCGCCGTCCTCCGTGCGGTGGATGTTGGGGTGCTTCAGAATGTCATATTTTTCATCAATGACCGGTTTCTCGCCGCGGATCAGGACGATTGCATCTTTGTTGTCGAGCCGCCGCACCTCGTCCGGGGTCATAAGTTCACGCCCGGTCTGTTGGAAGTTTTGCGAGAATGAACCGTTTCTGCCCTTGCTCTGGCTTGACGTTTTCGTATCGATTGTTTCTTTTCCAAGCAG
>OIZV01000528.1_pt1 | contig 18023 bp, 18 predicted proteins | sample 1588681 | NCBI WGS metagenome assembly OIZV01 (sample SAMN03283281) | human gut metagenome | biome: human-associated habitat; material: feces | host: Homo sapiens | place: Peru | collected 2012
ACAGCACCTCGGCGATGTCCAGACTGCCGCCCGGATGGCCGCACTTGGCGCTGTGAGTTCCCTCGATCACGCCCATGCGGATGTGACAGGCGTGCTTGGCAAGGGTAAGCTTTTCTGCATTTGTCATGATGGTCCTCCCGTATGAACCTCAGAATTCATGCGCTCAAAAAAGCCTCTCGTCAGCGCCCCGGCGTCAAGATTGCCGCAGCGCGCTTTTTTTCAATTTTATATTATCCATTCTGCGCAAAAAGGTCAAGCTTCTTCCAGCAAAATGTACAGCCCCGGGGAAATTTTTTTGCGAACAGACCGATTTTTGTCTATTTTGCAGACGTTCTGCCCCGCTTGACAGGGGCAAACTGGTTTGTTATACTTTTGACCATCGTTCCGGCAGGAAGCCGGGCACGGGCGGGCAGCAGCCTGCCGCTTTCCCCAGCAAGCATATTTTTTTGAAACAGACGCCACGAAGGGGTCTGCCTTTGGCATGGAATGCCGGGGCAGACCCTTTTTTATATTTTGCGGCTGAAAAAAGGAGGAACCCTTATGAAAACCAAAAACACCAAAACCGTGCGGCAGCTGGTGCTGGCTGCCCTGTTTTTAGCGCTGGCCTTTGTGCTGCCCCTGCTCACCGGTCAGGTGCCCAAGATGGGCAATATGCTCTGCCCGATGCACTTCCCGGTGCTGCTGTGCGGCTTTGTGCTGGGCGGCCCGTGGGGGCTGGCTGTGGGCTTTGCCGCCCCGCTGCTGCGCTCGGTGCTGTTCGGGATGCCGCCCATGTTCCCGGTGGCCATCTCCATGGCCTTTGAGCTGGCCACCTACGGGCTGGTGTCCGGGCTGCTGTGGCGCAAAGCAAAACACACCCTGCCCGCGCTGTACGCCGTGCTGCTGACCGCCATGGTGTCCGGGCGCATCGTATGGGGCATCGTGCGCTTTGTGCTGGCCGGGCTGACCGGCGGCAGCTTTCCCTTCAGCGCCTTTTTGTCCGGGGCACTGTTTACCGCCGTGCCGGGCATCGCAGCGCAGCTGGTGCTCATCCCGCTGCTGCTCACCGCCCTGCAAAAGGCCGGCTTTGCGGACTGACCCCCTGCGCACCCTCTTTGTGCAAAAGAACGATACTTCAACCGGTTTTTAAGGCACTTTTTCCAAAAGAAACGGAAAACCGGAAAAATTGTGCCGTTTTGTGGCTTTCCGTCGGCAAATGTGATAAACTTGGACTAGATGCGGGTGTGTGCCGCTGTGCACCGCCCACAAAGAGTAAATGAAGAAGAGAGGTCGTTTATCGTGAAGATCATTCGTACAAAGGACTACGCTGATATGTCCCGCAAGGCAGCAAACATCATTTCTGCGCAGGTCATCATGAAGCCCGACTGCGTGCTGGGTCTGGCTACCGGCGGCACCCCTGTTGGCACCTATGAGAAGCTGGTGGAGCGCTACAACGAGGGGGATCTGGATTTTTCTGAGGTCACCTCCGTCAATCTGGACGAGTACCGCGGTCTGCCCAAGGAGCACCCGGAAAGCTACTGGAGCTTTATGCACCGCAACCTGTTCGACCATGTGAACATCGACCCTGCCCATATCAACCTGCCGGACGGCACCAATCTGGATGCCGAGGCCGAGTGCAAGCGCTATGATGCGGTCATCCGCAGCGTGGGCGGCGTGGATCTGCAGCTGCTGGGCATCGGTCATGACGGCCACATCGGCTTCAACGAGCCCCACGATGCCTTTGATCTGGGCACCCACTGCGTGGATCTGGCCCAGGAGACCATCGAAGCCAACAAGCGCTTCTTTGACGGCAACGTGGATCTGGTGCCCAAGCAGGCTTACACCATGGGCATCAAGACCATCATGCAGGCACGCAAGGTGCTGGTGGTAGCCAACGGTAAAGCCAAGGCACAGGCCGTCAAGGACGCCGTGACCGGCCCTGTGACCCCTGCCTGCCCCGGCAGCATCCTGCAGCTGCATCCGGACTGCATCCTTGTGGCAGACGAGGAAGCACTGAGCCTGCTGTAAACTCCCAAAGACAACCTCTTCATTTACCATAACTTTGCTTAAGATCCAACCAAAGCACAGAAAGGGCCGGACTCGTTGCACGGGTCCGGCTCTTTCTGTCAGAAATAAGATTTATCTTGCATTCTTACGCAAAACGTGGCATATCCATTATACGAAACATTGTTTAAGATGCACGTTCCACCGTTCGATGCGGAATCGGGTATCCAGAATATGCTCAATGCGATTCAGGCCGGTATCCTGACCAGCTCCACCAAGGAGCGGCTGGAGCAGCTGGAAGAAACCAAGCGTGAGCTTGAAGCCCGCATTGCGGAAGAAAAGCTGGCAAAGCCCAAGATCAAAGAGGAATTTATCCGTTTCAATCGCAAGGGCAGGTTTGGAATACTGTTCTAACCGGCATATTTTGCGATATGCAATCCAACGATGTTGCAAACGATTGAAAAAGTTGGATTGCGATGGCTGCTGCGGTTCCGTAAGCTGGACATGAGCCTGAAAGACCAGCGGCAGGCGTTGGTGGATACGTTCATCAATTCGATTTATCTGTACGATGATAAGGTTTTGATAACCTTTAACTATAAAGAAGGTACACAGACCATCACGTTTGAGGAAGCGGCCCAAGCCGCATCAAAGGAAAATGGTTCGGATTTGGATTGCTTTACTGCACCAGAAAATGCCGTGAAATCGAAAGATTTCATGGCTTTTTTGTTTTTCTGGCAGAGGTTGCACGGTTTCTGCACGGTTTTTGCACGGTCGGTGTTATCCATGTCCGATGATGTAGGGCGCTGTATTGCATTGCAATCAGTGCCCTTTTTTGCATCAGGTGAGCAGTGCCAGGCGCAGCTTTGCCTTCATTTCCGGGTCGGCATCCTTGAGCAATTCCAAAAGAGCCGTCATGGAGATGGTGGGTTCGCCTGCGGCGGGTACAGCCTGCGGGCTGGGGGTGTCGGGCTTGGCATAGAAGCCACTTTCGAACTTCTTGCCCAGCTCCACACGGGAGGACTGCTGGATATGGGCGTAGGTGTTCACCAGCATATCCGCACTGGCGTGACCGGTAGTCCCCTGCACCGCCTTGATGTCGCCGCCGGAGATCATCAACTGGTAGGTGGCGCTGGAGTGGCGCAGACCGTGAAAGACGATGCGCGGGAACTCCGGGTGTGCATCCTGCCATTTCAGGAACTTTTTGCGGATGAGCACCGGCTCCACCGCCAGACCGTTGGGGAGCCGCAGCAGCATCCCGCTGTTGCGGTACCGCTCCGGGTCGAGGGCTTCTTCCCGCTTCAGCCGTTCCAGCCACTGCTTCAGCTCCTCCCGCAGGGCAGCGGTCATAAAGATGGTGCGGCAGGAGGCTTCGGTCTTGGTGTCCTTCAGGATGAGGGAGGTCTTGCTGCCCTCCAGCTTGTCCGGGAAGATGCGGAGGATGCAGCCCTTGTCCACCTGTGCCAGCGTGTCCTTCTGTACCCGCTGCATGGAACGGTTGACGGTGAAGGTGCCCATGCCGTTGGCAGCATCAAAGTCGATGTCCTCCGGGGTCAGACCTGCCACCTCCCCTTCCCGCAGCGCACCCACCAGCGTCAGGTGCACCGCCAGATGCAGGATGGGGTCCTCCATGCTGTCCAGTGCCGCCCGCATCTCCTCCACCTCCCAGATGCTGCGCTCTTGGGTGGTCTTTTTGGGAGCTTCCACCGGGACAGGGCTTTTGATGAGGATGCCCCACTCCACCGCCAGCAGAAAGGAATTGTGCAGCAGTTGGTGGACTTCGTGGAGGGTGGTGCCGGAAAGGGTGCGCTTCTGCTGCTTGGGCGAGAGGTCTCGCCGCTTGCCGCCCACATACTGTCCGCAGGGGGTCTTGCTCAGGGTGTCGTACAGGGCTTCGATGTGGTAGGAACGCAGTTTCTGCATCTGCATCTCCCCGATATAGGGGATGATGAGGTTCTGGATGAGCGCCAGATTGGACTGGTAGGTCTTGGGTGCCCACTTGTGCTTGCTGCACTGCTTGGGCAGCCAGTCCATCAGGAACTCTGCCACCGTCACGGTGGACGGGATCAGGAAATTGCCGGTCGCCAGCTCATGCTCGATCTGCTTCTGGCGTTTCACCGCCTCCTCTTTGGTGGGAAAGCTCTCCCATTTGTCGCAGCTCTTGCCGTGCTCGTCCTGATAGGTGTAGCGGACACTGTAAGAACTGCCGCGTTTCGTGATATATGCCATAGATTTGCCTCCTTATCAAGCTGCCCGGTAGAGCCACGCATCGAAGCTGTCTTTCGGGATGCGGATGCTTCCGCCTACCCGCAGGACACGGAATTCGGTGGTGCTGTTGCACAGGTTGTAAGCAGAGCGCAGGCTGATGGCCAGCATTCGTGCAATCTCTTCCACCGTGTACACCAGCTTCGTGGTTGCCGGGCTGTCAGTCGGAGACTTGACGGCATTGGTTTGAGTGACCACCTCCATTGTAGTGGGATTCGAGTCCTTTTGCAAGAACTTTTTCGTATAATCGGAAGATTGCACAGGGACGGTCATAGAATTACGGTCAAAATCCATAAGCATTGCTCCTTATATTGTCATATCATCTAAAAATTCAGATTAAAGTTCTACATCCTGCCTACGCCTGTGGTTTCGTTGCTGCACATTCATGGTGCGCTCCTGCTTGGGAGCAAGAATCTTTTCCAGAAAACCGCGCACCAGTTCAGGAGCACGGTGGAGAGCATCCAGATAGGGCTTTACATCGTACCACAGGTCGTGGTACTTGTTGCTCCAATGAATGGCTTCCTTCTTGGCGGTGGAAAGTTCTTCTTTCAGGCGGCGGTTCTCCACGTCCATCATATAGCCGTGGTCAGCCTGTTTTTTCAGTTTGGAAAATTCTTCTTCGGTCAGCGAGTAGTTGCCGAGGAAGGTGCGCTTGCCGATATAATCCAGATCGCGCGCATGAATGAGGGCTTCTTTCGTGAGCGTGGTCTTTTTCTGAATGGAGGCAAGTTCTTTCTCCTTTTGGGAGAGGGTCTGACTGGTTTTAGCAAGCGATTGTGCCTGCTGGTCGGCTTGGGTGGTCAGGGTGTCCAGCCGTTCCTGTTCCCGCTGGACTTTGAACTGGGTGACGGTCAGGTGTTCTTCGGTGCTGCCGCGCTCACCGCGCTCCACATCCGTGTACCCGGCAGTACGCATATAGTTGAAGAAATCGTCTTGCAGGATGCTGTACGACTTCTTCAGGACTGGTTTGCCGTTCTTTTGCAGCACAGGCTTTCCGGCATCGTCCAGCAGGGGCTTGGAAGCCCACTTCTTGCTTCGGCTGACCTGCATGACGGTCTCCTTGACGGTGCCGACCAGTGCCTTGTCCTTGCAGCGTTTCGACCAGAGGATCTGCTTTTCCACCACAGGTACATAGACCACATGGAGATGATAGTGGTAGACTTCACGGCCTAATGCTTCGGTCATGGCACGGTTGATCTCATCGGCGTGCATGACTGCCGAGAGGATATACTGCTCACCGCCCACGATTTGAACGGCAGCTTTGTAGGCATCCTCATAGAACTGCTTGGCGAACTCGTAGCCGCCGTGGTTGTCAAAGTAGGCCGAGTTGACATCAAAGACAAGCTCGCAGTAATGGGTGGCATCCGGCTTCAAGCCGCGCGTTGAAATCGTGCCAGCGGTTTCCAGTTGGGAGAACAGGTCGGTGTAGCTGGCGGTTGGCTTTTTGAAGTGGATGTTCCATGCAGTGCGCTGGGGGATAATATCGGGGTTCCGATAGCTGTCCTTTTCACGCTCATTGTGCTGCTGGGTGTTGCCAACGGCCTTGTCCGAAACGGCGAGATTTCGGACACTTGTGCGGTCGATGCCATCGTTTCTTGCCAAAGGGCATCCCTCCTTTCAAGGGGTACTGTTTAACACTCTTACTCATAATACAGATGGTTTTGCTGATAAACGATAAAAATATATTGATTTTCAATTTAACGTGTGCTATTCTAAATGTGAAATCAAAGGGGGATGCAATATGGGTAAGAATGATTTTCGGGTTGATACAACTTCTTCCGAGAAAAAGACGTTTTTCAAAAAGAAACAAACACTTCTCGGACTGGCATTCTTACTGACTGTTCCGCAAATGTTCAGTGCAGTGATTCTTCCTATTCAATGGCTTTTGGGTGCAAGGCATGGAGTGGTTCTTAATGTCACTTCCATTGCATCGCAGGAACTGTATTTCCTTGTAATGACGATTGCCGGAATCTCTGTTTTGAAGATGATGCTTAGTGATAAAACTTTTTCTAAAACGCTGGTTCAATGCACTCGTCTTGAAGGCTATCTTATTGCGGTTGCATCTGTGATATTTCCGCTTTTACCGGGATATCAAGCGTCTGGTTCGACCTTTTTCTTCTGCGATTTAGTATTGCTGTTGCCCGGAGTGCTTTTGATTATCATGGCTGAGTTGTTGAAAGAAGCTGTTGCGATGCAGAAGGAATTGAACGAAGTTCTTTAAGGGGATAAGAATGGCAATCATACTACGATTAGACCGCATTATGGCAGACCGAAAGGTTTCCTTGACAGAACTTTCTGAACGTGTTGGAATCTCTATGGCGAACCTCTCAAATCTAAAGACCGGAAAGGTTAGAGCAATTCGTTTTTCTACACTGGATGCAATTTGCCGGGAGCTTCATTGTCAGCCGGGAGACATTTTAGAATACGATGAAATATAGAAGGAGTCGGGACAGGTATATTCCGTTATGCGGCTTGTCTTTAGGTGAACAGCTTGTTTGCGGTGGGGAGATGCACTTCCCCGGAAGTGTAATAACCCACTATGACACTTTCATCCCTATGGGCTGCAAAGTGTAGTGGGCTCTTCGAGGACTCTCCGAGGGGGAACGTCTCCTGCGGGAGAGCTACGATCAAGTTCGCACAATGCGAACTTGATTGCTCCGTACGCATCCGAAAAAATCGCGTACGGAGTTCAAATAACCTGTACGGTCTGTACGACGTACAGGAATCCAAAATATAAACGATACCACGTTTTAATTTGCTTCGATTCGCCGTACAGGTGCGTACAAGTACAGACCGTACAGGTTGTACGAACTTCTTCCGTGAAAAAATGCACTTTTTACGGGCAGGGGTGGACAAGCGGTTCGATGCCTACAAAACCCCGCACCCTGCGGCCACCGGGCAGATAGATGTTGTTGGTGGCTTCAAGGTTATAGCGGCGGTCATTCTGGCGCAGTTCTGCGCTGAAACGGATCGCCGATACGCTGTGGCAGGCGTTGTCCTCGCACCACTGCTTATAAATGTCGTAGAACTCCTTGGAACTGATGGAGTAGTCCGCCTTGAAACGGAAGTAGCCCTCGGACTCCATGAAGTCGATGACATTGTTGCTGCTGCGCTTGATGGTGTCCACGTTGGCAGCGGCTCGTTCGCTGACCGTGAAGCGGAAATCGTTCTGCACCAGCCGGTGCAGCCCTTCCAGACACCAGAGCAGGATGCCCTCCAACTCGGCGCACATCTTCTCCACAAGGAAAGGGTCGTCCGTGCGGTCGGCAGGCTTGTCCTTGGTGGTCAGGATAAGCTGACGGCGGAAGAAACCGTCCGAATGGTCGTACAGCGAGGTCAGCGCACCGTTGCCGAAGCAGAGGAACCGGGCGTAGATGTCCCGCTGGTAGCTCTGGACACCCTTGCGCTCCAAGTCCAGCTTGGCTTCGGCGGTCACGATGGTCTTGATATAGTTGGTCTTGGGCAGGGCGTTCATGTCCATGTCATCGTCGATCATCAGCAGGCGGCGTTCCAGATCGGCACGGGCAAAGCGGTTGTTCTCGACTTTCTGGACGCTGCCATTGCTGGCGGCATCTCCCATGAGCCGCTTGAGCACCAGCCCGATGCGGGACTTGCCCTCGCCGCCCTTGCCAACGATGAGCATCATCTTCTGCCCCTTGGTGCTGGGGATCAGGCAGTAGCCCAGATATTCCTGCAAGGTGGGGATGTCGGCATCGTCCAGCAGCTCGTGCAGAAAGGTCAGCCAGCGGTCAGGGCTGGCGGCTTTCGGGTCATACCTCACAGGCAGGCGGTTCTGGCAGAACAGGCGGCTCTCCTGAAAAGAGCCGTCCGGCAGATGGTACACGCCGTTCTGGAGATGGATGCAGTCCTGCTCGATGGGGAACGGGTCGGAAAAGGCCAGCAGCTTGATGGTCTCCAGAATGTTGGTGACCTTTTTGGACAGGCCGGAGGTGACATATTCCTCGATGTTCTCCAAGATGCGCTGCTTGATCTCGCTCTCGTCCTCCACCGGGCCGTCCAGCGTGTACAGCGTTCCGTTGACGCATTTCAGCGGCCACTGTTCCAGAAAGGCACGTCCAAACTGGACTTCATCGATCTTCTTGCCGTTGTACCAGTCCGGCCATAAGGGGTTGCGGGAAATGTTTTTCTTCATAGGGTGGTTCTCCTTTAGAAAAGTGAAGTGGTGGGTCTCACGGTGAGACCCACCACTTCAGGTGAATAAATTATTAGGCGCACTTTGCCAGAGCAAGGCGGTCGGTGCGCTCCTCCAGCATCAGCAGGTACGACCCGGACAGCAGCTGTGCGGCGGCATCGGCCTTCTGCTGGGGCGTCCCAAATGCAACGCAGTCCGTCAGGTGCTCGATGGTCTCGGTCATGTGGAGGGCTTCTTCAAACCGTGGGTCATGCGGTTCTTCCGGGGTGGCAGGCTTGTAGCGCTCCTGCCAGTCGTGCAGCAGGTCGAGATAATCGGTCAGCACCCGCAGGCAGTAGGCGATGTCTGCCCACTGCTCGTCCGTCAGGCCACGCTTGGGCGGCGGCAGGGCGATGGCATTGGCGGGCGGCTTGTCCGGGTCAAGCCCGAAGTCATTTGCGAGCTTCTCGGCGGCTTGCCGGGGGTTCAGGTCGAACAGCTTGGCGGTGAGGTCGATGGCATCTCCGTTGGCTCCACAGCCAAAGCAGTAATAATAGGTGTCGTTCAGCTTCATGCTGGGGTCGCTGTCGGAATGGAACGGACAGCACACCATGCCATGGCGGTCGGGCTCCATGCCGTACATCTCTCCCACCTGCCGAACGGTGATGGCGGACTTGACAGTTTGATACAGGCTCAAGGGCATTCCTCCTTTGTTTCGTGCGTTGCACCAGAGTACCCCAAAGTGGGAACTCTGGTGTTTTTTGCTTCCTGCCTGAATATACGGAAAATTTTGCAGGAAAGGCGAAAAAGCGGCAGAACTGCAACGGAAAAAGAAAAATGCCCTCACTGGTTGCAGGACTGCAACAGCAAGGGCGGAGAGGTAACCGTATATTGAACAAAACGGCAGAGCGTATTATAATGAGGAAAAAGATCAAAAAGGAGGGCCGACCACATGGCACAGGAATATCTGCCCGCACCATCCAACGTCCGTCTTGCGGACTTGATGAAAGAGCACAATATCAGCCAACCGGAGCTTGCCAAGGAAATCGGCTGCTCCAAAAGCACCATCAGCCGCTTCATCAGCGGTGCAAAAGGGACGCTGACCCATGAGCAGGTGCTGAAAATCGCAAGGCTGTTTAATGTGTCCACGGATTTCCTGCTGGGAGAAACCAACATCCCCGACCGCAAAAATTACGACATTGCCGAACTGGGCTTGTCCGTAGAAGCTGCAAAGAACCTCTACACAGGGCGTGTCAATGCAGAGGTGGTCAACCTGCTGTTGGAAAACGCCCGCTTTGCAGAGCTTACTTACCGCATAGCGCAGTATTTTGATGATACCTTCGCATCCGGTATCGCAGCACAGAATGCCATGCTCACGACATTGAGCACCCTGCTGCGCACAAGGGTCAAGACCCCGGAGGCAGCCAAAGCCGCAAAGGACATCAGCCTTCGGAGAAAGCCGGTGTATCAAGGTGATCTTGATGACATTGAAATGTACTTCATGGCGGCGGTCAAGGAAATCAAAAAGGGTATCGGGAGCCACTACGCCGAGCAGGAAGCCATGAGCAAGAAAGTGGCAGAGAAGATGTTCACCGAATTGACCAAAGGGCAGGATGTGCAGCACCCAACGATTACGGCAGAGCAGTTGACGGATGCAATGTTGGACAGCGTTTCGGGCATGGAAGGAGCTACGCCGGAAGCACTGGAACAGCTGCGGAACGGTCTGCTGGGAATCTTGCAGTCTGCCGCAGAGCAGGAAAACGCCCATGAAGCAGACGAATGAACGGCTTTGTGCGCTGGCACAGAAAGGCGATGCAACTGCGCTGGACAGCCTGATCGACAACAACAAGTCCTTTATCGGCAAGGTGGCAAATGACCTTTTCCGCAGCATGAATCTGGCACAGTCCGGCCTGAACCTTGACACGGACGATTTGAAACAGGCGGGCAATCTGGGCTTATGGAAAGCTGTGCCGAAGTTCGATGCAGCGCGCGGCATGAAGTTCCTGACTTATGCGGCTCCTGCCATCCGCAACGCCATGATGGATATGGTTCGGGATGCCTTTACTGCTTTTGAGCAGCGGATGGTGACGGAGGATAAGGACGGTATCTGCTACCAGCGCGTTTCGCTGGATGATGTTCTGCCGGGAGAGGAACAACTGCGGCGCATCGAAGCCATAGCCGACCCTTATGCCATGCAGCCGCAGAGTATTATGGAAGAGCAGGAATCGCGCCGGGAACTGTACGATGGCCTGAAACGGCTGACCCAACGGGAGCAGACCTATCTGCTGTACCGCTATGGCTTCACCGATGGCGAGGAACATCCGCTGATCGGCACGGCGATATACTTTCACCTGACAAAAGGCCGCGCCAAAAAGACCGAGGAACAGGCCATGGATAACCTGTGGCTGGAACTGCCGTGGTGGTTTGATTAAAGGGAGCGAAGAAAATAGCTTTTATACACTAAAGAATGAAATCAAAATGAATGAGAATTTATTTGGAAGTTTTAGGGAAGAATGCACATTCTAATTTTTTTAATATGGAAAGCTTTTTACGGTTGATAGCTTGTCTACTGACACCAGATTTTTCTGCTATATCTGCGATGCTCATTCCTTTAAAAACAAATTGAGATAATAAGGTCAGTTCAGAAGGTTGAAGAACAGAATGTAAATCGGAAATCAATAGTTCAGGATATTCATCGTTTGAGGACAAAGACATCTGATCGAAATCAATTTCATCAACGCTTGCGATGACAGAGTTATCTACGGCGTTTTTCGGCTGTTAAGCGAAATGTATTGATGCCGGATAGAGGATTCAATATATTTCACTAATGTGCCGTCATCTTTTCTTTGAAGTTTGGTCAATTTTCCGGAATGCAGTAATTCGAGAAGATATAATTGTAAATCTGAATAGGCATCCTCATACTTAAGAAGAGCTGCATATTTTTTCAGTAATGGCTGAAAACGTTGGACGATTTGTAGCTGTGCAAAGGAGTTGCCGTTATATGCATTTAGAAAAAGGTCAAAAAGCGTATAATTCAATTTTCTTTCCTCCTTTTAAGAGGAAAGAGAAAAAATGTTAAGATTTGTAAACGGAAAAATAGATTTTTGTGAGCTAATATAAAAAGTTTACAAGAAGGTAATAGAGACTAAACAATATGTTGATAAACTTATAAAAAAGGAGAACATATATGAATTGTGCAAAAAGTGTAAAAATGATAGTGATTCTAGGTTGTATTGTGGTGAATTTGGTGGGATGTGGAATGAATGATACAACAGCATCATCAATGTCCACAGTAGTTTCGTCACAGGATACATCGTCAAGTTCATGCAATTCTGAAGAAAAAAATGATTTGCAAGATTTTTCCCAGACGTTAGTTGATTCGACCTCGGTATTTTTAGATCAAGATCAATATACTGTTTTTGAAAAAGCGCAGAAAATAGACTATGCACTTTGGGGACAATCAAGTAACTTAAAAGGACTGAATTTTAAAATTGAAGATGCTCCGACTTTTGTGCCTATGACGCAAAATGCGCCGACATATGTAAAACTGAACGGACATGATTATGAGGTCTATCAAAATTCTTATAAAGAGTTTGAAGAATATATGAAATCTATTTTTACAAATGATTTCTTGTCACAAGATTCAATTGAGAAAAAGTTTGTGAATTATAATGGAAAACTTGCCGTTTGTGATGACTATGATTTGGCACAAATTCCATATTTTACTGGATATGTGGGAGAATATTATCCGGATGATTTCTGCTCAGTGCGATACTATTTGAAAAATAAAACGGAAGCACAAGTAAATTTTGTAATGATTGCATACTATAATCCCAATGAAACGTATGAGGAACATGATGAGTATTCATATGATGACATGAATAAAGTCGAATATGAAATGCAGTTGGTAAAAGTTGGGGATGTGTGGAGAGTAAATAAATATCACTCGCCTGAGCTTGGATAAGCAGATAGTGAAAAGTGTTGCATATAATAGGCATTGAAAAATCCCCCCCGAAGCCTTTTCGAGAGTTGAGAAAAGACTTTGGGGGGGATATATGTTAAAAATGATGCTTTACAACTTATTGTTGATGAAGAGAGTAGAGATATTTAGGAGCGACGAGCGGTTGCGATATAATCACCGTATACGGTTTCATTGCGTGCAGTTCCCGCTTCCTCAAGAGTTCGAATGACACCACCAGCAGGATCAATGACGGAAATGCTGCTTGCAGAGGAGCAACTGCCAGTATAAGCAATCGCTGTGACAAAATGCGTCTTTTTGCCATCGCTACTGTTGAGCCGAATAATGATGGGAAGGTTATTGTCAATACTTGCTTTGACTGCACTGAATACAGTCGCCTGCTCCTTACCGCCATGAGTGTAGTTGCTCGTGTCGATTTTACCATTGCACTTGCTGGGAAGAGCCCAAGTATTCAGACCGTTTGCACCCCAATTTCCACAGGCAGTCAGGACTTCGTTAGGGGTGAATTCACGAGGCCCATAGATATTAGCGGTATTCAACACGGCAACAAGAGAGCAACCACTATTTCCAACAAGCTTAACAATGTCCGGATTCTTCTGTGCCCAAAGATAGTTTCTATCAGTAGGCAGAGTGATTGAATGAGATTGACCACTTGTACCGCCCGAAGAAGCGTTCAATGCGTTTAGGGTGGCACTGCCGACCATACCATCGGCAGTCAAGCCGGATGCTTTCTGAAAACTGATAACAGCGTTATAAGTGCCTGAACCTGCAAGGCCATCCACTGTACTGGCGTAATAACCTTTGTTCTTCAGGAGCTGCTGGATGGTTTTAATGTCGCTTACCAGTGCGTTCCATGTACCATCGCCAACAATGCCATCTTGGGTAAGACCTTTTTTGCCCTGATACTTCTTAACAGCATTTTCAGTACCAGAGCCAAATTTGCTGTCAAAACTACCCGGAGGGCAGCACATGATATGCAGTCCATACTGCAGGTACATAACATAGTTGCCAGTACTTCCATTTTTGAGTAACATAGTAATAATCTCCTTTTTTTAGTAGGACGTTTATGGGGCCCTTCATTTGCGTCCTTACGTAATAGAAAGAGAGAATCACAGATGTTTTGTAAACATAGAGAGATAATTTAGGATATCTGGGTCGGTCACTCAAACCATTGCCGTCAAGTCGGTGGTGGATAGTGTGATTTTTGTTTGTCAGAGAGTAAGTGCACGGTTTCTGCACGGATTTTGCACGGTTTCAAAACGTGCAAAGGGTGCTTTTCGCTGCAAAATTCGACAAAGGGCGCAGAAATTGCCGGGTGAAAAATCACGTCGTCTTGTTCAAAAGCAACGATGACTCGAAACTTTCATGAATTGAGACGAACCGGCGGCTTGCTCTCTTAATCAGTGGGCCCAGGGTTCGAGTCCCTGGAGGTGCACCAGATATTGAACGTCAAATCGTAAGATTTGGCGTTCTTTCTTTATGTAGGAAAGCGGCTGCTCACTTTCTGCACACCGTTTGCACATTTGCCCGAATCAGGGGCTTTTCTGCGCAAGGTTTGCACAGCCTGCTTTCCTTTGCATAAAAAGAAGAAATTTTAGGCGAACAAGGCTCTCGTCAATTCTCTGCGTTCGTCTGCGTCCATCAGCCGGATGGCTTCAAGGATCTCCCTGCCGGAGATTTTTGTTGCCGCCGGCTTTTCATTTTGCCGGGGCTGAGGTGCTGCCGGAGTCAGGTCTTGGTTGTAGAAGTTCGCTTCGATCTTTTCTGCCAGTTCCAGTCGGGGTTTGTCCTGCGTGTGGGCGTAGGTGTCCATCAGGACGGTGGCGGTTGCGTGGCCGGTATTACCTTGCACCGACTTGAAGTCACCGCCAGATTGCAGCAGCTGGTAGGTGGCACTGGAGTGGCGCAGACCGTGGAACACGATCTTCTCAAACTCCGGGTGCTCTGCCCTCCACATACGGTACCACTTTGTCAGAACGTCCGGGGCAATGGGTAAGCCGTCTGGTAAGCGGAACAGCTGACCGCAGTTGCTGTACTTTTCCGGGGCGCTCTGCTCGTCCTGCTTCATCTTTTCCAGCCATACCAGAAGCTCCTCTTTCAAGGGCTTGGTCATGTACAGGATGCGGTTGGACTTTTTGGTCTTAGTCCGCTTGAGGATCAGCGAGGACTTGCTCCCCTCCCGTCTGTCCGGGAAGGTGTGGTAGATCTGGGTGGGGTCGATCTTGGACAAGGCGACCTTGTCGGCACGCTGCAGGGCTTTGTTCACCGAGATGGTTCCCCGTCCGTCTGCTGCGTCAAAGTCCAGATCACTCGGCTGTAAGCCGAGGATCTCACCCTCTCGCAAGGAAAGGATCATGCTCATGTGCACCGCCAGATGCAGGGCGGGGTTCTCAATGGTCTGCAGCGCCGCCAACATGGTGCGCTCATCCCAGATGGTGCGTTCTTCGGTGTTGATCTTGGGGGCTTCACGGGGAGTAGGCGATTTGTGAATCAGATCCCAGTCAACGGCATACGAAAAGGCGGTCTTCAGGAGCGTGTGGACTTCGTGAATGGACGTGCTGGATAACAGCCGTTTCTTCTGATTTTCCGTCAGCTCCTGCTTTTCGCCGTGAACGTACTGGCCGCAGGGGGTCTGGCTCAGGGTGGCGTAGAACTGCTCAATGTCGTAGGTGCGGAGGTCTTGCACCTTCCGCTTTCCGATATACGGCACGATGAGGTTCTGCACCATCGCCACAGATTGGGTGTAGGTCTTGGGAGACCACTTGTGTTTGCTGGACTGAATGGGGATCCACTTGTACAGCATCTCCTCGACCGTCATGGTGTCGGGCACGAGGAAGGTGCCGTCCAGCAGTTCCTTCTCCACCGTGATCTTGCGCTCCTGCGCTTCGGCCTTGGTCTTGAAGGTTTCCCAGCCCTTGCAGGGCTTACCAGCATGATCTTTGTAGTTGTATCGGACGGAATACGTGTTGCCACGTTTCATAATAGATGCCATAGATGTTCCCTCCCTCAGACCGCTGCAAACCAATCGTCAAAGCTCTGCTTGCTTACCCGGATGCTGGTACCGAGGCGGATCACCTTGAAGTCTTTCGTGGTGTTGCACAGATTGTACGCAGCACGGTTGGAGATCGCCAACAGTTGGGCGATCTCCTCCACCCGGTAAACGAGCGGGGCGTGTCGGACGGTTTTGCTGGTCTGGTCAGAAGGTTCTACGGCAGGGGTTTCGGACAATTCCATTGTAGGGGATTCGGGCGCGATTTTCAAGTCCTCACGGGTCAGTTTGGCGGAATTTTTGCGGACATTCGTCATAGGCATGTCTCCTTTGCACTTCTCCAGACCCGGTGCAGCTCCGGTTGAGCTGCACCCTTGTGGGCCGGTAAATATGTAAGGGCCTGCCGCTCCTGACCCGAAGCAGCAGCCCAAAAAAGTGCGAGAACTTGAATTTACGCGCCCCACGCGCCCCAAACCACACACTGCGCTCCAACATTTCAAAAGGCTGGCAACAGCGTTGGAGCGCGTGCAGCAAAGCTGCCGCTGAAAATTTCAGAGCCACTGAGCCTTGCTGTAAAGTACCTTCCTGTGTGGCTTTTACAGGGCGCATGGCTGGGATGCACGCGCCCTCTTGGGGCGCATCTGGGTTTCTCTCCCGCCCCGAAGGGCGTGTTGCCGCCCCGCATCCGCCCGAAAGGGCGGACACGCGCCCGGAGAAAACAGCGATAACAGGTAAAAACTGCTGATTTGGGGCGCGTGGGGCGGGAGATTTTCACTTTTCGTGTGTTTTATGCCGCAGCAAAGGCGGGGTGGACGCATACGCCCCGGAAGCCGCGATACTTTCCCTCGATGTGCTTGGAAAAGGTCAGGCCATACTTCCCCGCATTTTTCAGCAGGAACTGGCTGAACTTCTTTTGCGGAACAGGCGATTCCAGATTATCCTCGCACCACTTGGTGTAGGCGCGATAGAGGTAGGTGGAGCGTTCCTCGGTGTCGGGCTTAAAGCGGACATACGCACTGGCCTGCATGAACTGGGTCAGGTTGTCGCTGTCCGCCATGGCTGCTTCGAGGTTCTGGATGGAGCGCTCGCTGATGGTGAACTGATAGCGGTTCGCCAGCAGACGGTGCAAACCTTCCAGCATCCACAGCAGGATGCCGGGTCGCTCCTCGGACAACTCTTCAATGAGGAACGGGTTATCCACCCGGGCAGGGTCACGGTCTTTCACCGTGATGAGGATCTGCCTGCGCCAGAAGCCGTCGCTGTCATCGTGAGCAGCCACAAGGTTGCCATTGCCGAAGCAGATGAAACGAACGTACAGCAGACCTTGGACAGCCTGCTTGTTTTTCCGCTCGATGCACAAACGGTCTTCGGCGGTGACGATGGACTTGATGTTCCGTGTTTCGGGCAAAGCCACCATGTTCAGGTCGTCATCGACCATGACCAGCTTGTACTCCAGATTTGCACTGGCAAAGCGGTTCGTTTCGATGCGGAGGATGGATTCGGAGTGAGAGGCTTCCCCGAACAGCTTCTTCAGCAGCAAGCCGATGCGGGATTTTCCCTCGCCGCCCTTGCCGGTCATGACCAGCATCTTCTGCGCCTTGGTAGACGGGATCAGAAGATAGCCGAGATATTCCTGCAAGGTCAGAATGTCCTCCGGGATCAGTAGACCGTCCAGAAATTCCAGCCACTTGGTCGGTGCAGGGGCATCGGGCTGGCAAACTACCGGAAGAAAATTGGAAAGTTGTCTAAAAAACATCTAATATATTGGGCATGTTGCTTAAATGATGGATTACTATTGTAATATATGTCAACATAGAGTAAAATTAAGAAAAACTTTGGAGGAATTAAAAATGGCGCTAATTAAATGTCCTGAATGCGGTAAGGAAATATCCGATCAGGTATCCGTATGTCCTTCGTGTGGATATAGATTAAAGAAAAATAAGTTGCCTATTATAATAATTGGAATCATAGCAGTAGTCGCAGTGATTGGAATTGTGTTTGTAGGGCATAGTTACTCTCAGAAAATGAAAATGTATAAGGCGCAAGCACAAGAAATCATAGAAGCCATTGACCGTATTGAAGGTGAACCACTCGATAACATTTCTTTAATTTTGGATACAAAAAGTAGATACGATTCGTTGGATAATAATTCTAAAAAATATGTAAGCAATTACGACGCCTTAAAAGCCGCATACGATACATTGCTTACAACCAAAATCGAGTTGGACGAGTCGAACTATCTGGATTATGTTGATATTAGTGTGCGACTGGAAAACTACAATAGTGTTGTAAAACCGGGGCTTTATTTATATGACTATGATTTGTCTTCTGACTTTATAATTCAAGTGAAACCCAAAGTTGGCTTAGTGTTTAACAATGTTGTTATCGAAGGAAAGTTGGATATTGTTGCGGATCAAGTGCTTCCATGGTCGGGAAAGCAGTTTTCTGTTAGATTGGATAACGCAGGAAATGGAGAATATAAAGGAACAATCACTAATTCAACTGTTGGAACAGCGTTGACTCCTTCGCTCAATAAGGAAGGATATGTACTTAATGGTATTAGTGGAAATTTGACGGTTCAATAAATACCAGCAGAGCTGATAATAATTGTCAGCTCTGTTTTTTTACGCAAAGGGCTTGTACTGCCGATAGACCACAAAATGCCCGCGCAGCTCCTT
>OIZV01000536.1_pt1 | contig 17858 bp, 14 predicted proteins | sample 1588681 | NCBI WGS metagenome assembly OIZV01 (sample SAMN03283281) | human gut metagenome | biome: human-associated habitat; material: feces | host: Homo sapiens | place: Peru | collected 2012
GGAAAGACCCGCCATGGTGAAAATGATAGGAGGACAATCATAAAATGAAAAATGTAAGCAAGAAAATTCTTTCCGCTGGTCTCTGCGCAACAATGGCACTGAGCATGGCTGCCTGCGGATCTGACAATGCAGGAACAAGCTCTGAGAGCCAGAGCAGCGTAACTGAGAGCTCCAGCGCAAGCGCAAGCACAGAGACAAACAACACTTCCACCGAGAAGCGTGTCATCAAGATCGGTACCTGGTACGATCACTACTTCGACAGCACACAGTCCAGCATCTATGACAACCCGAACATCACGGATGAGGAACTGGCACAGAAGCAGTTTGATGTTGTCAAGGAAGTAGAAGACAAGTACAACGTTGAGATCCAGTTCGTAAACCTGACATGGGACGGTATTCAGGAGTCCATCAATACCTCCATTCTGGCAGGACATCCCGACGTTGATATCTACGAGGTTGACCTTAGCTTCGGTATCCCTGCTGCATTGAATGGCTTTGCAACAAACCTTCAGGATGTGCTTCCCGCAGACAACGACCTTTTCCATGATCAGGTTGTATTCTCTCAGGTAGACATCGGCAAGAATGACGGTGTATATCTGTTCCAGTCCAACAGCGGTGAGATGCTGCTGGCAAATACCTACATGCTGGCTTACAACAAGCAGATGCTTGACGAGGTTGGTCTTGAGGATCCTAACGCACTCTATGAGAGAGGCGAGTGGACATGGGATAAGTGGAGAGAGTATATGCTCGCTCTGACCAGAGATACCGATGGCGATGGTGTGACAGATGTTTACGGCTATGGTTCCCGTTGGGACTTCCTGGTATATAACCTGCTGATGAGTAACGGTACCGGAATCGCAACCAGCGATGTTGAGAACCTTTCCAGCCCTGAGGTAACTGAGGTTCTGGACTTCATCTACAATATGTACAATGTTGACAAGGTTGCAAATCCCTGGAACGCTGAGGACTTCAACTACAACCAGAACTGCTACATGGATGGCAGAGTTGCTTTCTGGATCGACGCAGCATGGATTTCTTCCGCAAACAATGATGCAGGACTTGAGTTCGACGTTGTATGGTGTCCTTGGCCGATCGGACCTTCCGGTGACGAGGCTACAAACAAGTTCAAGAACGTTTCCTCCGGTAACGCATGGATGCTTCCTGCAGGTGTTGAGGATCCCGAGCTGGTATACAATGTGTTCTATGACTGGCAGAACTGGTATCATGATGATGTAGATCTCCGTGATGGTGATCTGACCTGGTGGGAGGATTGCGCAGTCACCGAGGAAAACTACAAGGTTATGGAGTACATGGGTGCAAGAGGCGCATTTGATATTTGGAATGCACTCGGTCTTGAGTGGGATTGGTCCCAGCTGCTTGACGGCGAGATGACCGCTGCCCAGTTCCAGGAGACCTACAAGCAGCAGGTTCAGGACGCTCTGGACAGCTTCTATAAGTAAGAGATAAGGTAAGATTAAGATGAGGTAGAGATATGTTCCGCTTTGATGGTGCGTTCGGCCGCTTTATGAATCTGTTATTCGACATCCTGTATGTCGGTATTCTGTGGGTGGTATTTTCCATTCCGCTGATCACGGCAGGCGCATCATCTGCGGCGGCATATTATACCATGGCGAAATGCGTCAGACATAAGGCCGGCTATGTCGGCCGGGAGTTCTGGAAGGCATTTAAGGATAATTTCCGGCAGATGCTTCCGTTTACGCTTGGTTTCTGGCTTGCAGCCGCCGTTCTTGCTCTGGATCTGCTGTATGTCTGGCAGAATGAAAGTGCCCTGAATAACAGTATCTTTGTGGTATTGATATTCATTGCCTTTCTGATTACCGGACTTGTCGTGTATCTCTGCCCGGTCGTGTCGAGGTTCCGGCTGACGGGGTGGGAGCTGATAAAGCGTTCCGGAGTCCTGATGTTTAAATTCCTGCCTGTGACAATTCTGACTCAGGCGGTGTTTCTGGCCATGTGTGCCGGAATCTATCTGATGCCATGGAGCGTGTTTATCCTGCCCGGTGTGTTTCTGTTTGCCTTTTCTTTTCCGATGGAGAAGATTCTGCGCAGGCTGATGCCGCCGGTGGATGAGGACAGCGAAGAAGCACAGAAGTGGTATTATGAGTAGCTCTTACGAAAAAAATATATGTGAGGTTTAATTACTATGAGCGAATTAAAGATGATTTCACCTGCCGTAAAGAATGTTCCCTGGCAGGAAAAGCCCGAAGGGCTTAAGGGAGCACCTGTCTGGAGATATAACGAGAACCCCATCATCGGACGTAACCCGATCGAGGGTGTAGCCCGTATCTTCAACAGTGCTGTAATGCCCTATGAGGGAAAGTTTATCGGTGTTTTCCGTGGTGAGCAGACCAACGGTATTCCTTATATTTATCTCGGAAGAAGTGAGGATGCGATCCACTGGGAGTTCGATCCCAAGCCCATTCCCTTCAAGGACGAGGAAGGCAATGACTTCATGCCTTACTATGCATATGATCCCCGTCTGGTAAAGGTTGAGGATGTATATTATCTGATCTGGTGTCAGGATTTCTATGGCGCAGCCATCGGTATGGCTAAGACAACGGACTTCAAGACCTTCACAAGAATTGAGAATCCGTTCCTGCCGTTCAACCGTAATGCAGTTCTGTTCCCCAGAAAGATCAACGGCAAGTTCATGCTGCTGAGCCGTCCTTCCGACTCCGGTCACACACCGTTCGGAGACATCTTTGTCAGCGAGAGCCCGGATCTGGTATACTGGGGCAAGCACAGACATGTGATGAGCCGCGGCAATGAGTGGTGGGAGTCCTTGAAGATCGGCGGCGGTGCTGCACCGATCGAGACGACCGAAGGCTGGCTGCTGTTCTATCACGGTGTCAGCGGAACCTGCAACGGCTATGTATATTCCATCGGCGGAGCAATCCTTGATCTGGAGAATCCGTCCAAGGTGCTTTACCGTTGCGAGAACTTCCTGCTTACTCCCGAGGAGTGGTATGAGGAGAGAGGCTTCGTGCCGAACGTTACCTTCCCCTGCGCAACCATTCATGATTCCGAGAGCGGAAAGATTGCCATTTACTACGGCTGTGCAGACAGCTATGTCGGACTGGCATTCACAAAGCTGGATGAGATCGTTGCCTACATCAAGGATCACAGCGTGACCAATGACAATGACAGGGAGATCGGAAAGCGCTAAGGAAGTGCCGAAATGAATTTACGGGCTGTTGTAAATGTAACTGAATTTGCAGCAGCCCTTTTTTAGTAAAAGAGGAAAAGTGATGGAAGAGATTAAGAAATTATCGGGAGAAGCAAGGGAACATCTGCTGGGACGGATCATTCCCTTCTGGCGTGGGCTGAGAGATGATGTGAACGGTGGCTGGTACGGCTATATGTCCTACGGGCTGGAGACGGATAAGGATGCGGTCAAGGGCTGTATCTTAAACAGCCGTATCACATGGTTCTTTGCGAACGCTTATCTTTGCTGTAAAAACGGTCTGATCGCGGCGGGCGAGTGCGAAAAGCACGGCTATACGCCGGAGGATATTCTGGCGGAGGCACGCCATGGCTATGAATTTTTGAAGGAGCATTGTCTGGACAGAACCAACGGCGGTATCTATTGGTCGCTCCATGCGGACGGAACGCCGGAGGATACGACGAAGCATACCTACAATCAGGCATTCTGCATCTATGCCCTGTCCTCCTACTATGAGGCGACCGCGGACGCGGAGGCATTGAAAACCGCCTTTGAGCTGTTTGAACTGATCGAGGAGAAGTGTACGGACGAGGTCGGCTATCTGGAGGCATTCACGGTGGATTTCAAACCGGAATCCAACGAGAAGCTCTCGGAGAACGGTGTTATGGCGGCGAAGACCATGAACACGCTGCTCCATGTGTTCGAGGCATACACACAGCTTTATAAGGTGTCGAAGGATGAGCGGGTCGGAGCAAGACTTGGCTGGATCATGGATACCTTCGCAGATAAGATCTACAACCCGGAAAGACATCGCCAGGAGGTCTTCTTTGATGAGAATTATCATTCCATCATTGATCTTCATTCCTACGGACATGACATTGAGACGGCATGGCTGATAGATCACGGTGTGGATGTGCTCGGAAAGGAGAGCTACCGCAGTAAGCTCTCGCCGATCACAAAGGATCTGACGGCACAGATTTATAAAATTGCCTTTGACGGACATTCCCTCGCAAACGAATGTGACAAGGGCGTTGTCAATGAACACAGAATCTGGTGGGTGCAGGCGGAGAGCGTGATCGGATTCCTGAATGGCTATCAGCGCGACCAGAGCCATGCGGAATATCTGGAGGCAGCGCTGCGGCAGTGGGAGTTTATCAAGGAATATGTGATCGATAAGAGAGAGGGCTCGGAGTGGTTCTGGGAGGTAGACAAGAACGGAAAGCCTTATCCCGACAGACCGATTGTAGAGCCTTGGAAATGCCCTTACCACAACGGCAGAATGTGCATGGAGATTATGAGAAGAGCGGAGGAGCTGTGAGATGATACACGAAAAGTATTATGAGCTTTTAAAGGAGCAGGAGACGCTGCTTGCAAGAAAAAATACCGTGAATAAGGATTTCTACAACGGCGTTTACGAGAGATATACTTATCCGGTGCTGACAAGGGAGCATATTCCCCTGACATGGAAGTATGATCTGAACAAGGAGACAAATCCTTACTTCATGGAGCGTCTCGGCATCAATGCCGTGATGAATTCCGGCGCGATCTATCTGAACGGAAAGTATTATCTGGTAGCCCGCATTGAGGGAAATGACAGAAAGTCCTTTTTCGGCGTGGCAGAGAGTGACAACGGTGTGGACGGCTTCCGCTTCTGGGATTATCCGATTCTTCTGGACGACACCTGCCCGGAGGAGACGAACGTCTACGACATGCGCCTGACCCAGCATGAGGATGGCTACATCTACGGTGTGTTCTGCTCTGAGAGCAAGGATAAGACCGTGAATGATCTGTCCGCAGCAGTCGCCGCCGCAGGTATTGTCCGCACAAAGGATTTAAAGCACTGGGAGAGACTGGATAATCTCACAACCCTGCGCTCGCCGCAGCAGAGAAATGTCGTCCTGCATCCTGAGTTCGTCAACGGAAAATATGCCTTCTATACAAGACCTATGGATGATTTCATCGAGACGGGAAGCGGCGGCGGTGTCGGCTTCGGTCTCTGCGACGACATCACACATGCAGTAATCGACGAGGAGAAGATGACGAGCCTCAGAAAGTATCATACCATCACCGAGGCGAAGAACGGCGCCGGTGCAACACCGATCAAGACCGACATGGGATGGATTCATATTGCCCACGGCGTGAGAAATACCGCTGCCGGACTGCGGTATGTCATCTATGCGTTCGCAACGGATCTGAACGATCCCTCCAAGGTGATCGCTGAGCCGTCGGGACTGCTGATCGGGCCCAGAGGAGAGGAGCGCGTCGGCGATGTGTCGAACGTGGTGTTCACGAACGGTGCGATCGTCAACGAGAAGAATGAAGTATTCATCTACTATGCATCCTCTGACACAAGGCTTCATGTCGCAACGACGACCATTGACAGACTGAAGGATTATGTGTTCCATACGCCTGCCGATCCCGGAAGAAGCGTGGAGTGCGTGGCTCAGAGATGTGAACTGATCAAGAAGAATTTAGAGTTGCTGAAGGGATAAAAGCTATGTTGATTTTACCGGATCATGAATATCTGGATTACTGCGGAAGAATTGATTTTGAGAGGAAAGAGGAGCCGGTCTTTATCTACGCGGGAAGCTATGTCCGGCTGACCTTTACCGGGGACAGCATCAGCGTAAGGCTTGCGAACCAGAGAGCCTACTTCACGAATTACATCGGCTATATCCTCGACGGCAGGCAGGGAAAATTCAGCCTGGCGGAGGATGGAGAGGTACACAGCTATGAAATCGGGAAAAGGCTCACGGGCAGCACGCACGAGCTTCTTCTGTTCAAGCGGATGGATGCCTGTCATTACTTCCGGCTCTGCGGCTTTGAACTGAGCATGGACGGAGAGCTTCTTCCGCAGGCGGCGCTGTCCTCGCGCAGAATGGAAGTATTCGGCGACAGCGTGTCCTGTGGGGAGGTGTCCGAGGCGATTGACTATGTCGGGAAGGAAGACCCGAAGCATGACGGAGAGTTTTCCAACAGCTGGTATTCTTATTCATGGCTCACCGCAAGAAGGCTGGACGCAAGGCTGCATATCACCGCTCAGGGAGGTGCGGCGCTTCTTGATAAGACGGGCTGGTTCTGCGGCCCGGACTATGTCGGCATGGAGTCCATCTACGATAAGCTGCAGTATAATCCACAGCTCGGCGCTGTGAAAAGCTGGAGCTTCGAGCAGTGGAAGCCGCATGTTGCCATCGTTGCCATCGGGCAGAATGATGCGAATCCCGAAAACTATATGGCGGAGGACTATGACTGCGAGAAGTCGGTCAGCTGGCGGAAGGCGTACAGAGCGTTTCTGGAAAAGCTGATGGCGCTCTACCCGGAGACGCAGTTTATCCTCGCAACGACGATCCTCGGGCATGACAGCAGCTGGGATAAGGCGATTGACGAGGTCTGCCGGGAGCTGGGAAGCAACAGAGTGCACCATTTTCTCTACGAGAAGAACGGTTGCGGCACGCCGGGACATATCAGGATTCCCGAGGCGGAAAAAATGGCTGAGGAGCTGAGCACCTACATCAATTCATTGGGAGAGGACATTTGGCATGGATATCAGAATTAATTATGAAGCGGGTATTGCAAACCGCGGAAATCAGGCAAGAATCAAGAAGGTCTTTGAGAGAGCGCAGGAGGGAGAACAGCTGACGATCGGTTTTCTCGGCGGTTCCATCACGCAGGGCTTTCATTCCTCCACACCGGAATTGTGTTATGCCTACCGCGTGTTTGAATGGTTTGGAAAGACCTTTCCGAAGGCTCAGCTGCGCTACCTGAATGCCGGTATCGGGGCGACGGATTCCCAGTTTGGCTGCGCGAGGGCGGACAGCGATCTGCTTGCCTACCAGCCCGATTTTGTCATTGTGGAATTTTCTGTGAATGATGTGCCGACCGAGCATTATCTGGAGACCTACGAGGGACTGATCCGTAAGATCTACGGCGCTGCGTGGAAGCCGGCAGTGCTTCTTGTACATAATGTGTGCTATGACAGCGGCGCGAACGCCCAGCTGATGCATGGAAGGGTTGCACGGCATTATGAGCTGCCTGCCGTAAGCATGCAGAGCAGTATTTTCCCGGAGCTGGTTGCGGGCAGACTGGACAACAGGGCGATTACACCGGACGATTTACATCCGAATGATCTCGGGCATGAGCTGGTCGCATCGGTCATTACCTATTTCCTCGATGGTATTTTGAAGGATCTGCCAAACAGGGAAGAGGAGGTGGAACTGAAAGCCGAGACGCTGACACCCAACGGCTACGAGCATTCGGTTCGCTACCGCAATGACAATGCGAAGCCGGTTCCGGATGGATTCACGCCGGATGCAGCACCGCAGAGCGCGATCACGGACATCTTTAAGAAGGGCTGGACGGCGACCGAAAAGGGTGCGTCCATCCGCTTTGAGGTAGAGGGCAGCTGTATCGGTGTCCAGTACCGTAGAACCATTCAGCTTCCTGCACCAGTGGCAGAGCTGATTCTCGACGGGGATGAAGCCCATCCGTTCCGGCTGGATGCAAACTTCGATGAGACATGGGGCGACAAGATGGTGATTGACACCGTGCTGGAACACGGGGATAATAAGATGCATACAGTCGAGATCCGGCTGAAGGAGACGCATCCGGAGGATAAGCTGCCGTTCTACCTTGTATCCGTGATCGCCGGCTAAAGAGTATCTGAAAATCAGGAGGAGTCGTTATGTTTAGCAAGGATTTTATATGGGGTGTTGCCAGCAGCGCCTACCAGGTCGAGGGGACGGACCCCGACGACGGTAGAGGCAAGAATGTCTGGGACACCTTTGTGGAAGAGGGCAGAGTATTTGAACAGCAGGACGCTTCCGTGAGCTGTGACCATATGCACCGCTACAGAGAGGACTATGCGCTGATGCGCAATCTGGGAGTTCAGGCCTATCGTTTTTCAATCAACTGGGCAAGACTGATTCCCGACGGCTGCGGCGAGGTCAATCCGAAGGCTGTCGAGCTGTACCGGAATATGATCCTCTCCATGCGGGAGAACGGTATCATACCGTATATCACGCTGTTCCACTGGGAGTTCCCGCAGGCATTGCAGGATAAGGGCGGCTGGCTGAATCCGCAGGTTGTGGAATGGTTTGGCTATTATGCGAAGGTTGTTGCCGAGAATTTCTCGGACATCTGCGAGAATTTTATAACAATCAATGAGCCGCAGTGCGCGGTAGGTCTGGGACATCTGAGCGGTGTTCACGCACCGGGCTTAAAGCTTTCTTACCCGGAGACCTTCCAGATCGCACATAATCTGTTGAAGTCGCACGGACAGGCTGTGATCATGCTGAGAAAATATGCAAAGCAGCCGATCAAGGTCGGCTATGCGCCCACGGGTGGAGTGGCCTATCCGTATACGGATAAGCCGGAGGACATTGAGGCGGCAAAGAAGGTTTACTTCGGCTTCTATAATCCGATGTCCAACTGGACATGGAATGTTGCATGGTTCTCCGATCCGGTATTCTTAGGGCATTACCCGAAGGAGGGACTGGAGCAGTTCAAGGAATATCTGCCGGAGATTACGGATGCGGATATGGAGCTGATCCATCAGCCGCTCGACTTCATGGGGCAGAATATCTATAACGGTTATTACGTCAGAGCCGGTGAGAACGGTGAGCCGGAATTTGTTGCAAGAGAGCCCGGCTTCCCCAAGACGGGAACCGACTGGCCGGTGACGCCGAAGGCATTTTACTACGGAATCAAATTCCTGACGGAGCGCTATCCGCTGCCGCTGTATATCACGGAGAACGGTATGGGCTGTCATGACAATGTCGCTCCCGACGGAAGGGTACACGACAACGACAGGATTACCTTCCTCGACAGCTATATCGGTGCGATGCAGCAGGCAATGCAGGAGGGTGCTGATGTCAGGGGCTATTTCCTCTGGACCTTCCTCGATAATTTTGAGTGGAGCGATGGCTACAAGCAGCGCTTCGGCATCGTTTACGTCAATTACCAGACCCAGAAGCGTATTGTCAAGGATTCCGCGTTCTGGTACAAGAAGGTCATCGAGACCGGCGGGGCAAACCTGTCCTGCAATAATCCCTGTCAGGATATTCTGTTCCTGACCCCGGTATTCACACATAATATCTGGGGCGGAAGCAGACTGCATGAAGATTTTGGCTATCCTGTGGAGGGAACGGACATCGGAGAATGCTGGGGCATCTCCGCGCATCCCAACGGAGAGGGAACGATCCGTAACGGACGCTATGCGGGAGAGAAGCTGTCCACGCTGTGGGCGGAGCATCCCGAGATCTTCGGCAATGTGGGCGGCGACCGCTTCCCTCTGCTGGTGAAGATCATCGATGCGAAGGATGATCTCAGCATTCAGGTACATCCCGATGACGCTTACGCGAAGGTACACGAAAACGGATCCCTCGGAAAGACCGAGTGTTGGTATGTGCTGGATTGCCCGGAAAATGCAACCCTCGTTGTCGGGCACAATGCGAAGACGAGAGAGGAGCTTTCCGACATGATTCACGGGGGACGCTGGAAGGAGTTCATTCGTGAGATACCTGTGAAGAAGGGCGATTTCATTCAGATCGATCCCGGAACGGTTCATGCAATCAAGGGCGGGCTGCTGATTCTGGAGACCCAGCAGAACAGCGATATTACTTACCGCGTCTACGATTATGACAGACTGTCAAACGGCAAGCCCAGACAGCTTCATGTCGAGCAGAGCATCGACGTCATCAATGTTCCGGCAAAGTCCGCCGAGGACAGCGTTTTATCTGCGGCTGAGCTTCCTGAAAACTGCCTGAACGAGTTGTACCGTTGCAGCTATTACAGAGTGATGAAGCTGAATCTTAACGGTGAGATGAGCTTTGACATGGATGCGCCGTTTATGCTGGCAACCGTGCTGTCTGGAGACGGCATTGTCAACAGCCAGCCGCTGAAAAAGGGCGATCATTTCATCATCCCGAACGGCGTGAAGAAGGTCGAACTGACCGGAAAAATGGAACTGATCCTGTCGAATGTATAATATAGCACAGAGAAAAAACGCTCAGGCCGTGCGGTCTGAGCGTTTGTGTGTTTCTTTGAAAAACGTTATTCCCACTCGGGTTCCTGTACCTCTGTGGAGAGAAGCGCTTTGAACTCTGCGTATGTCATGCTGTAAGCGTCGGTGCGGTGCTCGGAGAGGGCAGGCAGGTAGGACGTCAGGCTGTCATACAGAGCCTGTGCCTCCGGGTGCCCTTCCTTCATCAGGCGGGGAAGATCGCTCGTACATACGAGGACACCGAGGTCTAAGTCGCTCAGATAAATTTCATAGAGCAGACCGAGACGGTAATTGCGGTCAAAATTGTCGATCGTCTGTACAATCGGTCTGAGCTTCGTGCCATCGAGGATGGTCGAGCGCGAGGCGGTGACGATGGAATGCCACTGTGGAGTCGAAAAGCTCTCGCAGGGGAAGCCTTTCAGCGCCTCGTGTTCCTTTTGGATGGATAAGCCCATCGTACCGACGGGGATTTCCTTCTTCATGTTGAGGGAGATCAGCCGGAACATATGATAGCACCAGAAGTCCGTGCAGTAGGTTCCCTCGATGGAAGCCTTATTTTCCTCAGCGGGCAGGAAGAACAGGCAGGACTTTGACGATCCGGCGGTCTGCGGCAGATCGGCAAGGCTTAGAGCCTGCGCAGCGCTTTGTGCGGAAACGCTGTCCTTTGCCGGATAAGTCCATAAGGTATATTTGTTGACAATTCCCATCCCCTCTAATTCGATTGTCAGGAAGAGAGCGGAGGGAGACGATGCAGCCGGAAGCGGGAGCGTAAAGTCACCGAGCACATGTCTGCCCTGTTCCGTGATTGCAGGAAGCCTTTGTGACAGGGAGGCAAGCGTTTCTCCATCAGCATTTTTCAGAGTACAGCAGAGTGTGCTGACCGGCAGCGCTTCCTTCCGGAACCAGCTTAAGGAAGCCGTGAAGGGGAAGGCCTGATCGGAGAGTGCAATATAGCTGTCAAATTCTGCCTGTATCACCGCGTCCGAGCAGAAGCTTCTCCAGTCTTTGGCGGATACCAGTCCCTTGTTCTCCATAAAGGAATTGAGGACACCGACAAGAGCGGTTCCCTGTCCTGTGAAATCCTGGATGTCCAGAATCTGGAAACCGCCGAGCTGCGAGGAGCGGAGGGCTGTCTCCAGTTCATCCTTATAGCAGTCGACAGCGAGAGCACCGGAGTTGCGGAAATAGTCTCCTGCGAAATCCAGCATCCCCTTTTCGTCGAGTCTGCGGCGGAATTCTGCCAGATTGCGCGCCTTGAGGACGCCGGTATAGCGGTCGATCTCATTGAAATCCGGGAAGGTCTCATACTGGCCGATCTCGTGTGAGACAACAGGAATTTCCGGTATCAGTTCCGCCTGTGCCTCTGTCAGCTTTACGCGCTTGACACCCGTTCCGTATTGAATTTCAATCGTGCCGTCGGCGGACACCTCCGGGGCGGCGGTTACATAGTCCGGGCAGATCGCCGCATCATAGTTGAAGCGCGTGCCGGGAGCATCCGTCTGGACATGACCGAGCGGCTTATCGCACATAGCGTAGGAGCCACGGATCTGTCTGTCGATGGTAAAGCGGACGCCGGAGAAGAAGTCGTCATGCGGCTGGATGTTCGGCACCCACTGGAAGTTGTTTGAACCCTGCGTAAAGAGTACATGCGGGCGGTATGCCTTATATTTGGCGAGAAGCACGTCGAGCGCGGCGGCATTTCCCCAGAGTTCGTTTCCCATGGACATCATGCAGTAGGAAGGGTGGTTGCTGAAAGCTTCCAGCATACGGAAGCCCTCCGCCTCGAGGAACTCCTGCGCCTCTTTCTGGTAGCCCTCGTCCTCAGGACCGTTGAAGGTGCCCCAGAACGGAAGCTCAGGCTGCATGTAAATGCCGAGAAGGTCTGCGGCAATAAAGGCAGCCTCGGGAGGACAGCAGGTGTGGAAACGGTAATGGTTGATGCCGAAATCTCTGGATATTTTCATGACATGCAGCCATCCTGCGGCATTCATGGGGGCATAGCCGGTCTTCGGGAAAATCATGCCGTCGTGCTTGCCGCGCAGGAAGGTCTTCCTGCCGTTAATGACAAAGTTCGTCCCGTCGGTGGTAAAGGAGCGCAGTCCGCACCAGACAAAGGTGTCTGCGACCGTTACATCCACCTTGCAGCAGGCGAGATCCAGACGGTATACGGCAGGCTTTTCCTCGTCCCAGAGCGCCGCAGAGGCAGACAGATCCACCTTAAGAGAAAGGTAATGGCGACCCGGCTGGAGCATCACGTCATAATGCTGGATTTCGTCTGTCAGAAGTGTCTGGTCTGTCAGCGCCTCCAGAGGAAGGTCGTCAGGAATGATACAGTCCGGTTTCTGATAGTCAGCCTTCAGCCGGACAAGGACGGGATGCACTTCAATTCGGGCATTGCAGGGCAGTGAGCTGTCAAACTGCACGGGGATGTGTAATAGGATGCTCTTGTTCTCATAGCAGCATTGCGACCGGATCTGACCGAAGCGGACATCCTCGCTGATCTGCAGTGAAATATTACCCAGAATACCGTTCCAGTTGGTCTGGGTGTCCGGGGAGGTGAGATGTCCGCCGGGAACCTTGTAATCCGTGTTGGAAACCATGACGGTGAGCACAGGATTTATATTTGTTATGTAGGGCGTGAGATCGTAGCGGTGACTGGCGACAAAGCTGTCGAAGCTGCCGACAAAGCAGCCGTCAACCCAGACATAGGAAATTCTTGTCCGCTCCATGGCAAGCTCAAAATGCTTTCCTTTTAACTGCTCTGCACTTTCAAAGGGCAGCTGAAGCCTGCGCTGGTACCAGCTGTAGCCGGACATCTCGTAGGGATCGGTGAGATAGCCGGTATAGGTCTTATCGTGCGGTGTTCCCTTATGCGCCTCAGAGACGGTTGTAGGAAGCTGTATCGTATCTTCAAAGGTCTTTTTTTCGTAGTGAGAGGTAAGTCCCTGCTTTTCCTTGTCGAGCTTAAAGAGCCACTCGCCCGCGAGATCAAGTATCTGATTCATAAAGAACCTCCATTCCTGTTTTTGGATGTTTTGTTCGGGCACGCTCCTATTATAACAGAGGCGCGTCCGCCATGCCAATGTAGTATAGCAAACAGATTGCCGCATTTCTTGTTTTTTTGTAAAAACATCTGGATTTTTTACAGCAAATGTGAGAGAATGTTCCATGAATGATATTATTTTATCAATTGGACGATTGAATAAATAATAACTTACATAATTGAAAGGAGATTTCACATGATTTATTCAAAGGAAGTTGAAGAAATGTGCACAGTTGCTCAGGGTGTGCATCATGGTTGTGCGCCTATCCCTGAAGAAGCAAAGTGGGTACAGGCAAAGAAAGTAGAAGATATTTCCGGTCTGACACACGGTGTCGGTTGGTGTGCGCCTCAGCAGGGAGCATGTAAGCTGACGCTGAACGTGAAAGAGGGTATCATCCAGGAAGCGCTGGTTGAGACCGTAGGCTGTTCCGGTATGACTCATTCCGCAGCAATGGCTGCTGAGATTCTTCCCGGACTGACTGTTATGGAAGCTTTGAATACAGACCTGGTATGTGACGCTATCAACACCGCTATGAGAGAGCTGTTCCTCCAGATCGTTTACGGACGTACCCAGAGTGCATTCTCTGAGGAAGGTCTGCCGATCGGCGCAGGACTTGAGGATCTCGGCAAGGGTCTGAGAAGCCAGGTTGGTACCATGTACGGAACTCTGAAGAAGGGTCCCCGTTATCTGGAGATGGCAGAGGGTTATGTTACCGGTATCGCACTGGACAAGGATGACCAGATCATCGGTTACCAGTTCGTAAACTTCGGCAAGATGACCGACTTCATCAAGAAGGGTGATGATCCTACCACCGCATACGAGAAGTCCAAGGGACAGTATGGCCGCGTGGATGATGCTGTAAAGATCATCGATCCCAGAAAAGAATAAAAAAGGATAAAGGAGGACAGGAAAAATGGCTTTATTTGAATCATATGAAAGACGTATTGATAAAATTACTGCTGTATTGAACAGCTATGGTATCTCCTCTATCGAAGAAGCAGAGAAGATTACCAAGGATGCAGGTCTGGATGTCTATGAGCAGGTGAAGAAGATCCAGCCGATCTGTTTTGAGAATGCATGCTGGGCATACACCGTAGGTGCTGCCATCGCAATCAAGAAGGGCTGCCGCAAGGCATCCGAGGCTGCGGCTGCAATCGGTGAGGGACTTCAGTCCTTCTGTATCCCCGGTTCCGTAGCTGACACCCGTAAGGTTGGTCTTGGACACGGCAACCTTGGCAAGATGCTTCTGGAAGAGGATACAGACTGCTTCTGTTTCCTTGCAGGTCATGAGTCCTTTGCAGCAGCAGAGGGTGCAATCGGTATCGCAGAGAAGGCAAACAAGGTTCGTCAGAAGCCTCTGCGCGTTATCCTGAACGGTCTCGGAAAGGATGCAGCAAAGATCATTTCCCGTATCAATGGCTTTACCTTTGTTGAGACTGAGTACGATCCCTACACCAACACGGTCAAGGAGATCGAGAGAATCGCTTACTCCGAGGGACTTCGTTCCAAGGTAAACTGCTATGGCGCTAACAGCGTTCCTGAAGGTGTTGCAATCATGTGGAAGGAGAACGTAGACGTTTCCATTACCGGTAACTCCACCAACCCGACCAGATTCCAGCATCCTGTAGCAGGTACTTATAAGAAGGAGAGAATCGAAGCCGGCAAGAAGTACTTCTCCGTTGCATCCGGCGGCGGTACAGGACGTACCCTGCATCCCGATAACATGGCTGCAGGCCCTGCTTCCTACGGCTTTACCGATACGCTTGGACGTATGCACTCCGATGCACAGTTCGCAGGTTCTTCCTCCGTTCCGGCTCACGTTGAGATGATGGGTCTGATCGGAATGGGTAACAACCCGATGGTTGGCGCTACGGTAGCTGTTGCCGTATCCATCGAGGAAGCTGCTAAGGCAGGCAAGTTCTAATAATATCTAAAAAACAATTTTTGAGGACAAACCAAGTCGCGGTAGGCATGGTTTGTCCTTTTTTTGCAAAGTCCGAGGTTGAATCGTGGCCTTGTAAATAAATATTTCTAACAAAAAGCATTGAATACTAACAAAACAAATGTTAGAATAAAGTAAAAATGTTAAAGGATGTTTTCTATGAAAAAATATTTGGCGGAGATATTTGGAGCAAGGGTTGAAATTGAAAATTGGAATGGTAAGAATAAATTGCCACTTTTTTTGCGAAATAAGAGAGAGTATTTTGTGCTTTCGCTAGAAAATGTACAGAGTGTTTTAATGAAGAATAATTCGGATAACTTTAATGTGTCCGTTTTTAAAAAAGAAATGCAAGAAATTGAAAAATATGCCGAAATGTCAGTTATATTGTGGCTGGATGCTGTTTCTACTTATCAGAGGAATGCATTAATTAAAAATAGAATTCCATTCATTGTACCAAATTCGCAAATTTATGTACCAGAATTAGGAATGAGCCTAAAGGAATTTTGTGCAGGTAAGAGAGAAAAAGTTGAAAAATTATCTGCCTCTACACAGTTTTTACTCTTATATTTTATTTACCAAAAGAAACAAGCGGAAAGAAGCCAATCAGAGCTTGCGGAATACCTTAATATGTCAGCCATGAATGTTAGTAGAGCTGTACAGGAACTGCAGGAACTTGGTTTACTGGAAACCCGAAAGGAAGGAACTAGTAAAATAATTAAGGCTGTAGCAACCGGTAAGGAGTTGTATCAGCTTTCGAGCGTGTACCTGCAGTCGCCGGTTCAGAAAAGAATATATGTGAGTCTTAGGAATTTTGATATGAATCTACCTATTGCCGGAGAAACAGCTCTGGCAAAAAAAAGTCTATTGAATTATCCTAAATGTAAAGTTTTTGCTATGGATAAGAAGTTGCTAAAGAATATTCCGAAGGAAGCAATAGTCGAACCTAAGCTTATGACAGGTACTGATTACGTGGAAATTGAATTGTGGAAATATGATCCTTCAGTTTATGCCTTTGACGATGTAGTAGACATAGTGTCATTGGTACAAAGCCTTAAAAATGTAGAAAATGAACGGATAGAAATACAGGTAGAGGAGATCATGGAGGAATACAAATGGTAATAGGATTGAAGGCTCTTAGAGAAGCGTTTAAGGGGTACGAGGATTGCTATACGATTATCGGGGGTACTGCTTGTGATATTCTGATGAGCAAGGCAAATCTTGATTTCCGCGCAACTAAGGATATTGATATGATATTGCTGATCGAAAACAGACTTGAAGAATTTGGAGAGATATTATGGAAATTCATTAAGGCCGGGGCATACAAATGTGGATGGAAAAACTCTGAAAGGTTGCATTTTTATCGATTCACAGAGCCACAGAATTCAAATTATCCAATAATGATAGAATTGTTTTCAAAAGACCCGGGGTATCAGTTACATGAGAGTGATATGGTAATTACTCCACTACATATTTCGGATGAAGTATCCAGCCTCTCAGCAATAATGCTGAATGATGATTACTACGAATTTATGATGAGTGGAAGAAAAGTAGTGAACGGTATTGGAATTCTTGGAGCGGAGCATCTGATTCCATTTAAGATGAGGGCATGGTTAGACCTTTGCAGACGAAAAAGCGAAGGTGAGCATGTGAATTCATCTGATATTAAAAAGCATAAAAATGATGTGTTCCGTTTGATGAATATAATAAATCCGGATGAGGTAATTATTACACCGGAGACAGTAAAGGACGACGTCAGACAGTTTATTGCAAAGATGCCGGAGGAACATATTAATATGAAGAATATTGGACTTGATATGGAATTAGATGCAGCGTTAGCTACATTATCCAATATGTATTCAGTATAGAATTAGATGCCTCTCTTTTTCGTGCAGATAATGAGAGGAAAAAGTTAAAATTTATAAGTATACTTACTTTGATGATAGGAGCAGAAAATGGAATGGATTGAAAGATTAAACCAGGCAATCGCCTATATAGAAGAACATTTGAAGGATGATATTGGTTATGAGCAGCTCGGAAAAATTGCCTGCTGTTCTACATACCATTTTCAGAGAATGTTTACCTATATGGCAGGGATTCCTTTGTCGGAATATATTCGCAGGAGAAAAATGTCATTAGCTGCGGTAGACCTGCAGTCCGGCGGTAAAAAGATCATTGATGTTGCTGGCGAGTATGGCTACCAGTCACCGACAGCTTTTAACAGAGCGTTTCAAAGTGTTCATGGTGTTGCGCCATCCGCAGTAAAAAACGAAGGTGTATCTGTAAAGTCCTTTCCACCTATTACATTTAAGATTACAGTTAAAGGAGTGGAAGAAATGAATTACCGTATTGAAAAGAAGGATGCTTTTCGTATTATAGGTGTATCTCAGCCTTTGGACAAAGAAATTGAGAAGAATTTTGCGGTTGTTCCTAAAATGTGGCAGGAGGCGGCTCTTAATGGGACAATACAGAGATTGGCTAGTCTGATGGACACTGCGCCTATGGGACTTCTGGGTGTGAGTGCATGCAATGATGTAGATCAATGGAAATACTTCATTGCTGTTTCAAGTACAAAGGAAACTACAGAATTTGAGGAGTACATTGTTCCAGCCGCTACATGGGCAATCTTTGCAGGATGTTGTCCGGCAAATTAAACGATGCTCCATCCGGCAGATTATTTTGAACTGATTT
>OIZV01000544.1_pt1 | contig 17731 bp, 13 predicted proteins | sample 1588681 | NCBI WGS metagenome assembly OIZV01 (sample SAMN03283281) | human gut metagenome | biome: human-associated habitat; material: feces | host: Homo sapiens | place: Peru | collected 2012
GCGCATTTTTATTTTAAATCGCTTGCGTGTACTTTTCGTCACTGCTTTACGGACTATCCAAGACGGAGCAAAAAGAGTATAATTATTTTGTGCTTCGGCTTGATTCTTGTCCGTTTCGGGGCATTGAGCCGACAAAACGCAAAGCGAAAAAGAGGAGGAAAAACCATGAAGAAAAAACTCAAAAGCGCATTATCATTGCTATTATGCATGATAATGGTATTCGGAGCCATCGCTGTCGGCGGCGAGGGCATCGGAAAGTTATTTAGTGACACACATGCAGAAGCTGCAAACAACTCATCAAAACTAATTAAAGATTTTTTAAAAAATAAGGAGTATTCAAGTTACACGAAAGGCTTTGAAGATAGCACTTTGGAATACGCAATTCTTGATGTGAACTCAGATTCCATACCGGAATTGTTTATTCACTCTACATATGATCGACCGTTTTTTAACACCTGGATTTTCATTTTGAAAGACGACAAAGTCGTGCTAATAAAAGAAGAATATGGGTACGGAGACTTTTCATATTCATCATCTGAAAACCTTTTACTTGGCGTTTCTGAAACTCGTCCTTCTTCTACGCAGTCCTACTCGCCATTTTATAGACTCAGTGGCTCAAAACTGGAACTTGTTTTTAGCGTCGGGGTGGATGATGGGCAGCCGTTTTACCGTGATTCTAATGGAAAAAAGAGCATTAGCAGTTCAGAAAAAAATGCATTTTATTATGGCTTTATTGATTTTTCATGGTCAAGCATTGATGACGTTGCCGAATATGGTATTCGCGACATCATCGAATTCGGCTCATATCCGCAGAGCGAAGTTACCAAAGAGAGCGACAGCGCAACATATGCAAAGCTCGAAGCGGCATCAAAGAACTGGGTCAGCTACGGTTATTACAGCGGCGACGGCAGCTACGGCTCAATGAAGCAGGGCGACTGGATGCAGTATGCCGATATTTCTCTCGGCGGCGCAAAGTACCGTGCGGTGAGGTTCACCCAATACAGGCCGTATTATACTGAATATTCTTCCTCTCCCGACTATTCATATCAGGACGATAACGGCTACACGGTAAACAATATATACTATTTCAAATACGAGCCGCTGAAGTGGAGGGTGCTCGACCCGGAGACGGGGATTGTGCTCAGCAAAAGCATAATCGATTCGCAGGCGTACAGCAATACGATATATGAAAACGGCACCGACGCATACGGATATACGGCTTACTGGAACAATGCATCATATACAAAATACGCCAACGATTATGCCACGAGCAGCATACGCAAATGGTTGAATGAGGATTTCTATAACACAGCCTTCACCTCGTCTCAGAAGCAGAATATCCTCCCTACCACGCTCGATAACAGTGCATACTCGACCGACTACAGCAAATACGACAGCGTTTCCACCACCGATAATGTCTTCCTCCTTTCATATAGTGAAGCCCAAAACACCTCCTACGGCTTCACCGACAACACAAGCTCGACCGAGACCCGCAAGGCTGTGGGCACAGACTACGCGAAGGCTCAGGGATTATGGGTATATTCTTCGAACAAATGTTCCTGCTGGCGTTTGCGCTCTGCCGGCAGTAATTACGACTATGCCTGCAGAGTCAGTCTCGGCGGCGACGTCAGCGGCAGCGATAGAGTCGACGATACCAATGGCGGTGTTCGTCCCGCTTTAAGACTTTCCGATTTGGCATCTGATATCTTTGAATCTGAAATAGGCGATGTTGCCTCGCCGACGGGCACAAAAGTCTCCATGGTAGGCAAGCATTTTTACGCCAATATCGGTGAGAGCGAGCTGAGCTTGTCTCCGGGCGGCAAGGCGACGGGAAATCAAGCGACATGCTATGTACCCGTCGGTTCTCCGGATCTGGACTTCACTTTTGAGAGCGGAGACAAGAATATTTTGACTATCGGCGACACCGATGTCAGCTTCTACGGCGTTTATTTTATAAAATTCAATGTTTTCGGCATCTCAGAGGGAACGACCACCGTTACCGTAAGGACATCGGACGGAGCAAGCTCAACGGCGATAGTCACCGTCGCCGAGACACCGACATCGAGTCAAATCCTCAAGGGAGAGGGCAAGCTGCCCGCCGATGCTAAAATCCTGGCGGGAACAATGGACGACTATGTCACGGCGGTCATTCTCAACGGCAACGGAACCTATGTGTCGGATGTTATTATCGACAAGACAACATATCCGATCCAAAGGGGCATATTGCCTGACGCAACTATCGAAATGATGAAAGGCAAGCCCGTAATTGCCGTGATTCAGGGCGGCAAAATAACCGAAATCGATTTAATTGAGAATTATATCACCGCTTCGGTAAGCACAAACTTCATAGACGGAACAGCAATCAAGGACGGCGACACACATTTGGCAACAGCATCGGTATCAAATACTCTGCCGAGCAGGCTTATGGGAGCGGATCTTTCGTCGCTGAGTGATAAATTTAAGATAAAGATCAACAGCGTCAGTATTAAAATCGGCAGCGAGAGCGTATACAGCGGCAACCCGTATGCCGAAATAGGCGTTGACGGCTTCAAAATAGTAGCCTCAAAAGAAGTGAAAATAAAGAAGTCATTTGCCAACTTTAACGGAGAAGCCGATATCAAAGTAGTTGTAACAGGCGAAAGAAACGGCACACCTCTGAGCCTTGAGACAAAGAGCAACATCAAAATACTCTCTAAAAGCGAATGGAACAAAATCAGCGAAAGCGCAAACAAGAAAAAGACCGAAAAGCAATATGACAATGAAATCAAGGCAACCGTAGCAAAAAACTCCAAAAATCTCAAGCTTGATGAAACGATAGCTTGGAACGCCACCCTCGGCGAATTCATGAGCAAAAAGCAGCTCTCCGCTCTCGGCTATGCAATGGTCGGAACAATTGTTATGGCAGAGGCGCCGAAGGCGACATTTACGGAATATCTGACAGGCAAAATGCTTGACAAGCTCGGTGTTGCCCACAAAATAGCGGCGGGGGCTTTTTCGGTCGATGTGCCGATGACAGTTAAGATTAAAACTTATAAATACGGCGAACTGGTCATTGATTTTGAGGCGCACGCAACAAATTATACTCTCGGCGGTAAAAGCTACGGCTCTTTCGGCGATGTAACATATGAAATTACCGGCGGGTCGGGGCTGTCAAAAGTGCCGACGAGTATGCGCTCGGGTCTTGCCGGAGCAATAGCGTATGCGGACGTCAACACTTTTGCCGACGCCATGTATGACATAGCTCTGGCAGAAGTCAAGAAAGCATACAATCTCGGTTACGGCAATGATTTCAATACGGTTTGTGATGTTTTCTTTAATGACACAATAGTTGATGTAATGCTGTCAGCCTGTAAGACCGACTACAAAGGCGCATTCTTTGACATTATTTCTTACCCCGCAAGGCAATACAGGGGTGCGTGCCCGATCGAAATGCGGGTTTATGATCCGAGCAATGAGCTGTGCGGGTTCGTAAGCGACAGCAAAGCGGTCTCCACCGATGAAAATGTGGAATGCACGGTTGAGGGGCACACCAAAATAATTACCGTATATGGTTATAAAGCCAATGATTACAAAGTCGAGATAACCGCAACAGGAAGCGGAGTTATGAACCTTGAGGCAAGCGATTACGCAGGCTCATGCAGAAAGCTCGGCTCGCAGACTTTTACTGATTTCCCGATAGAATACGGCAGGACATACAATTATATCTGCGGCACTGTTTCGCTCGACGAAAACAGCAAGGACATGATTACCGATGGCTCGAATACAGTTTACGCTAACGATATTACCATATTTGAGAGGGCGGATATAGAATCGCTGGAAGATACATACACGGTAGTATTCTGGTCTGCCGACGGCTCTCAAATTATCAATTTGTATGAACTTAAAGCCGGTGCTGCTATCCCGAAAGCAGAGGTGCCCCAAATAGAGGGCTATGTCTTTGCAGGATGGATGAATGCAGATAGCAGCATTGAAGAAATCCCATCCGTGATGCCCGCTCAGGATCTGACATTTACGGCGGTGTTTGAGCCGATAAAGACAAAGCTCTCCATCAAATCCCCCTCCACGACGACGGTCAGCTACGGATTCACGCTGAATCTTCATGCGAACGTAACTGACCTGCCGGAGGGTGCATGGATAGTTTGGAGCATGGACGGCAGCGGGTTTGAGCTTATACCCTCCGCCGACGGCATGACCTGCGGCGTGAAGTCGGTATCCAAGGGCTCGGCGACGATAACCGCGAAAGTCGTTGACAAGAACGGCAACGCGGTAAAGGACGCGAACGAAAACGAGATAACCGCTTCACAGCAGTTGACCTCAAAAGCAGGCTTCTTCCAGAAGCTCGTAGCGTTCTTCAAAAAGCTCTTCGGCTCAAATATGGTCATACCGTCCTCACTGAATAAGCTTGTTAAATGAACTAAATAGTTAAAAGAAGCGATTGCAGCATTGAGCCGCAATCGCTTCTTGCATCAAATGATCGCTTGAGTTAAAGCAACAGATCTGATATAATATATTTGCAATCAGATATGAAAGAAGGTGAAAAGATGAAAGGCGTGATCTATGCGAGGTATTCCTCCGACAGTCAGCGTGAGGAGTCGATTGAAGGTCAACTGCGCGAGTGCAAGGCGTTCGCAGAGAAAAATGACATTCAAATCGTCGAAACATACATTGACCGCGCTCTGTCCGCAAGAACCGACCGCCGCCCCGACTTTCAAAGGATGATAGGCGACAGCGCCGCTAAGAATTTTGATGCCGTGATCGTTTGGAAGCTCGACCGTTTTGCCCGCGACAAATTCGACTCCGCATACTACAAACGGATCCTCAAAAACAACGGCGCAAAGGTTATATCCGCTACCGAAGCCATTTCAGACGGCGCAGAAGGCATCCTGCTCGAATCAATCCTTGAGGGCATGGCGGAGTATTATTCCGCCGAGCTTTCGGAGAAAATCATTCGCGGTCTCACTGAAAATGCTCTGAAGTGCAAATACAACGGCGGCACTTTGCCTCTCGGATATGTCATCGACAGCGAGCAGTATTATCAGCTCGACCCGTTGACCGCCCCTGCCGTGCTTGACGCATTCACACGTTATGCGGACGGCTCTTCCATGCAGGAAATCGCCGACGAACTGAATTTGAAAGGCGTTCGCACCAATCGAGGCAATAAAATCACCATAAACGTCATTGCCCGAATGCTGCACAACCGTAAATACATCGGTGAATTCAAGCAAAAGGATATTGTGAAGCCCGGCGGCATTCCGGCAATTGTTACTGAAGAATTGTTTGACCGTGTGCAAAAGCGTATGACAGCGAATAAAAAGGCTCCGGCAAAGCATAAGGCGGAGGATGAATATTTGCTGACTACCAAGCTGTTTTGCGGCAAATGCCGCTGCTATATGGTGGGCGAAAGCGGCACGAGTCACTCATCACAGGTGCACAGGTACTACAAATGTGTCAGCGTGAAAAAGCACAGAGGCTGCGACAAAAAAACGGTTAAAAAGGATTGGATCGAAAATCTTGTGATCGAGCAAATCAAATCCATCGTTTTTAATGATGAGCTGATCGAGAGTATAGCCGATGCGATAATGGAGCTTCAAGGGCAGGAGAGCACAACGCTGCCGCTGCTGAGAAAGCAATATGCTGACACGCAGAAGGCCATAGATAATATGCTGAATGCGATTCAGCAGGGGATACTTACGCCGTCAACAAAAGAGCGGCTCGAAAGTCTTGAGAAGAAGAAAAACGAGCTGAGTGTTGAAATCGTTAAAGAAGAAATGGCAAGGCCGACGATAACAAAAGATCAAATCGTCTTTTGGCTCCACAGGTTCAGAAAGCTCGACACAAAGAAGCGCGAGCACCGCCGCAGACTCATAGATAGCTTTGTCAATGCGGTTTATCTCTATGACGACCGCATGATAATCACATTTAATTACAAAGACGGCTCAAAAACAATAACCCTCGCAGAGCTTGAGAAATCAGCCCTTGGTTCGGATATCAATGTACCGGCTCCACCATGAAAAAAGCACTTCTTCGGAAGTGCTTTTTTCAATGAAGCGCACCTTACGGTGCATGAAAAATGAAGCAAGGCTTCGCCTTATGAAGCGTGACTTCGCTGCACTGATGGTTAGAGCGTTTTATTTGACAAGCTGTTGGATTTATGGTAATTTATTTGAGTAATTCATACTAACAGCGGAACATGTTTACTACCACGAGGTGACATATGAAAATCTGGCTTATACGCCATGGGGCGGAGGATGGCTCCGTGCGCGGCGGTTGGAGCAAAACGCCGCTTACAGAGGAGGGCAGGGCGCAGTCGCTTACGGCGGCCGAACGGCTTGCTAAAGAGCCTGATGCCGATATTGCCCGCATTTTTTCTAGCGACCTGCTCCGTGCGGCTCAGACGGCGCAGATAATCTCCGACAGGCTCTCCGTGCCCGTTGCATACCTGCCGCAATTCCGAGAGGTCAATAACGGCGTGCTCGCCGGTATGGCAAACGAACGGGCGGATAAGGAATACCCCGGGCTTTATTGGCGCACTCTCAATTTTGACGAGCATTATCCGGGCGGCGAAAGCCCTCACGAATTCTATGACCGCATTTCTGCTGCATGGGGCGACCTTGTGACCTCTGTACGCGGGTCGGGCAAGGACGCAGCGCTTGTGACCCACGGCGGCGTTATCAATGTTATAATGCATATCATTGACGGTATGCCTTATTCAAACCAAACCCCGTCGTTTTGCATAGGCAATGCCGAATATACGGCGGTTGAGGCGTAAGCCCATTCCTGCTGCTTCAACTGCAGAAATACGATTTCATCCAAACAGAGCCGTGTCTCACAGCATATATCTGCGCTTGACAGGAGGGGCGATTATGGAGCTTCGGATGCTCGGGTATTTCCTCGCGTTGGCGAGAGAGGAAAAATTCACAAGGGCAGCGGAGCAGCTCCACGTGACTCAGCCCACGCTGTCGCGCCAGATAGCCGAGCTTGAGGCGGAGCTGGGCGTTAAGCTCTTCACACGCAGCAGCCACAATATCGTCCTGACCGAGGAGGGCATGATGCTCAAACGCAGGGCGCAGGAGATCCTCTCCCTTGCCGACAGGACAAAGCGAGATTTCATCGGCAGGCAGGAGGAGCTGGAAGGTACGGTCGTCGGCAGTGGTGAATTCCTCTCAACTCGTCTGTTGACCGACTGCATGACAGCCTTCAGACGCATTCATCCGCTTGTTAAGTATGAGCTTTACAGCAGCAATGCCGATAATATCAGCGACAGCATTGAGCATGGGCTGCTCGACATGGGGCTGATGTTAGATTTGTCAATGGGACGGTTGAATTGAGGCTTTTCAAGCCGCGTTATTGTGATGTGTTTTTCGTTCTCCAAGGAATTTCTGCTGCGTGTTGTTTTGCAATGCCTGCCGTATATCGGCTACCCACGCAGCCTGAATGCAATATCCTGCGTCAATAAAGCCGCCGAAAGTTGATAATAAACATTAAAATCCCCCGCCCGATTCATATGAACCGAGAAGGGGATTTGCGATCATTTGAGTATTATTCCCACTCAATAGTGGCGCAGGGCTTGGGAGTGAGGTCATAGAGGACACGGTTCACGCCGTCGATCTCGGTGGTGATGCGGTTTGTGATATGCTCGAGAAGCTCGAAGGGAACATTCTCGACGGTGGCGGTCATTGCGTCGCGGGTATTGACCGCGCGAATGATGACGGGGTAAGCGAAGGTGCGGGCGTCATTCTTAACGCCGACCGACTTGAAATCGGGCACGACGGTGAAATACTGCCAGACCTTGCCCTCAAGACCGTTCTTTGCGAATTCGTCACGCAGGATAGCGTCGGATTCCCTGACAAGCTCAAGCCTCTCTCTGGTGATAGCGCCGAGGCATCTGACGCCGAGGCCGGGGCCGGGGAACGGCTGACGATAGACCATGCCGTCAGGCAGACCGAGCTCCTTGCCGACAACTCTGACTTCATCCTTAAAGAGGAGCTTGACGGGCTCGACAAGCTCGAATTTGAGATCCTCGGGAAGTCCGCCGACGTTGTGGTGAGCCTTTACCGGGCCGGACTCAAGAATGTCTGGATAAATTGTGCCCTGAGCGAGGAACTCGATACCGTCGAGCTTCCTTGCCTCTTCCTCAAACACTCTGATGAATTCCGCGCCGATTATCTTACGCTTCTTCTCCGGCTCTGCAACGCCCGCAAGCTTATCGAGGAAGCGGTCAACGGCGTCAACATAGATGAGGTTTGCGTCCATCTGATTGCGGAACACCTCGATGACCTGCTCGGGTTCGCCCTTGCGGAGCAGACCGTGGTTGACGTGGACGCAGACAAGCTGCTTGCCGATTGCCTTGATAAGGAGAGCCGCGACGACCGATGAATCGACGCCGCCGGAGAGGGCGAGAAGGACTTTCTTGCCGCCGACCTGCGCTCTGACTGCTTCGACCTGCTCGTCAATGAATTTCTCGGCGAGCTCGGGGGTGGTGATGCGTTCCATGGTTTCGGGACGTTTGTTGCTCATTAATAATTCCTCCGTGTAAATATTATCGGTTGATACAGTTACCAAAATAGCTTTGAACGGGCACAGCGGGAGTACCCTTGCCGCCCGAACAGCTTCATTTCCTTAATGGATCGTGCTCGGGAAAGTATCGGCATTGCCAAAACAATATAATTATATCATTTGCGACAATTTCGGTCAAGTGATTTAGAGAAATACACGAGCGGCAAACGAAAAATGGCGTCTGAATGCAGTTTTCTGCGGCTTTTGACGGATATAGGGTATAAAAAGACCCCCGCAGAGCCGCGGAGGTCGAATGATCATTTTGCTTTTCTAAGTCTGCCCGCAAGTGAGAATGCGGCGAATACCACAATGTCGGCGGCAACTATCGTCGAGCCGACGGGGGTGCCGTATATGACGGAGGCGAGGATCCCGAGCACGGAGCAGAGCACCGAGATAACGGCGGCGCTTGCCATGACCGCTCGGAAGCTCTTGAATACTCGCATCGCCGAGAGGGCGGGGAAAATGATGAGCGCCGAGATGAGCAGCGCGCCGACGAGGTTCATTGCGAGCACTATCACAACGGCGGTGACTACGGCGATGAGAATGTTGTAGGCTCTCACGTTTGTGCCGGTGGCGCGGGCGAATTCCTCATCGAACGTGACGGCGAAAATCTTGTGATAAAATATCACGAAGGTCAGAATCACAAGGATGGCCAGCCCTACGCAAAGCCATACGTCGCTCACGGAGAGGGTGAGTATCGAGGTCGAGCCGAAGAGGGTGGAGCAGACGTCACCGCTGACGTTGGAGGCGGTCTGAAATACATTCAGCAGCAGGTAGCCGAGCGCCAGCGCGCCGACGGAGATCATTGCAATTGCGGCGTCGCCTTTGATCTTGCCGTTTGAGTTGAGACCGAGCAGCACCACGGCGGCGACTATTGTCACGGGCATTGCCACGGTCATGGGGGCGAGACTGAGCACTGCGGCTATCGACATTGCGCCGAATGCAACGTGCGAGAGCCCGTCGCCTATCATAGAATATCGTTTGAGCACGAGGCTGACTCCGAGCAGGGCGGCGCAAAGCGAGATGAGCACGCCCGCTATCAGCGCGTAGCGCACAAATGAATAGCTGAGGTAGGTCTGAAGTGCGGTTATGATATTCATTGTGCGTCACCTCCAGCCGATGTGAAGCGTCTGCCGATATCGCTGCTAATATATTCGTCCTTTGTGCCGAAGAAAAGGGGAGTGTGGCTGATGTGAAGTATGTGCGAGGCGTATGTCAGCGCCGCACCGAGGTCGTGTGAGACCATCACGACGGTCATGCCGCTGTCGTTGACCTCTTTGATGAGCTTGTAAAGGCTTTGAGTGACAACAGGGTCAAGACCGGCCACGGGTTCGTCGAGCACAAGCAGCTTCTTGGCAGCGCAAAGCGCGCGGGCGAGCAGCACTCGCTGCTGCTGACCGCCCGAAAGCTCCCTGTAGCACCTGCCGGCAAGATCGGTTATGCCGAGGCGCTCCATATTCGCGGCGGCAAGTTCACGTTGGGCTTTTGTATAGAACGGATGAAATCCCGATAAATTCAGGCAACCCGATAGGACTATCTCGCGCACCGAGGCGGGGAAATCCTTCTGCACCTCCGTCTGCTGCGGCAGGTAGCCTATTTCGCTTTTTTGCAGCCCGTCGCCGAATTCTATCTTACCTTTCAGTATATTTTTGTGCCCGAGCAGCGCTTTCATCAGCGTGCTTTTGCCGGAGCCGTTCTCGCCGACTATGCAAAGGTAGTCACCTTTATACAGCTCAAAGTTAAGCTCGGAGACAACGGGCTTGCCCTCGTAGCCGAGAGTCAGATCCGTGCATTTTATAAGCGCCATCAGTTAAGCGCCTCCTTCAGTTTAGTCAGATTATCGGTCATTGCGCTGAGGTAGCTTTCGCCTGCGGCGATGTCGTCGGCGGAGACGGATTGGCAGGAATCAAGCGTTAATGTGCCCGCACCTGTTGCTTTGCAAACCGCCTCGGCTATCGAGCCGTCCGAGCCGTCGATGATAAAGACATAAGGCGTGCCCGTCTCTTTGGTCTTGTTTATCAATGTCGCCATCGTCTCGAAGCTCGCCTCGGATTCGGCGGAGCAGCCGGGGAAGGCGGCGTAGTATTCAAGCCCGTAATCCTCAACAAGATAGCGGAACGGGAAGCGGTCGGCGAATATCAGTGTGTCACGCTTTGCGCTCGATACGGCGGCGGAGTATTCGCTGTCAAGCTCGTTCAATCGGGTGATGTATTCTTTGGCGTTCGCTCTGTATTTCTCGGCGTTTTGCGGGTCAACGGAGCATATCGCTTCACAGAGCTTATCGGTTATTTTCGCCGCGTTACGCAGCGAGAGCCAGACATGCTCATCCTGCTCGGCTTCATCTTTGCCGTGATGATGTTCCTCCTCCGCCTGCATACCCTCGACCGTCTCCTCCTCGAGCAGATTCACCGCTTCTGTGAGTGTAAAGGTGTTCAACTTGTCGTTGCCTGCCGCCGCAAGAGTCTTTTTTACCCATTTTTCGGAGTCTTCGCCAATATAGATAAAGAGGTCTGCCGTGGCGATTTTTACGATATCTGCGGCGTTCGGCTCATAGCTGTGGAAGTCCTCCTTGCCGTCAAGGAGCAAGGTCAACCCCTTGTCAGTGCCGAGAATGTTTTTGGCGAAATCATATTGCGGGAATGCCGTGCAGACTATGCTCAAGCCCTCGGAGCTTATCGGTTGAATGCCGCATGAAGCGAGCGAGAGTAACAGGAGAGCCGCCGCTATGCCCGCAGCTATTTTTTTAAACATTAATGTATCCTCCGTGGGTCATTTCCTGCATTTGTCGCATTTGCCGAGGATGAGTGTATGGCTGTCAACCTCAAACCCCGTGCTGCTGCTGATATCCTGCTGTATTATTGAGCTTACGTTGCTATCAAGGTGATATACTTTACCGCAATCGGTGCATTTCATGTGCAGATGACCGTCACATTTGCCGTCGCTTATATATTGATATACGAAGCTGCGACCGTTCCCTCTGACGGAGCGGTGAACTATCCCGTCCTCAACGAGCTTCGTCATCAGGCGGTAAGCGGTGCTTTTGCCGATATCCTCGGAGCCTATCGCCTCGGTTATCTCCTCTATGCGGAATGCTTTATCCTGATTCTCACGCAGAAAGTCGATCAGCTTTGCCCGCTGGTGAGTATTATAGGTTTTCAATTCAATCACCTCAAAATTGAGAATTACTATCAAATTACTATATTATTATATCCCTTAATTCCTAAATGTCAAGCGGAATTTGAGAATTACTATCGAATTTTAAATTTTGCCGTTTTTCCTTGACTTTTATCGCTAAAAGGTATAAAATATCATATCATCACAACAAATTTTTTGGAGGAAATAACGATGAAAAAACGCATTCTTTCACTTGTCCTCGCTCTTTGCATTGCAATGAGCGCGGCATTTGCCGTCGGCGTTTATGCCGATGACGCGAACGGCGTTCTCAGATTCAATGAGAACGGTGAATTCACTATCATGCACCTGACGGATACGCAGGACGGCTATCCCACCAGCGAGAAGATGCTTAAGTATATTGATTATATGCTTAAGACCTACAAGCCCGACATTGTCATCCTCGGCGGTGACAATTGCGTCGGCAAGGAAATCGAAGGCGAAGAAAATCAGGATCCTGCGGTGAATATTGAGCGCTCAATTGAGCAGCTTGTCTCTGTCTTTGTTGAGAACAAGACCTATTTCACCTTTGTTTTCGGCAACCATGACCATCAGTATGTTGACGGCATAGATATTGACCCCGTTGGTCAGGGCAAAGTCAAGGAGCATCTCCTCGGCCTCTATCAGAAGTACGGCAAGGGCTATTGCCTTGCATACGATGCCGATCCTTCGCTTCACGGTGTCGGCACACACAATCTCCCCATCCTTGCTTCGGATTCCAATAAGATCAAGTTTAATCTCTGGATGTTCGATTCGGGCAGCTATGCCGCAGACGAGAACGGCAAGAAGGTCGGCTATGACTGCGTCAGAGAGGACCAGATAGCTTGGTATCAGGAGAAGAGCGCGGCTCTCGACAAGCTCGCCGGTGAGCAGGTCAAGTCACTTGCTTTCCAGCATATCGTTGTCGGCGACGTCTATGACAACCTCTTCTATGAATCAATATTTGACCTCGGCGAGCTCGGCAGGAGCTTTAACGGCAAGCACTATTCATTCCTGCCCAAGACCGAGAACTTCACCGGTCAGCTCTTTGAATATCCCTGCCCGGGTTACTACAACTGCGGTCAGTTTGACGCAATGGTCAAGCAGGGCAACGTGCTCGGTATATTCTCCGGCCACGATCATGTCAACAGCTATGAGACCAAGCGTGACGGCGTGTGGATAATCAACACTCCCGGTGCAACTTACCACTCCTATGGCAATGATCTCGTCAGAGGCAGCCGCCTTATCACTATCAACGAGAACAACACGAGCACCTTCACCAGCAGGATCGTCACGGTTAATGACGCCGCTATTGCGGATGAGACCTTCGCAGCCGATGTGGGCATCAATCCGACCTTCGCAAAGATCCAGATGTTCTTCGGCGAGGTCGCCAAGGTCCTCGGCAGGGTCGCATCCCCGATCTTCAAGGTTCTCGGCTATCTCAGCAAATTTGCATAAAAATCATCAGATGCTGTCGCTTTTTTGCGGCAGCATTTTTTATTTTTTCAGTGATTTTTAACAATTTGTTAATTCGTGCGGCATAATATTGACTGTTGGTCATTTTTGATGTATTATCTTGTGCGGAAATGACCAATGGTCATTTTGAGTATATTTCGATACCGAGGTGCGGCGTGATGCCCAGCGTGAATGACAACAAAACCGATAAAAAGAAGCGATTGCTGGAGTCGGCGTTTGAGCTTTTCCTCGATAAGAGCGTGAATTCCACCGCAGTTGACGACGTGGTCAAGGGCGCGGGGGTGGCAAAGGGCACGTTTTATCTTTATTTTAAGGATAAATACGATCTGCTCAATCAGCTTGTCGCCCACAAGAGCGGCAGCGCTTTTATCAAGGCTTATGAGGCTGCTTTTGCCGATGAAGATGCGGATTTTGAGGATAAGATGCTGCTGCTTGTGAATAACATCATCGACTTCCTCGCCGCCAACCGTGAGTTTACGGCGCTGCTTCAAAAGAATCTGGCATATTGCTTCCGCAAGCTGATAGGCGGCGACGACCCCGCCATTCGCAGCGCAGTGCTGATGATGGAGGGCGAGCTTGAGAAGCGCGGCTACACTGCCGAGGAGGCGGGCAAGGCGCTCTATCTTATCGCCGAGCTTACCGGCTCCACCTGCTGCAACGCAATAATCCTCGGCAGCCCATACGGTATTGATGAAATAAGAGGCTTCCTGTGCGAAACCGTCAGGAACCTGCTGAGAAAGGAGAACAGGGAAATATGATTGAAAAAATGTCAAAATTCATCGCCTACCACCCAAAGACGATCCTTCTCATAGCCACCCTGCTGCTGATACCGAGCCTGCTCGGCTACGTCGGCACCAAGATAAACTATGATATTCTCTCCTATTTGCCGGAGGATCTGGATTCCGTCAAGGGCGAGGTCATCCTCGACGAGGTGTTCGGCAATTCCGCCAACGCTTTCATAGTGGTCGAGGATATGGAGGCGAAGGATGTCGCCCAGATAAAGCAAAAAATAGCCGATGTGGACGGTGTCAAGAGCGTCACATGGACTGATACCATCGCTGATATCAGCATCCCGCAGTCGATGCTCCCCGATGTGCTCACCGACATCTTCTATTCCTCGGACGGTACCGCGACCATGCTCATGGTGCAGTTTGAGAATGAGAGCGCCTCCGCCGAGACAATGTCGGCAATAAAGCAGATCAAGTCAATTATGAATAAGCAGTGCTTCATGAGCGGTATGTCAGCCATAATGGCGGATACCAAGGGCCTTGTTGACAAGGAGGCACCGATATATATCGTTATCGCCGTTGCCCTTGCGCTTGTCGCCCTGTCGTTCACGATGAGCTCATATGTGCTGCCCTTCGTGCTTCTGTTTGCCCTCGGCTACGCTGTTATTTATAATATGGGCACCAATATCTTCCTCGGCAGCATTTCATACATTACTCAGAGTATTGCCGCGATACTTCAGCTCGGCGTTACGATGGATTACTCGGTATTCCTCATGGACAGATACGAGGAGGAGCTTAAAAAGGTCGACAGATCCGATAAGAACGGAAAAAAAGAAGCAATGTCCAAGGCGATATCAAAGACCTTCATTTCGCTTGCGGGCAGCTCGCTGACCACGGTTTTCGGCTTCCTTGCCCTTTGCTTCATGAGCTTCACGCTTGGCCTTGATATCGGTATCGTCATGTCGAAGGGCGTCGTGCTCGGCGTTGCAAGCGTTGTAGTCGTCCTGCCCGCAATGCTGCTGATGTTTGACACGCCCATCCACCGCTTCAAGCATAAGCCCCATGTGCCGAGCTTCAACAAGCTCTCAGACTTCAGCGTCAAGCACAGAAAGGTGCTCGCGATAGTTTTTATTCTTCTTGTTATACCTTCATATATAATGAAGAATCACGTCAATATGTATTATGACTTCACCAAGGCTCTGCCCGAGGATATGGCTTCCGTCTCGTCCCTCGCAAAGCTCAAGACGGAGTTCAACATGGCGACGACCCATTTCGTTATTGTTGACGAGGATGTGCCCGCCTATCAGGTGGCTCAGATGGTCACGGAGTTTGAGGATGTCGACGGCGTTTCAAACGTCATCGCCCTGAATTCCTTCCTCGGCGCCGCAATAAGCGAGAGCATTATCCCCGACCAGATAAAGGAGATCTGCCAGAAGGGCGGATACAGGCTGATGATGATAAACTCCGTTTACGGCACGGCCACCGATGAGGGCAACGCCCAGATAGATATGCTGCTCGGCATACTCGCAAAATATGACCCGACGGGTTATATCACCGGCGAGGGCGCGCTGAGTAAGGATCTTATCTCGGTCACCAGCCGCGACTTCGTGATAACGGGTATCATCTCGATAGCTGCAATATTCATCCTCATAGCTATCTGCTTCAAGTCGATAAGCATCCCCGTGATACTTGTTGCTTCGATAGAGCTTGCAATACTGATAAACGAGGCCTGCTCGCTGATAACCGGGGCGGAGATACCGTTCATCGCTCCCACGATCATCAGCTGCGTCCAGCTCGGCGCCACGGTCGACTACGCAATATTGATGACCTCGAGATATAAAGAAGAGCTCAACAACGGCAAAGACAGGATCGACGCCATAAGGGACGCCGCAAAGGCCTCTAGCCGCTCGATATTCCAGAGCGCGCTCGTCTTCTTCTGCGCGACGTTCGGTGTGTATCTCATTTGCAATGTCAACATTGTCAAGAGCATATGCGCCATGCTTGCGAGAGGCGCGGTCATAAGCGCAATAATCATCATGGTGTTCATGCCTGCGCTGCTGTGCCTGTGTGAGAAGATAATCAACAAAACATCTTATAAATGGATAACTAAGGGGGAAACGGTCCATGAAAGCTAAAAGAATAATCGCTCTGCTCCTTGCCGCAATGATGCTCCTGTGCACCGCCTGCTCAGGTAAGGGCGACGATACGACCACTACAAACGACGGGCAGGATGAATATATCCAGCCGAGCTACGATACCGCCGCCGGCAGCGTTACCAAGACCGAGACGGTCTATGTCAACCTCAAGGCAAACGGCGATGTCAGCAAGGTCAGCGTCAGCGACTGGCTCCATACCGATAAAAACGAGGTCTATGTCGACGATATGAGCGACCTTGAAAATATAACCAACGTCAAGAGCAAGGTAACTCCCGTCACCGACGGCGAGAAACTGCGTTGGAATATGCCCGACACCGACCTTTATTACAGCGGCACTACCGACAGAGAGCTGCCCATCTCCGTGCAGCTTAAATACTACCTTGACGGCAAAGAAATAAAGCCCGAGGATCTTGCGGGCAAGAGCGGCGAAGTCAAGATAGACATTAAGATGATAAACAATGCCTCCAAGGACGGCTTTGTCAACGGCAAGAAGCATAAGGTATATCTGCCCATGCTCGTTGTCGGCGGCATGGTCCTGCCCGAGGGCACCTTCTCGGGCGTTACGGTCAAGAACGGCCAGTCCATCGGCGACGGCTCCAAGGAGATAGTGGTATTCACCGGTATGCCCGGCTTCTCCGAGAGCCTCGGTTTCTCCGAGAAGGATCTCGGCGACCTCGGCGGCCTTGTTATCGGCAGCGAAGCGAGCGTCACCGCAACGGTCCAGAATTTCTCGCTCGGCAACCTCTATTTCGCGGCTCTGCCCATAGCCTCGCTCAACCTTGATATCGCGGCGCCCGAGACGGTCGACGACCTCAAGAGCACTCTTGCGGCTCTCAAGACTTTCCAGAATGCATTGAATAAGATCGACCCCGACAAGCTCCTCTACAGCATGATAACCGATAAAGATAAGGTCACCACGCTGATGAATACCCTCACCAAGACCATTGAGGTCTATAAGAAGAATCAGAATCTCGTCAAGATGCTCGGCAAATACGCCACTCCCGAGAATGCGGAGGCGATAAAGACCCTGCTTGAGAGTCTGAATGACCCCGACGTGCAGAATGCTCTCAAGATACTTGCCGACCCCACCGTGCAGAAGCTGTTCAATAAGCTGCCCGGTATCATGGAGGGTTTCGAAGCTGTTTCGCCTCTGCTCAATGAGATGCAGGCCGACCTTGCAAAGCCCGAGGTCAAGGCGGAGCTTGACAATCTGCCCGAGACGATGAAGACCCTCTCCGAGATAAGCGACACTCTCAACGCAAACTCCAAGGAGATAAACGCGATAGTCGCGCTGCTCAGCGACGATGGCACCGATATGGTGAACACCCTGCTCGAGAGCATCGACCTTGATGATTTCAAGGGTCTCGGCGACAAATACGGTGATCTCGTCAGCGACGGCGATGTGCTCGTGGCTCTCGCTCAGGAATGGCTCAATTACGGTAAGGATTACGGCCTCTTCACCAAGAGCGCCGAGGGCATGAAGACCAGCCTTGCGTTCATCCTCACCACCGAGAGCATTTCCGCTCCCGTTGAGGCAAATTCCGATACCGAGACCACCGAGGCTCAGCCGTGGTACAAGAAGATATTTTCAAAATAAAATGATTTTGCGGAGGTAAGGCAATGGCTGTTTGCTATATCGTCGGGGCGGGGGATTGCCCGCCGCTT
>OIZV01000547.1_pt1 | contig 17677 bp, 18 predicted proteins | sample 1588681 | NCBI WGS metagenome assembly OIZV01 (sample SAMN03283281) | human gut metagenome | biome: human-associated habitat; material: feces | host: Homo sapiens | place: Peru | collected 2012
GGAATGGCTGCACCGCTTACGCGGAGCAGCTGTCCCGTTTTACCGTAACTTGCACTTATACCAAAACCGCTTTTTTGCAAGTCTGCTCTCCTTCTTTATTTCTTGATTCTTAACAATATTTTTTGAACTATTCATGCCATACCCCTTCGTTAGTATTTTGTTTGTAACATATAAATACTAACTTTTTTCTTTTCAACTTGCAAGTCTCTTAGAAAAGACCTGAAAGTAAAGGCACCAAGGTAGTACCAATAAGGGCTACACCGCCGCCTGCCATAAGCTGCTTCATACCCTGTGACTTTGCTCATGTGAGATAAAGAAGTAAAAGAAGTGTAAAAAATTTTGCCGTTCCCTGTCCGGCTGACTGCCGGACGGGTCGGGCTTTAGTCGGGCAATTCTACCTTGCCGACAAAAGAGTAATAGATTTCGATTTCCTGTCTGCGGAGCTTCCCCCGGCGTTTCCCGTCAAGGGCTTCCGATTCGTGGATTACGATTTTCTCCACAAACTCCCGTAACAGGGTAGGGGTGAGTTCCTCAAAGCTGGTGTACTTGCGTACCACTTTCATAAACTTTTCAGCGTTTGCCGTGGCTTCCAGCGTTTTAGAAAGTTCGCTCTGCAAAGCGGCGGCTTTCTCTTTCAGTTCCTTTTGCTCGGCTTCGTAGTCTGCCGAAAGCTCCGTGAAACGCTCGTCCGATATGCGCCCGGTCACGCTGTCCTCATACAGCCGCTTGAAGATAGCGGAGAGTTCCGCAATCCTTTTTTCTGCCGCTTCCAGCTCTTTCTTCTTGGCGGCGTTCCGGCGTTTGCTCCCGTCCTCGGTCTGCTCGGTCAACAGCTTCATAAACCGGGCTTCATGCTTGGCGGCGTAGCTGGTGACTTTCCGTAGGTTCTCGGTCACTCCCTCGGTCAAGAGGTCGGTGCGGATAAAGTGCGCCGTACAGTCACGGGTTCGCTTTTTGTAGCTGCCGCATATGTAGCAGTCCTGCCGCCGTTTGTCCGTCTGGTATCTCTGCTGGTACATGACGCTGCCACAATCGGCACAAAAGAGTATGCCGGAGAACAAGCCCACTTCATCATAGCGGTTGGGGCGTTTGCGCTGCTTGCGTAGCTCCTGCACACGCTCCCATGTTTCCCGGTCAATGATTGCTTCGTGGTGGTTCTCAAATACCGCCTGTTTCTCCACGGGGTTCTCCTTGCTCTGCTTTACCTTGTAGGACACTTTCTCGGTCTTGAAGTTCACAAGGCAGCCCGTGTATTCCCGGTTTTCAAGGATATGCGCCACGGTGTTTGTCGCCCATCTGCACTCATAGCCGGGGTGGTAACGGCGGGTGCTTCCCGTCCGGCGGTATTCCAGCGTTCCCGGCGTGGGGATTTGCTGTTCCGCAAGCATACGGGCTATCTTGGTCGGTCCGTTCCCGGCAAGGCAAAGGCTGTATATCTGCTTCACCACGGGGGCGGCTTCCCCGTCAATGATGAAATTTTCGTCCTCGTCCATGAGGTAGCCGTACACGGGCTTGCTTGTGACGGGCTTCCCACTCATTCCTTTTGACCGCTTCACGGCTCTGATTTTTTTGCTCGTATCTCTCACCAGCCATTCGTTAAAAATGTTACGCAAGGGGGCAAAATCGTTGTCGCCCTGTGCGCTGTCAACGCCGTCATTGATGGCAATGAAACGGACGCCGTTCTGTGGGAAAATCATTTCCGTGTACATTCCCACTTGTAAGTAGTTCCGCCCTAGCCGTGACATATCTTTTACGATAACCGTTCCCACAAGCCCCGCTTCAATGTCGGCAAGCATGGACTGGAAGCCGGGTCTTTGGAAATTTGCCCCGGAGAATCCGTCGTCCGTGTACCATTTGAGGTTGGAAAAGCCGTTCTGTTTTGCGTAGGCTTCCAGAATCCGCTTCTGGTTGCTTATGGAGTTGGATTCGCCTTGAAGCGTGTCCTCGTGCGACAATCTCGGATAAAGGGCGGTAATGAGTTTTTGGGTGGTCTGTCTTGGCATAATGTCCTCCGTTTCCGACAGCCAGCCCCACTATTCCGTAAATCTATCATACCACATGGGGCGGCTGTCTGTACAGTCTTTTCTGCTTCTTTACCGCCCGTCAAAATGACGGTTTTTATCTGCGGGTTGTCATGCGCTGTAAATCGGCTTGTGTCCGGCTGCGCTTTCGGCTTCCAGCACTTTCATCATCTTGTCGGCGGCGGTGGCGGTAGTGCCTTGCTTGAAGTAGCCGGAAACCACAAGGACGGTGTTCCCCCGGCGTACCTCGGTCACGCAATCCGGGCGGCGGGCGGTAGTGGCGGTGCTTCTGTTGGGGGTGTCGGTCATAGGCTCTCCTTTCTGTTCAGCAGCGTTTTAAGCTGTTCCATTTTCTCCCTTGCTCTGGCTTTTCTGAAATTCTCCCCGGTAATGCGGACGGGGGTACACATTTCCGTAATGCGGTCATAGATACGGGCGTGGGCGGTGTCCTCCGGGTTCTGCAATTCCTCCAGCGTCAAATTTGTGGTGACTATCAGCGGCTTTCTGCTGCGGTATCGGCTGTCAACCACGTTGTAAACCTGTTCAAGCCCGTATTCTGTGCCACGCTCCATGCCGAAATCGTCAAGGATAAGCAGCGGGAAGCTGCAAAGGCGGGCTATGTACTCGTTCCTGTCCTTATAACTGGCGGCAAGGTCATTGAGGATAAGGGCAAAGTTTGTCATGCACACGGAAACCTCTTGCTCCATGAGGGCGTTGGCGATACACCCGGCGAAATAGCTTTTGCCTGTGCCTACCATGCCCCATAACAGATAACCGATATTCCCGGCTTTCATTTCCTCCCAACACTCTACATAAGCATGGGCTTTGTGCATTTGGGGGCATTTCCCGTTGTCGTTCTCAAACGTCCATTCCCGCATAGCCGGGTCGGTGAAGCCTGTCCGTTTCAGCCGTTCCACTTCCTCCCGGTGCTTGTATTCCCGGTGGCTGGCTTCCAGCTTTTCCCGGCGTTTTCTCTGGCAGTCACATTCTTTGGGGTGGCGGTCACGTCCGAAAAAGGTCTTGCCCTCCGGGAAGTAGGCTTCTTTGGGCTGGCGGCAGCACCCGCAATATAAAAGCCCGTCCTCCCCGGTGTAGTCCTCTGGCTCTGCTTCCTGTGCCGTGGCAAGCCGGAAAATGGCGTTATCGTAATCATTCATAAAATCGTCCTCCTTGTTCATGGTCTTTTACGCCCTGTTTACGGGGCGTTGTGTCTATGCGGTCAAAGGCTCTCGCCCTCCTTGTAGGAATAATCGGGGATTCCCTTTTTCGGCTTCCCCTTTGCCCTGTCATCAGCCGCCCAACGCCGGATAGTGGCGGCATGGTTCTTGTAGTTCTTCCCGCTGGAAGCGATATAGCCGGATAGACGGTCAATGTAATACTCCCATTTGCCGGGAAGTTCCTCTTGCAGCTCCGCAAGCTCTTTTTCTGACAGAAAGACGTTTTTGTATCTGCCAAAAGGGGCGGGGGCGGTCTGTCCTTTCTTTAGCTCTCCCTCTCTCTTTATCTCTAACTCTATATCTATCTCTTTCTCTATCTCTATCTCTGGTGGACAAATGTCCGCCCCGTCTGGTGGACGTTTGTCCGCCACGGCTTCCGGCAAGGCTTTCTGTTCCTGTAAAGCCAGCCTTGCACGGCGTTTCCTCTCCCCCTCGGTAGAGGACTGACCGATTAGGAGTTCTATGTTGCTCATGTACAAAGCCCCGTTCTGCAAGGGTTCTACAAGCCCCAGTTTCATAAAAATCTGCAAAGCCCTTTCCACTGTGCCGACTTGCTGGCGGGTGATGGTGGCTATCATCTGTGCGGTGTAGGGGATATTCTCGGCAAGCTGGAGCTTTCCCCCGTTTTTCAGCGATTTTAGGTACATCTTCAAGAGAATGTTTGAGTAGAGCATACCGTCCTGCATACTTTCCAGCAGCACGATAGCGTCCTCGTCAAAATAGCTCTCTTTCAGCTTTAGGTAGTAATATTTGCGGTTGTCTGCCATTCGTTCCTCCTTTGGTCTGTTTTGGGCTTCTGTTACGCTTTAGAACGCCGTTTTCGGGGGTAAAGGATATAACTATCGTCTACCCTTTGAGAGCGGTCAAAAAAGCCTTGATTTACGGGGGTTTGGAATATCCTAAAGCGTGACATTTATCCCTCTGTTTCCGCTTGCGCTGTGCGGCTCTGATTCTTTTCATGCGTCCGGCGCAATCCGGGCAGTATTTCCCCCGGTTTGACTTGGGGAGAAAATAGCCGCCGCACTCGGTACAGCGTTTCCTGTCTGCCCGGTGGAGTAGGGCGGCTTCCAGTTTCCCGTCCAGCGGCAGAACGGCGGTAATGAACCAGCGGCATATAAGCGAATAGCTGATACTCTGGACGCATACGCAAGGCTCGCCGTTATCCAGCAAGATACAGTTGCCGTTATCGTAGTTGCAGCACTCATGTACAAGGCGGCGGGCGGCTCTGTACTGTGGGTAGTCCATGCAGGGGCGTTTACCGTTCATTTTCCCGCCCCTTTCCCCGTTCCGGCTCACGGCGTAATATCTTGTCAAGATTGCTTTTCACGGTCTGCAATTCCCGGACACTTGCTTTCTTCTCCCGGTACTCGTTATAAAGGGCGTTTTTCTCTTTGGTAAGCTGCTCAATCTCCGTTTGTAGGGCTTTGGACGCTGGCAGCTTGGAGATTCCCTGTGCCTTGAAATACCGGGCGGCAGATTCGGAAATGATAAACTCGCTTTCGTGCTGCTCCCGGTAGCTCTTACGGGCTTTCTCTGTTTTCTGTGCTTTTAGCCCGTCACGGGCTGGCTTGGTCTTGATATACGCCAATAGCTGTTTCTGCAAGTCCTTTTTCTCCCGTAAAGTGCTTTCCACGGCTTTCAGTTTCCCGGTGGTTTCATGCAAGCCCGCATTGGCGGCGGCAAGGGCAGCTTCCAGTTCTTCCGGGGAAGAAAAGCCGGATTCCTCATAAACGCTCACGGTAGCCGCCATTTGCTTCAAGTTGTGCAAGGTCGCCCATTTCTCATAGCCTTTCCCCTTGCCCTCGGCTTTCTTGGCGGCTATGTCTACCATGCGCTGTACACTGTCCTGTTTCGGGGCGTTTATGGCGGCTTTGTTGCGCTGTAAATGGTCTTTTATGCTCCGGGGGTATTCCTGTCTGGGTAGGGGCTTTTCGGCGGCTCTGGCGGCGTTCTGTGCGTTTTGGGTGAGTGTTTCCAGTACGGCGGCACGGTCAAAATCATCACCTAATCTCCGGGCGGTGATGGGCTTCGTCCTGTCCGGCGTTAGATACGATAATCTCCCCCGGCTCTCCTTGACGGTCACGCCCTGTTGTAGCAGCTTCCCGGAAAAATCCTCAAAGGAAACGGCAGAGGACAGGGCGGCTCGGATTGTGCGCCGTAACTTCTCCTTGTCGGTTTCAAACTTGGTCTGTTTGGGCGGCTCTCCTGTGGCGGCTTGGGAAGCGTTCTCTTTATCCAGTGCGGCTTGTCCTTTCCGTTTCGCCCAATACTCACGCTCGGTAACTCGGTTCTTGCTCCCGTTCAGCAAGTCAATCTGATAGAGGTTTTCCCGGTGGCACATCTCCATGACTTCCGCTTTGAAGTATTCCATAGCTGCGTCCGTACAGCGGTGCTTGCAGCCCTCCCTTGTGTCGGCTGGTCTTTCCATGTAGGGCAGCAAGGGTACTTCCTCAATCCGCAAAGAATTGATTACGATATGCACATGGATATTTCCGCTGTGGTTATGCCCGTCCGGGTGGGTGCAGACAAGGGCTTGGTGTCCGGGGAAATGTTCTTTACAAAACTGCTCGCCCAACTGCTGCGCCCGGTCTACGGTCAAGCCGTTGTCGGGTGCGTCACGGGGGTCAAAGCTGATGATATAGTGGTGGCTCTTTACGTCCTCCCGTTTCTGGTTCTTGCCGTATTTCAGATTGGAACGCATACAGGCGATTGCAAAATCTTCCTCACCGCAATTCAGAGAGGAAATGCGGTAATCGTCACGGGGGATAAGCCGCCCGGTTTCGTCCAGTGTGGGCTTCATGGTAAACTCGTCATGCTCAAAGGTTAGGTACTGCTCGGCAGCTCCATAATCGGCATTTTTAGAGCTGATATGTTTGAATGTTGCCAACTGCTTCACCTACTTTCTGCAAGACTTCAAACTTCAAGGCGGCAAGCTCCGCTGTGGCGGCTCGTACCTCTTGGGAGAGGGCGTTATAGGGTGCGCCGTACTCGTTCAGACAGCGGGCAATCTGGTTCAAGTTGCCGCCGATTTTCCCGTACTCGGCTGTAAGTTTCCCCACGGCAGAAAGCAGTTCATCATTGACCGGGGAAACGGTAATGACGGGGCGTATGCTTGACTTGATAAGGGCTTGCCGGATAAACTCGGCTTGGCTCATTTTGCAGAGGGTGACACGCTCGGAAAACTCGGCGTATTCTTCCTCGGTCAAGCGTGTCTTGATTACCCGGTGGCGGTGGGGCGTGTTGTATCTTTTCATGGCTGTGAACCTCCTTTCGTGGGTGGATTTTTTCAAGCGGCGCAAGCCGCAAAAGGCGGGCTTGGGGTGGCAACCCCAACAAGATTCCCATAGGACAAAATGAGCGATTAGCGAAATTTGGTACTGTGGTAGAATCTTGCTCTAAGAAAACAGCGTAAATTTCCCCCTCCATTCCTTACTACGCAGAGAAATGCAAATATGGCAAAGTTTTTGGAAACTTTTTGATAAAACTTTTCGACAAAGTTGAAAAATCGGCTCGTTTTTTAGCGCAAAAAAACAGGAAACCTTTTCTTGATTTCCTGTCATGGTATGTCGCCATAATGGGCGGCGGTTATTTGTTTTTCATTCCCCGGAAGCAAACTTGTAGCCCATGCCTAAAACCGTCTTGATGTAGGTGGGCTTGCGGCTGTCCGGCTCTATTTTTTTCCGCAGGTTGTAAATCACATTTGCAACGCTTGACTGGCAGCTTTCACTTTCCATGTTCCAAACGGCTTCAAATATTTGTGTCCGTGTGAGGACAATGCCGGGGTTGGAAGCAAGATATACAAGGGCACTGTATTCAAGGCGGGTAAGGCTTACTTCCTCCCCGTCTTGAAATACCCGGCGTTGGTTCTGCTTTATTTCCAGTCCCGGAAAAGATAACACGGAAGCGGTTGTGATCTGCATGGGTTCAATCTGTATATAATCAGATATTGCCGATATGATTTTGTCAATCGCTGTTTCCTCTTGTTCGTTAAGTGTCAGCAGTAGTAATTTCCCCATGTTCATTACCTCTTTTATCCGTTGAATTTAAACTATATTTTTCTGTCGTGTTTTTGACAGTAAGCAACAAATATATATGATAGAGAGCGTAATGTCAATTTAATGCCATTAAAAGAGAAAGATGGTCTGTCTAATTATTATCATTTTGTTCATATGCACTTATGCTGCGTTTGGCATTTAGGCAATTCAATATATTGTAAATTTATCTATATCAGCGGGCTAACCTCATTTTCACAAAATAAGCTAAGTTTGTGAAGCGCTCTTGTGCAGGCAACATATAAGAGGTTTTTATCATCTTCATCATGGTAGTTTTGGCTATCTGCATCACAAATTAAAACAGTATCAAATTCTAATCCCTTTGACATATATACTGGTAAGATAAACACGCCTTGTAAATCTGATACGCTCCCATTTTTAATTAATTGAATATCAAGTTTGTGTTTAATTTTATTAAATAGATAGGTTGAATTTTTTTCGGTTTTACAAATTAAGCATATCGACTGAAACCCTTTCTCTTGGCATAATTTTATTTCCTTAACAATTTCATCAATGAAGATTTCGGAATTATCAGCAATATATACTTTTGGGCTATCGCCATTCCGATTAAAACTTTTTATCTGTGAACTTTGTTCAATGAACTTCAAACTAAAATTTAAAATTTCATTCGTACAACGGAAACTTTTATCCAACATAATAAGAGAAGATTTTTTCTTGTTCAATATTTTTTGAATTTGTTCGTAGAAAGAAATATCTTCTTTTTTGGCAAGAGTCTGTTTCATATCTCCTAAAATAGTAAATTTGGCATTAGAAAATAGCAAATTAAATATTTCATATTGGAGAGGGTAGTAGTCCTGTGCTTCATCAATGACTACCTGCTTAATATTTTTATATTTATTTGTTCCGTATATTTTTAAATACAAATAAGCGATTGCTATTGCGTCATCATAATACAAGCTGTCTGCTTCCAAATTTTCCTTAGTATATTTCCAAATATTTTTTATGTTTTGTGACGGATTGCTATTTTGCAGCAGGCTATAAAAATAGGCTTCATTGCTAAATAATATTTTATATAATTCAACAATGTCAATTTTTATAAATTTCTGTATTTCCTGCTTGATTAGATTTTTTTCTTCTTTATGCCCCCGCCCTTTTCCTGTTCCAAATATTTGTTCAAAAATATAATCTTCTAATTGTTCTAATTTTATGCCTAATGGTGTTTCTGGTCTTCCTAATATCTTGTCTTTTAGAATTTGCCTGCTTACAACGCATTTTCCCTCATAATAAACATCTTCAAATTCTATCCACTGGCGGGGTATATCAATGAGAAATTGGTCTAAAATTTCCCTAAAAAAACTTGACGTTTTAAATTCTATACTATTTCTTGAAATTTCCTTGTATTTTGAATTGACAATCAAGTTTTCTAAAAAATCATTTCTTGACTGAATTTTCCTGCCATTTAATAACTCACTAAGTATATCTTCAAACACGGAAGAAATAACATTATCTTCTCCCAATTCGGGCAATACATTTGAAATATATTGCTCAAATATAGAATTGGGGGAAATAATCATAATGTTATTTGCGGACAGCTTTGTTTGTAAACCTTGATACATAAGATAAGCAGCCCGGTGGAGCGCAATAGAGGTTTTTCCACTTCCCGCTACACCCTGTACCATTAGCAGGTCATTTTCCATATCTCTAATAACCACGTCCTGTTCATGCTGAATTGTTTCAACAATAGCTTTCATTTTAGCAGTAGTGTTTTGTGACAGTAATTGCCTTAAAAATTCATCAACAATCTGAACATCTGAATCAAAAAAATATTCCAGTGTTCCGTTTTTTATTTCATATTGGCGTTTCAAATTGAGTTCGCCTGCTACTCGTCCACATGGAGCGTCATAAAACGCTTCGCCTGTCATAAAACGATAGAAAACACTGGCAATCGGCGATCTCCAATCATAAACATACATCTCTTGATAGCTGTTTTTTCGTAGAGAAGAACGTCCAATGTATATTTTTTCAAATTCGTCCTCATCATCAAATTTAAAATCAATTCGGGCAAAATAGGGCGATTTTATCATCTTTTCTAACAGAAGTATTTTATGTTCTTCTTCTTCATAATCTATAATTTTGTCTGTAACAGGATTGATATATTGGCTTAATTCAACAAGTGCCTCGAAACCGTCTGATGTATACAGTGATGTAATGCCGTGTTCTGTATTTTCACGCACATCTTTTTTGGCTTCGATAATTTCTGATTTTTTTTTGTCTGCCGCTTCTTTTGCCTGCTTTAATTGTTCCTCGGCTAAAGAGATTGTTTGTGCTAATCTTTTTTCTTCAAACGCTTTTTCTGTCTGATTATTCCCCATAATGATTATGACCTCCTTGAAAAATGAAAGAAAGTTTTACTGAAACATTGCTAGGCTAGTTTAGCATGTGTCAGCTTATATAAACAGTCTTGTATTCATAAAATTTGTATGGTATTATTACAGTGGGAGGAATTATGTTAGATATTTGATTTCTACAAGCATATCAATTCTAATACGGGTAATTTAAACAATAAACAAATTGGGACAAAGAGTTATACCATTATGTCCCAATTTGTTATTACTCCATATCTTCAGCAGACAGAAACACAAGCCCGGCAAATTCTTCCTCAATCAGTTTCTTCAACTTTTCCGCTGTGCTCTACGCAGGTTCCCGTATCTCCATTCCAACCTATAATCTCTTTCTGTAAAAGCAAATCTTGTTCTGTGAAAAAATGAGTTGGATTCCGTAGTAGTCGGCATTGTGCGTAATGTGTATAACTGGCTGTATCATGGAATTGTGGGTAACTCTGTTTGCAGGACGTGGGAAAGCTGCACTTTAGCTTTTCCATGTGCTGTGAATAGAGTTATCCATGATTCCATAGCCAGTTATGCACATTTCCACAATGCTTGTCTTTTGGTCTTTATCAAAATGAGCATATTGGTTATTAAGAAAAGCCCTGCATATTATCATATACAGAGCCATTCTAATCTTTTTACCCTCTACATAGAGCGTTTTCTTTCTGCAAAATTCATTTTACAGAATGATACCCGCTTTTTTTGCAAAATAGCCTTTTCTCCCGGTAAGTTCCGACTGTTTTTCCTTTGGCAGATTATTGAATAAATCCTCATAAAGAATATCGTCTAACTGCATTTCCCTAGCAAGTAAAAACACATTTAGACTAAGCCATTCCTCCCAAAGCCCTTCAAATAAACTATGGCTGTCTGTATAGGTGTCAAGTTCTTCAAAGCCATATGACGGTGTATAGCACTGCAATTTAACAAAACCGTACCTACCAACATCAACCACTAAAATATCTTCATCTTCCATTTCGTACAGTTCCGCAAACGCACCAATTACTTTGTAGCACATTTCCCGTTCTTTCTCTGTGATATATACTGTTTTTTCCATGCTCATTTACCTCTATCCTTTCAAATCGTGGAATACGGTTTTCAGTTTTCTTCTACTTCTAAACCACATATTTGAAATGCCACATACGCCATTTTATACGGAATAGAGGTTGGCTGTCTGCATTTATCGGTGTGTTACTTTATGGCACATGAGCATTTGCACCCGGGTTATCGTTACCGTAACACTTGTTTTTTGTCAAGCACTTTTCCTTAAAAAAAGCGTGAAAATTCCCTGTTTCCAGCAAGGGATTTTCCCGCCTCTTGGCGGGTGACTTTTATGCATCCCGGCGCATGAGGGCATGCTCCATGCGGTAGCTTTTCCCCTCAAAGATTAGTAAGTGTCCATGATGGACAAGTCTGTCAATCATAGCCGCAGCCATCTGGTCATCGGTGAAGACTCCACCCCATTTGGAAAACTCCAGATTTGTCGTCAGTATCAGGCTTTTGCTCTCATAGCTGTCAGAGATCACGCGAAACAGTAACTGCGAACCATCCTTGTCCACAGGTACATAACCCCACTCATCCAGAATGAGAAGATCCAGGCTGCGCAGATCCCGAAGAAGCTTTTCAAGCGTGCCATTTTTCCGGGCCTCTGCGAGCTTGAGAACCAGCTCCGTGACCGTGTAAAACTTTGTTTGATATTCGAGATTGCAGGCCTTTACACCGATTGCGATTGCCATGTGGGTCTTCCCTACACCAACGGGACCATACAGTACGAGATTCTTCCGTCCCGGCACAAACTCCAGCGATTCCAGTTCCTCCTGATGGAATACCGGTGGAAACTTGACATTCTGGTAGCTGTATCCTTCAAAGGTTTTGTAGGTCGGGAAACCGGCACGTTTGACCAGCCGCTTCCTCCGGTTCTCATCCCGGAGGGTAAGTTCCTCCTTCATAAGCTCCAGAACAAACTCCAGCTGCTTCTGGGTTCCTTTTTCCTGACAGACTTCTGCAATCCTTGCGGAGAGGAACAACTGTCTGCTTGCCATAAGAATCTGTGTGCAGATGTCCTCTTTCATTTTGGGGGTCATCACTGTGCCATGCCTCCTTCCTTAAGGAAGGCTTCATCATAAACTTCCAGGGAAGGTCCTGTTTCCGGTGGTGTGCTTATGCCATAGCCGGTGATCCGCGCCGCCAGTACCGATGCGTCACATATATTGATATTTCCACGGGAACATGCCATTTCCATGGCTGAAGTTGCCGCCTCAAAGCCATACTGGTTTGTCAGTTCATTCATGATCCGCAGGCAGTCCTTCAACTTTTCTTTGGGCTGCGCATCCATATAGGTGCGCAGGGCATCGGGTGTTTTGCGGCGCAGACCGCTGTTTCCCCATGCTCCGGAATTCTTCATAAGAACAGCCAGTGTGGTGCTGTAGTCGCTGATATCCGTCCTGTTTTCTCCAAATGCACGCCTGTGGGTAGCAATGACCAGCCCTCCATCTGTCAGGATATCCACCGTGTGTGCCCTGATTCCAACCAGTACTTTCTGATGGGCATTCTCCGGTCTGGTGGAGTAAAAATGCTTTCCGTCCATGCAGACTTTGCCGTAGCCATCGGCTTTCAGCCATTCATACCGGCAGACATTGAACGGTTTCGGGGGCAGCATCAGCAGAGCTTTGCGGTCTTCTTCAAAGAGCTCACAGATCGGTACCTGTTTTTTGTAATGAAGTTCTGCCGACTTCCTGTCGTGCTTTGAGAGCAGGCTGCGGTTATACTGCACAACATCCCCAAAACGGGGAACCGGCACAAACAGATTCGCCCGGTTATAATCAACCTTGCGTTCCACATTTCCTTTTTCCCAACCGGAATAAGGATTGCAGAAACGGACGCGGAAATGATAATGGGCGCGGAAGCGGGAAAAAAGTTCTGATTCGTGGATTTCATCCCCAACCCGCCGTCCCACACCGGTAGCATTGTCAAAGATCAGAAGTGGTGGGACACCACCTATGAATTCAAAGATATCCAGCAGTCCCTGACAGACGCATTCAGCTGTTTCTCCTCCAAATACCTGACTGAAGCCGTCGTTGCTGTAAGGGAAGGACACGGTGAGATATTTTTTCCGGGCAAGCTTTCCACACTCATAAAAATCTGCTTCTCCGAAATCAACCTGCGCCGGACCCGGATCCCATACCAGCTCAAGGTTTGCCTTTTCCGTCTGTATTGAGCGGCATTTTTTCATGTAACGCTGAACGACACTATAACTGCCGGTGTAGCCCTGTTCCTCTACCAGGCGTTCATAAACGCGCTGGGCGGTATGATGTTGTTTGCGCCAGTGCTTTTTATCCTCGTCAAGCCATTCCTGTATCACAGGCTTGAACGGATCCAGCTTGGAAGGCTGCTCCTGAATAACTGGTGGCACAGGGGAGAAATCCTCCTGCGAAAGGTATTTGCGTATTGTTTTAGGATCCGCACCGGTTTCTTTTGCAATTTCGCTGATTCGGTATCCACAACTGCTCAAATCTTTGATATGATTGATTTGGGACATAGTGTACATCTTCCTTTCCTCCTTTGAATAGATTGGTCTCTACCAAAGGATATGAGTATTGTAAAGGGGATTCAATATGTCCCGCCTTTTGTGGGGAAATTCCCTTGCTGCTTTTAGGGAATTCTGACGCTTTTTTTCGGTAAATTCAGTGTATCATAAACAAACACTCATGCCCTTGATCTCGACGGGCTTGATCTGCGGCGCATTCTCCATTGCATCAGCATGAAGCTGTTCGGGAGTAACGCCCATGTTTTCAAACAATTGGTTGGTAACCAGGATAGATGCTCTGCCTTCATCATCGGAATTTAAGACGAAGCGGTAAACAACCGCCATATCTTCCATATTCTGATGAGGTACAGTTTCAAGCATCTCCTTATTGGCTTCCGCAGAAACAACTTCCATCGCAAGCTTTTCCTTCATCTGAGAGTAATCAGATACGGAATCGATATCGAAGTCAGGTCGCTGGGTGATACCGCTGTTCACGACCTCAACGGCCTTATCTACGACTTCATCGTAGGATCTGCCGTTTTCCATCGCGTTGTAGAACTTGTAGATTCCGATGTTCACTCCGATGCTGCTGCCCTCCGGCGTGACCGTCACAGCCTCGTAACTCTCGTTGAGCTTGTTTACGGTGTTGACCGAGACGTTTACATCAGCGCCCTGCTCATACAGTCTGTCCTGTAAATCCTCAACAAACTTCTCTTTGAATGATTCATAATCCATAGTGTGTTTTATCCTTTCGCTTTTTGATATCGGCTCCGGATCGTCATCCTCGGCCTTGAGTTGATGGCATGAAAAAAGCGCCAGGCTCACAACTTCTTTCGAAGTCATGATCTGACGCTCATCATTGCCGGTATTCTTTTGCAAAAGAAAATGGACTCGGCGGCTCGGGTGTTTTTGTTTTACCCGTTCGCTTTGTCCATTGTAAATATAACACACTTATTTTCGAAAAAAAATACTGTAAAGGTACTTCTTTCGTACTGAAAAGGTACTATTTTGGTACTATTTGTCGCAATGTGTACCTGGGCTTTCAAATTGTACCCATTTTCATTTTCCTTTCCACCGCACGATCTATTGTCACACGATGAATGCTTTCAATGTCTGATAGAATACCATCCTTTATGATCTTCCCAAGATTGATGGGCGTATAGCCACATACATTTGCTGCAAGATTTATGTGCTTGCATCCATCTATGTATGCTTCCATATTATTATGATCATGTCCGTGTATATTCAGGCACCAGGGAAGTCCGTACACAGGCTCATGAGATAAAAGGATTTTATCTGAGATAAACAACGGTCCTGCATACACTTCGCTGAACAAATCTTTATATGCTCCGCGCGCATCATGATTCTCCAAAACCAAAATCTTTTTACGCGCTTTGATCATCGGGACAAACCTCGGATCTCCAACATCGCCAAGGCAAGCGAAGGTATCGCCTTTGCCTACCATACCATTGATTATATCAAGCTGTTCTTCCGGTGTAATCCAGTTTGGATCCATCAATTTGCAGTCACTATCTGAAAAATGCAAGTCCGAAAGAATATATACACTACCGCCATCAGACCAATGACGAAACGGTTCATATAATGTTGTGATCATCTACATTCACCTGCTCTCCAAAGAAATCTATTATCTGCTTCACTGAAACTGGAAAGAAGTTATTGGCATCTACGCCAACATCATATCGTCTTATTCCTTCTGCACGATTCGTTTCGTTATATTCCATACGCGCGTGAATATGACCATGCAACTGGTATCCCCCGCTGCTCTTCTTCGGCCATGAAAGCATCGGATAGTGCATTAACGCAAAGTTGCATCCGTCTACAGATACCTTCATAAAGTCACGGATATCCTCAAACAATCTCGGGGCATAGTTCTTATCATGATTTCCAACAATCAGATATTTCTTCCCGTTCAGTTTTTTGATAAGGGCATCCGCATCCTCAACCTTCATGTGATGACAGATATCGCCCAAAATATAAACTGTATCATTTTTACGAACCACAGAATTGTAATTCTGAAGTAGTACTCTGTCCATCTCCTCAGCAGATTCAAAAGGACGATTCTGCATATTGATAATGGCTCTGTGGCCAAAGTGCATATCAGCTGTAAAATATACCATTCTTATAACCTCAACAACTTACAACATCCCAATCTTTTGGATTATCGAATCGCAAAAATCCTGCACCACAACTACTGCCATCAGAATAGCCATGATACCGGCAAATATCAACGAACATAGAAATGTATCCGTCCAGCTATGAACAATAATACTATAGATAATATTGCCTCCAATAAATAATGTAAGCAGGCCAACAATTCCTCCCGTCAGGTGAATTGAAGTCTCTAATGCCCACTTAGTAAAGAACAAAATAAAAACGACCGGCATAAGCAAAAGTTTCAGTAGTTTTCTCAGTATAAACATATTATCCGATCCTCCCTTCTCGCAGCTCGTTCATCACCTTATAGGCGATCAGTCGAAGCATATATTCCGGCATAGCTCTCCTGCCAAGTTCCCACTCCTGCATGGTCCGATAAGGTACACCCAACCACACAGAAAAATCAGTCCTGCTCATACCGGACTTTTCCCTGATCATTTTGAAGCAATAAGCCAGGTGGCGACGCTCTGCATCCTTATCGCTTTTGTTATACTTTTCTACTTCAATCTCGATTCCTTCGAGGTTATATATTTCCTTCTTCATAGGCACCTCCCTGGTGTAGTCAATGCGTATACTTCTGCCTATATTGTATGTAGTCATTGACTACATGTCAAGAAATATATGTCCTTTCGAAGCGAAGCTGATTTCATTAAACCATATGCTATTTGCATATACTTTTGTATGATATAATTTATATGTGCTTTTTGTATATGCCAAGTGATGATATCTTTTTTGCATATAGACTCTTATGATAGAGCCAAAAGGAGTTAATCAATATGTTTACAGTAGATAAAGTAGAAATCGGTCGCCACATTGCTGACCTATTAGAAGAAAGTAGATTTAAAAGCGCAAGGCAGTTTGGAAAAGAATACCTTAGAGTACGCTACGGTTCTGTAGATGAGGATGCTATTCCCAACATCCAAAACCGCATCAGTCAAATTATAAACGGCAAGAAATGGATTCAGATGGAAGATTTACCTATCTTCGCTGATCTTTTAGGCGTTTCGGTTGAAGATATCGTAAGTGCAGGAACATCTTCTACACCTTCATCTGGACGTGTGACTAACTATTCTATTGCGCATTCGGACGATCCTGCCGCTTGGGATGCATATATCAATCGGGAAGACAAGTTATTCTTGAACCCTGACGAATACAATAAAACAATCATTGATTACGCCTTAGAAGCAGGCAACTATGCATTCTTGAAGTTTCTTATGGACAAAAAACATATTTGGTTCGTTGGAGATGACAAGAAGCAATATCATGACAGTTTTGGGGAATATGGACCCGGTTTCGGTGCAGGGACCAATATCAAACGTAGAACTGTTGGTGATAACGATACTTTAGATACTTGGTTAAAAGACAAAGATGATCTTCGTTTTAAGATGATGTCTCTTGCAATCAAAAACAAGGATTTTGAGATGCTTACTAGACTTCACGCACGAGAGATTCCGTTACTGTATACAATAAACCATTTCCTTACCTTTAATCCTAGAGAAGATAAATTACCAGAGTCCAAGAACACTGAACAGTTCACACAAAGCCTTGCATCCTGCTCCAACACTACTCTGGCATACTTCTTTGATTCCTTTACGGTTGAGTCCACTATTAGGGATGAAAAGAACACTTTCATATTTCCTTATGCCGGTGCTGTTTTAAATCAAATGATAAAGCGAAAGGAAAAGAGCGCTACTCTTTTTCTAGAAAAAGCCACAAAATGGAATAAACAAATTCTATCCCAGCTGAAAGAAGCTATTGATGATAGCGTGAAAGCCTGCCAAGATTATTACGCCCCCTTAAACTGCCCTGATATCTATAGTGAGGCTTTTTTACGCGCAAAAGCACTCCGAGATTATTACTTTTACCCTAATACCGGTTTTGTAGCATTTACCAATGCACGCTTTTCAAAGAAAGCAGCTATAAGAGGATTTATTACAAATATAGTCCATGTGACCGTAAAATCATCAGATCCAGAACTTCAATTTCTTATTGACGAATTGAACGAATCCTATGATGTCTTTAACACATTCATTCAAGAGAAGGAGGTTAAGCATGTATAATCCTATTTTTGATTACGAAGATGGTGATTTCATTTATCAGACTTCCGGCAATATGGGAATCGACTCCGATGGAGATCTCCATATGCGGATGGGCGACAACATGTCCATGAATATGGATACCGGAGAACTTCACATGACTTCCGGATGGAAGAGCGACGACGATGATGACGATTATTAAAGTCGAGCCAGGGGCGTTCTGATATGTTATCCCGCATTTTATCTGGTTCTAAACCATCCCACATTCAATCAAATAAAAAAGAAGCACGGCATAAATTATTCTG
>OIZV01000548.1_pt1 | contig 17645 bp, 12 predicted proteins | sample 1588681 | NCBI WGS metagenome assembly OIZV01 (sample SAMN03283281) | human gut metagenome | biome: human-associated habitat; material: feces | host: Homo sapiens | place: Peru | collected 2012
ATCGCGGCGGCGAGGGCACTGCTGTTTTGAGAGGAGGGAGACCATGCCGTTTTTTCCGACGGTGCAGGCACAGACAGCCCAGCGACGGGTGACAGATGTGTTTGCCGGGTACAACCACAACCTGCGCATAAATGATGGGGAATTTTACGACGAAGAGAATCTATGCTCCGACGACTACCCGCTGCTGTCTACCAGGCGTCATCGGGGTGTATATGCAGCGCCGGCGGCTGCGCAGGGACTCATTGCCAAGGATGCGCTGTGCTATGTGGATGGGGCGGAGTTTGTGATCAACGAAAAGCGGATCGAGATGGGGCTCTCTACAGAAACAGAAATGTGTCCTAAGAGCCTGATCTCCATGGGCGCCTATGTGATTATCCTGCCGGACCGAAAGTACATAAACACGGCAGACCTGAGCGACTTCGGGAGTATTGAGGCGAGCTACACCTCCGTGTCTGATGTGACTTTTAGCCTGTGCACGGTGGATGGGGCTGGGATGGATGTAATTGCAGGAGCAGCGGCACCGGAGAATCCGAAAAACGGCGAATATTGGCTGGACACCTCGGCGACGCCGCACACACTGAAGGTTTACAGCCAAACCAGTGCCATGTGGATGTCCGTAGTTACGACCTATGTGAAAATCTCCGCAACCGGCATCGGGGAGCAGTTTGAACAGTACGATGGTGTGACAATATCCGGCATTGTGAAAACCAGCGTGAAGGCTCTGAACGGGTCCGCCATTATATGGAACAAAGAGGAAAACTATATTGTGGTAGTGGGCATCCTGGACACGGAGATCAACCAGACGACGGAAGAGGGTGCCGTCACCATCGTCCGAAAAATGCCGGAGATGGATTTTGTCATTGAGAGCGGCAACCGGCTCTGGGGATGCAAGTACGGCATGGTGGACGGGAAGACCGTGAACGAGATATACGCCAGCAAGCTGGGCGACTTCCGCAACTGGAACTGTTTTATGGGTATATCCACGGACAGCTATGCGGCCTCCTGCGGAACGGACGGACAATGGACGGGTGCCATCACGCACCTGGGCTACCCACTGTTTTTTAAGGAGGATTGCCTGCACAAGGTGTATGGAACTGCCCCATCCAGCTACCAAATACAAACCACGGCGTGCCGGGGCGTGCAGAAGGGGAGTAGTAAGAGTCTGGCTATTGTAAACGAAGTGCTTTACTACAAGAGCCGGGGAGGCGTGTGCGCCTACGACGGGAGCCTGCCGACGGAAATCTCCGATGCTTTCGGAGGCGTGCTCTATTCGGATGCGGTGGGAGGCGGACATAGAAACAAGTACTACCTAAGCATGAAGAATTCCGGCGGGATTTGGAACCTGTTTGTGTATGACGCAAGGCTGGGTGTGTGGCACCGGGAGGACAACACACACGCAAATGCCTGGTGCTCCTGCCGGGATGAGATGTACTACATCGACGCGGCGGACGGAAAGATACGGACGGTGCTGGGCAGTGGCCAGACAGAGACGGAGAAAATACAATGGAGGGCAGAGACCGGGCTCTTTGTATCCGTTCTGAGCAGCGCCAAGTATCCGGATTATGCGGCGGACAAGAAGTATGTGGGGAGGCTGATGCTTCGCATGGCGCTGGATCCCGGGGCTACCATGCAGGCCTATGTGGAATACGATTCCTCCGGAGTGTGGGAGCCGCTGTGGAGCATGACGGGAAAGACCCTGCAAACCTTTACCTTCCCGGTGCGCCCCAGGCGGTGCGACCACTTTCGGCTGCGGCTGGTGGGGCGGGGCGGCGCGAAGCTCTACAGCCTTACCAAAACGCTGGAAAAGGGGAGTGATCTTTGATGGAGATACGGTTTCCAAACATCTCTCCCGATGCCAGGGCCACGGAGCAGCTGGGGCAAATGCGCAGTTACCTATATCAGCTGGTACAGGATCTAAACCTATCCCTGAAACAGTTAGAGCCCAAGGACGAGAGTGAAGCCGCTGCACAGGCGGCGGCAAAAGCCGCCAGAGAGCGGGAGGAACGAAACCAACAAGCGGCAGCGGGGCTGAAGAGCCTGATCGTGAAAACGGCGGAGACGGTGTCCCGGCAGATGGAACAGATGAAGTCGGAGCTGCGGGGGGAATATGTGGCGGTGTCGGACTTCGGGACCTATCTGGAAAAGACCAGCCAGGAAATTGAGGAGGACCCTACCAAGATCACCCGGTATTTTAAGTTTGCGGCGGACATCCAGGCGGATGTGGACAAGGTGGACGCGAACTTTTCCGCCTACAAGACCGATGTGCAGGGGTATATCCGCCAGGGCATTGTGGACTATGACGGGGTGACGCCTATCATCGGCATTGCCATCGGCCAGGACATCCGCACCACCCAGACCGGGGTGGAGACGGAGCAGGGGGTCTTTGATGTGATCGACAAGCGGAGCAATATGTCTGTGTGGACCACGGAGAAGCTGTCATTTTACATCGGCGGCCAGGAGACGGCTTACTTCTCCAACGGCAAGCTGACGGTGGCCCAGATCGCCACAAACCGCATTACCGGCGCAGATAGGTGGGATGTGAGCTTCACCGGGGGCGTGAAATTCAAGTGGATCGGAGGGTGAAGGCATGACAAGCATCAACGGCGAGACAGGGAAGAACGGGTTCAAACTGCGGCTGGACTACGAGGTGACAAAGCAGAGCACAGCCGACAACAAGAGCACCGTGCACATGGTGCTGTACCTGTACGCCAACACCACGGGCAGCTACAACCAGGACGGGGACGCATACTGGAGCATAAACGGCAAAAAGACCTACTACACCTTCAGCTATACCAGCCCTGCGTGGTATGTATTGGGCGAACGGACGGAGGAGATCAGCCACAACAACGACGGCACCAAGACGGTAACGCTCAGCGGCGTGTGGTGCTCCGCTATCTCCGGCGGCTGGGCCCCATACAGCCTGTCGGTGAGCGGAGAGGTGACGCTGCCCACCATCCCCCGGGCCACCACGCCCGGTATCGGCGGCGTGACCATGGGGGAGACGGCGCACATTAGCCTGCCCAGAGCGTCCAGTGGCTTTACGCATACTCTGCGCTATGTGTTCGGCGGGGCGGCGGAGACCATTGCCACAGGGGTGGCCACGGGCTATGACTGGCTTGTGCCGGAGAGCCTGGCGACCCAGATCCCCGACGCCGCCAGCGGCAAGGGCACGCTGACCTGCGAGACCTACAGCGGCAGCACCCTTATCGGGACGAAATCGGTGACCTTTACGGCCTCGGTGCCCGGAAGCATGAAACCGGCGGTTTTGAGCGGCTGGGCGGCGGTGACCTACGACAACAGCGGCACGGCGGCAGAGAATATGGCCGCCTGGGTGCAGGGGTATTCCAAGGCCAAGGCCGCCTTTGACGCAAGCAAGGTCACCTGCCGGCAGGGGGCCGGGGTCAGCAAGTTTTCCATTACCTACCTGGGAAAGACCACGGAGGGGAATCCTTGCCGGACGGAGACCATATCCACCACCGGCGCCACGGTGCGCTGCACGGTGACGGACAGCCGGGGGCTGACGGCCTGGGAGGATTTCAACATTGCACTGCTGGAGTATGCCCCGCCTGCCCTGGTGGGGGCGGATCTGTTTCGCTCGGACGGAGAGGGAACGGCGGCGGACGGCGGGGCGCACATTGCCGGGGTGGCCTGGGTCCGGTACTCCGAGCTGGGGGGCCTGAACAGCGTGACGCTAAAGGGCTACTGGAAGGGCGTGGGGGGCAGCTACGGCGCGGGGGAGACCCTGACGGTGGGGACCGTGGGCCTGGTGACGGGGGATGTGGAAATTTCCCCAGACCGCAGCTATGTGGCCTTGCTGGTACTGACAGACAGCCTGGGAAACACCGCCCGCTATGAGGAGAATATCCCCACGGAGAAGGTGGCCTTCCACCTGAAGGAGGGCGGCAAGGGAGCGGCCTTCGGCAAGGCGGCGGAGACAGAGGGTGTGCTGGAGCTGGCGGAGGACTGGCATCTGAAGCTGACCGGTGCCACGGACCTGAATGCGGCGGCGGAGAAGATCGCCGTGCTGGACCCGGGAGGCGTGGTACGCTACCGGACGAAGGCAGAGCTGCAGGGAGACCTGGCGGCGGACTACATCGTAGAGCAAGGCGTCAGCGGTATCTGGACTTTCCGCAAATGGGCCAGTGGCGTGGCAGAGTGCTGGTTAGAAAGTGAACTTACCCTCACCGGGAGCACACCTGTCGCTAATATGAATGGTTCAGCATATTTGTCGTATGTCGATGTTGACCTCCCCTTTACTTTCAAAACGCAGCCCCGTGGCGTGGCGAACGGTGTTTTAGGCACAGGAACGGGTTTTGTGAATGTTTGGTGTAGGAATGGGTACAACGAGATTACCGTCTATGTGACCGGCAACCAGAATAATGCCGCAATTACAATCAGATCGATGATAGTTACAGGCCGCTGGAAGTAACCCAACACTGCAAAACAACTAAGCCCCAGAGGAGAAAGGAAATTACTGAATGGAAACAATCGTCGTGGCCGCTTGCAATTGTATCTGAAGCAAGTGGCGTTGTAACGGTAATGAACTGGTACGGCATTGATGATAACCGCGCAGCCTGGGGCAATAGCATTACCTGCGGGGGCTTATATGCAAACGGCAGCGTATCCGTATATGACAGAAGCCCGGACGGGACTCCGGGGACGGGCCCTCGGGCCTACTATTACCATGTGAATGCAAGGTGGAAATGAAAGAGAGGGCGACTATGGCAACAAAACTTTGGAGAGGAAACACGGGCAGCTCGGTGCTGGATCTGCAGCAGAAGCTGAACCGGAACGGCTACAGCCTGGATGAGGACGGCGTATTCGGCAACAACACCTATAACGCGGTGCTGGACTACCAGCGCAAGAACAATCTGGCCGTGGACGGCGTGGTGGGAGATGAGACCTGGGGGAGCCTCGATAAGGTGCAGGCGGCGCAGCGTAGCACGCCGCAGTCTACCTACACTCCCTATGACCCGGGGAGCGACAAGGCCTACCAGGCGGCGCTGAAAAAACAGCAGGAGGCAGAAAACAGCAAGCCCGGGGAATATAAGGGGGCTTACGACCAGCAGCTGAAGGACATTTACGACAAGATCATGAATCGGGAAAAATTCTCCTACGACTTGTCCGGCGATCCGCTGTGGCAGCAGTATAAGGACCAGTACACCCAGAAAGGGCGCATGGCCATGCTGGACACTATGGGACAGGCGGCAGCCCTCACCGGCGGCTACGGCAGTTCTTACGGCCAGGCCGTGGGGCAGCAGCAATATAACGCCTATATGCAGCAGCTGGCAGCGGTGATGCCGGAGCTCTATGACCGGGCCCGCAGCGCCTATGATGCGGAGGGCAACCGTATGCTGCAGGAGTATGAGCTGACGGGAGACCTGGCCAGGGACGACTACAGCAAATACCAGGACGCCTACAATCGCTGGCTGGCGGAGCGCAGTTATGCTCAGGGCAACGCGGACACCGCTTACGACCGGGGCTACAACCAGTGGCTCCAGGAGCTGAACCAGAGGAACAAGGACAGAGAGTTTGAGGAGAGTGTACGGCAGTACAACGAGAATCTGGCAGAACAGAAACGGCAGTACAATGCATCATTGGCCAGCAGGTTTTCCTCGGGCGGCAGCTCTGGGGGAGCTGCACCAAAAAAGAAAGCGGCGGAAGATGATGCCATCCCGGACAGCGCCGTGATTGCCAATAAGCACAGCGAAAAAGGCGGGTGGATCGCTATCGGCGGGTCGAGATGGACCTATCAGGAGGTGGCGAATATGGTCAACAGCGGAAAAGTGAAAGAGACATATGACAAGAGAACAAACAAGGTGACATACACCAGAGTTAAGTAAGGAGGTACGGTATGGGCGCGAGTAAATTTCTCCAGAAAAAGGCCAACACCCGTGCAAAGGAAATAGACAAGAAATACGGCGAAGGTCAGTATGGCGGCACATGGTGGCAGGATATGGTAAAAAACAACGCCGAAATGGGAGAAAGCCCCAGTGAAAGCTTCCTTCAGAGAAAAATGAAAGAAATCAACTCTGCCAGAACCGTAAAGCCCGAGAGCACACAGGATGTGGTCTCGGGCAGCGGCGCACAGAAGAACAAAAAGTTCGACGCCGGACAGTACGCCGAGGATGTCGGGAAGCTATTTCTAAACGGCGTGGCAGAAGGTGTCGCGGCAACGGGAGCAGCGGTGGAAAACTGGATCGGAAAGGGACTGGATAAGCTGTTCCCTGGCGCCGGATTTGAGGGCAGCGGACTTTTCAATGTGCTCTATAATGGCCGTCCTGACTGGAAGTGGGCAGGAGAAAACGGCCTGGTGGGCATAAAGCAGGACCGGGAATACAATCAGGAATCCTTGCAGGAAAACGCCGAGCGCATTGACGGAAAGGTAATGAAAAAGGCTGCAGAGTTCGGCGGAGACATTGCATACGGACTGGGCAATGCTGCACCTATGGCGGCGACAGCAATGGTGACCGGCGGTGCACCAGCGGCAGCTGCGCTTACCAAGGAGGGCTTGCTGAAGACGGGCGCGGAGGTCGTCGAAAAGTCGGGTGTCCTTAACTCAATGAGCCAGGCCGCACGGGATATGCTGACCAGCCGAGACTACTGGACGAGCTTTGCCTCCGAAGTGGGCATGGACTACTACGACGCCCTGGATAGCGGCGCCACAGAAGACGAGGCCCTGCGATACGCGCTCTCCTCGGCGGGGCTGAACTCCGTTATTGAGATCGGCGGCGGTATTCAGAAGATCCCCGAAAAACCTACCTTCAGGACCTGGCTAAAATCGGCACATGAGGAAGGTATGGAGGAAATCCAGCAGGGGGTCGTGTCCCGGCTGCTGGAGAATATGGTCTACAACAAGGGGAACCCCATTGCGTCCGTCACAGACGAAAACGCGGTGCTAAACCCCGTGACCGCGCTGGGCGAATACGCCGGCGGTGCAGCGGTGGGCGGCATCCTCTCCGGCGGGCAGCAGCTGACCCAGCGAGGAATCAATAATGCGCAGTATAAGAGGGCCTATGGAACCTCCGCTCAGGATCTGGTGAAGGAATCCCTGGAAATGAACCCGGACAATGCGCTTGCTACCAAATTGCAGAAAAAGCTGGATGCCGGGAAGAAGCTGACAGGCAGTGAGCTGCGCCAGTTGGTGGAGCAGAACGAGATCGACATGGTGGACGGTGATAGGGCGACGATCCAAACCGCCGCAGAAGCCCGCCTCACGGAGCTGGGAGAGACGGAGAATGTGCCGCAGGTAGCCGAGTCTATCGCCAGGCAGGCGGCGGGAGAGAGGATCACCGACGCGGAGAAAACGCTGCTGGAGGGCAGCGAACGGGCCCGGCAGGTGCGCCAGGAGCTGAACCCGGAGAACATCCGGGTGGGAGCTACGGACGAAGAGTGGACCGGGAAGATCGGCACGGCGCGGGTCAACCGAGCCGCCTATAACCGGGGCATACAGGAAAACGGCGTCACCGGGGCCAAGTACAACGCGGAGACCGGGAAGCTGGACGCCATCGTGAAGGACGATCAGGGCAAGATACAGACCGTTCCGGCGGAGAAGGCGGAGCTTTCACCGCTCCAGGAGGAACTATTTGACTGGGCGGCAGATCTGGGCGAGGCGGGGCCGGTGCTGGTGAGCGCCTATAGACAGACGCAGAACCTGGAAACCTACGCCAGGCAGTTCCACAATGCCTATGAATACGGCAAGGCAGGCGTGCCTATGGACTATGTGAATAAGTCCCAGGCGGTGAGCTATCTGAACACCACTCAGCGGGAAATTGCCTACGAAGAGGGCGCAAAGGCGCACCAACGGGAGCTGCAGGGCCGCAAGGAGAAGAAACGGTCCGGCGGGACCGTGGAAAACGCTGCGCAGAAAAAACCCGCTGTGAGCCTGCGAGGGGCCGAGGTGGGCGGCGTAAAGTATGCGCCGGTGAACAAGAAAGCCATGGATGGGCGACAGTGGGCCTCCGTGGGTACCATGAAAGCCTTTGCCCAGGCCACGGGAGTGAATGTGGTATTCTATGAGAGCCAGGCCAATGAGCGAGGCGAATATGAGGGGGCCAACGGATTTTACAAGAACGGCACCTTGTATCTGGACATCAACGCCGGGCGGGACCGGGTGGCGATGGGGGAGACGGCCATTTTGAAAACTGCCGCCCACGAGATCACCCACTACATCAAAGAGGGCAGCCCGGAGCAGTACGAGGTGCTGAAAAACTTCGTTGTGGAAAAGCTGACCCGGGAGAAAGGCATCAGCTTTGACGACCTGGTGACGGACAAGCAGCGCCGGGAGCCGGGGCTCTCCTACGAGGAGGCCGTGGACGAGGTGGTGGCTGACGCCTGCGAGATGATGCTGAAGGACAGCAAGGCGGTGGAGAAGCTGGCCCGGGAGAACCGCAGTCTGGCCGAGCGCATTCGCCAGTGGATCCGCAAGTGGGTGAGGAGCCTGAAGGCCGCCATGGAGGGCCTGACGGCAGACCGGCCGGAGAGCCGCGCCATGATGCAGTACGCCCAGGAGCTGCAAGAGATATGGGACAACGCACTGGTGGATGCTGCCAGGAATGGCCGGGGGACAGTGACGGAGGCGCAGAGAAAAGAAAAAACGCCCAACCTGGGCAATGATAACATGGCGTTTGTGGAAGACGGTGGTTGGTACTCTGTTCGGGAGAACTTTTCCAAAGAAATCGACAGCTGGGTGAAGGATGACATGCCGGAGGGCGTGCGCTTTACCCTGGGTAGCACGGGGCCGGTGATGCAAGGACTTGGTGCCATCGAGAGCGACATCTACATGGAGGGGGACAAGATCAAAAAGATCATGCAGGACCACCCGGAGATGACGCTGGCGGAAATTAAAAAGGTCCCCCAGATTCTGGAGGATCCGGCACTGATTTTGAAGAGTGAAGGACGCGGGAAATCGGGAGCGAATAGCAGGCTTGTGTGTTTTGGACTTACGAAAGCGCAGAATGGACAGCCGGTGATGACCGTCATGGACTTGCGCCCAAGAGAAAACGGCTTTGTTGTGGACGATATGCAGAAGGTGAACAGCGCTTACACCAAGAATAACCCAATGGCATTTATTCAAAAGAGCGATGTGGTATATGCGGACAAAAAAAGAGCCATCCCGCTTCTTCGCACAACTGGGCTTACAATATCGTCCCAGCGGCTTCTGCGGAATGGCTATATAGGTAGTATATCCTATCAAGGCAGTTCTGTCAACATAGAAGGCGTGCCATTTTCTTCCGTGGTAAAAATGGAGGCGAATGACAAGGTGCAGAACTCCATGCGGGACAGCGTAAAAAATGCAAAAATCGTCCGAGGAATGCAAGCAGACTATTGGGATGACCAGTCTTACCGTGCTCACCGCGGCAAGTCCGTAATGTCAGAGTTTGGCCATGCCATGTTCATGGATGATCCTGGCAGTATAGAGATATACGGTAACAATCGGTACTCTGTGTTCAAGGAGGATCTAACGAGCATTGACGACCTAAAGAGGAAAATCGCCGAACAGTGGGATCGTGACAAGGAAAGAGGATTTCTCCCACATCAATATATGGAGGAGATGTCCGGCGAGGAGGCCGCCGATAATTTTGACCCAACAGATATTGTTGACAGTGCCCAAGCGTGGGACAACGAAGATATGGTTCAGTGGTTCTTCGCCCATGAAGATTTGTTTGAAAACACTCCAGGAGTCAAAACATCGGACGGAGCTGTCGTATGGGACGAAAACATCATCTACAAAACGGACTTCGGCGAGGATGGCGTGATGGGTAGCAGCAGCCACGAAGAACGCTTGAAAGAAGAAAAAATCCCGCAAAAAGAAAATAATGAAAAAAGTAATGAAAAAAGTAATGAAAAAGCGCAGTTCTCCATGCGGGAGCCTGTGGAGGAAACCCGCAACCTAATAGCGCTGCACAACATGACGCCGGACAACCTGCGGGGGGCCTTGAAGTTGGGAGGGCTACCCATGCCCAGTATTGCCATCGTGAAGGCAAAGAGTGGACACGATCAGTATGGCCCAATCACTCTGGTTTTCAGAAAGGATACTATTGACCCGCAGCTGTTCCGCAGCAACAAGGTGTATGGCTATGACGCATGGACGCCGACTGCGCCCCGCATTGAGTATGAAGTCAATGAAAAGGCGGCAGACAAGCTGCGTGAACTATATTACAGAATGCAGCGGGAAAAGGGCCGCGATTTCGCAGCTCCATTGTACTCTGTGGCAAACACGCTGGAGGACGAGTTGAACAACAAGGGGGGACTGGATAAGGTTGTTGATAGGATGCGAGATGACACGCGCATCATGCAGATTTATCTGGAAGACACGGGCGCTGGCTCTGTGGCAAATGTTATGCGGAAAAATGTGACGCGTATGAGTGAAGGCGAAATCGAAATGGCACAGGCGCTGACGGAAAAGCTGGGTGAAAAGACAATCCAAAGCATCAGCGCACAGACGGGAGAATCGCCGTTTTCTGCAAGACGCCGCTGGTTTGAAAAGTATGGAGAGGCTGTAAATGATGCGCTGACTGCATATTACGAGCAGGAGGGTATACCTCATGAGGAAGCTCTGCGCGCAGTGGAGTCTGAGACAACAGCCAACAAGATCAAGAGCGTGCTGCTTGCAAGAAAGTATCTAAACGGAAACGCTGAGGTTATAACGGAGGAGGTGGACCGGGAGGCCACAGACAAGGCAATCCGGGAGAAGGTTAATCAGGATTCGTATGACCAGTGGTTGGAGGGCTTGTTTTCCGGTGTGGTGAAAAATTCCGGCATTTACAACGGAAAAGATTACTACACAGCTTCCGGTAATCGGAGAAGTTTTTCTGCAACCCATTATGAAGTCAATCTGGAAAACACTGTGCGGGCCATGAAGCAGGGCGACCAGACTGGCGTGGGAACATTCTTTGGCGGACAGGCAATCTGGGGCGTAACCGCAAAGGATTACAGGTCCATAGAGGAAATTAAAGAAGACTCCGGACGGCTGCAGAAGCTATCAGAAGAAGAATACAGCCAGATTCGCCAGCAATTCACAGAGAGGCTGGCGAACATCACCAGCGAGATCATGGACAAGAATAACGGGAACGAGTTCGCCGCTTCGGACGATGCGGCGAGTGCCATTGTGGAAACACTGCGAACCAAGCATACCGTGAAAGCAATCGACAAGGAGCTGCGCACCTATCCGACCCTGCGCATTCAGCCGGACACGGCGCAAAAGGTGTTTGATTTGTGCCGGGACATTTCCAATATGCCAACGGGCTATTTCGAGGCAAAGCCGCAGCGAGCAGTTGGATTTGACGAGGCGGCGGCTGTGGTGGTGCCGGACAACCTGCCCGCAGATTTGCGGAAGGGGCTGGAGCAGATTGGCGCAACGGTACGAGAGTACAAGGCAGGAGACGAGCAAAGCCGGCTGGAGGCCGTGAATGCCGATGAACGGGTGCTGTTCCAGCAGCGGGAGCCGAGGCTGTCTGATCGGGCGGTGCTGGAGTGGGCGGCGGAGATGGCGCTGCGGGACAAGAACAAGAGCTGGACGGCAAAGGACCGGGAGCAGCTGGAGCGGTTCCGCAACCGGATGCGTATGCTGCAAGACACCCAGGAGGAGCTGGAGGCCCTGAAGGAGGAGCGAAAGGTCCTCCTGGCCGGGCGGAAGGTCTCGGAAATCAAGGGCGAGGAGCGGACCGAGGTGTCCAAAAACAAGAACCGCATCGACATCGCCAAGAACAAGGCGGAGCGGTACGAGGCGGCAGTGTGGGAGCTGGAGTCCAAGGCGGCCATCAAGACGCTGCTGGAGAAATCCCGCAGCATTGTGGAAACCGAAGCGTCCTACCAGGCCCGGAAGGAATATCGGGAACGGCAGGAGGAGCGGGAAATGGTGAATGTCACCCGGCGAAAGGTGGAGCGAAACGCCAAGCGCCTGCTGGAGTACATGAACACCAATACCGACAAAAAGCACATACCGGAGGCCCTGAAAAAGCCTATCGGGGAGTTGCTGGAATCGCTGAATTTCTTCTCCAATTCTGCCCGCAGGGGCGGCTACACCAGCAGGGCAGACCTGAAGTATTATGAGGCCATGCAGGGCTTGCAGGCCGCGCTGGCAACGCAGCGAGCATTTGATGACACCGGGGAAGGAACGGATGTATTCAAGGGGTATTTAGACCTTCCGGCGGGATTTGAAAGCCTGCTGGCCGTCCATGTAGAGCGGGTAAAAAATGTCGTAGAAAAGCACCCACTTAAAACCGATGTCTTAAAAATGATGGACCTGGGAGACCTGAGAGATTTGGATGTGATCCTGTCTGTAATGAGCCGCAGCGTGACGAAGATGAACGAGATGTTCATAAAAAGGCGGTTTGCCTATGTGGCGGACGCGGCAGAGGATTCCATCTTCGCCATGCAGCGCCTGGGACAGCACCAGGATAAGCCAGGGGAACGGTTCGCTCTGTGGGACAATACGCTGCCATGGTATGCCTTCCAGCGCTTCGGCGAGGGCGGCAAGGCGGTGTTTGAGGGGCTGCAGGACGGATGGGATAAACTGGCCTTTAACATGAAGACGATCCTTGACTTCAAACAGGGACTCATAAGCGATGCCCAGGCCCGGAAATGGGATACCGAGACACACAAGGTGGAGCTGACGGATCCGGACGGATCTAAGGTGACGGCCACGCTGACGACAGCACAGCTCATGAGCCTATACTGCCTATCTAAGCGCAAGCAGGCCCTGGGTCATCTGCTGGGCGGCGGCATAAGACCGGACGCCATCGAGGTAACAAACACCCTGGGCGATAAAATCAAAAAGAAGAAGTGGAACCAGGACAAGCAGTTTAAACTGACGGAGGAATCCTTGGGGCAGCTGCTGAAGCTGCTGACGCCTGAACAGATCAAGGTGGCTGACGCCATGCAGAAGTTCATGACCGAGCAGGGGTCTGCATGGGGTAATGCGATAAGCATGGAACGCTTCGGGTATCGGGCATTCACGGAGCAGAACTATTTCCCCATCGAAACGGATCGGCAGGACCGGGAGGCGAAAACCGGAGATGCCAAGGAGGGCAGCCTGTATAGGCTACAGAACATATCGGCAGTAAAGCCGCTGGTAAAGAATGCCAACAATGCGCTGATCCTGCGGGGCATCTTCGATGTGTTCGCAAACCACACGGCGGATATGGCAAAGTATAACGCTATGGTGCTGCCTATCATAGACGCCCAGAAGTGGTATAACTACCGATACGGCGAGAAAAACGAGGCGGGCCAGGTGAACACCAGGACCGTGCAGCGTGCCATGACCAAGGCCTACGGAGAAGTGGCTAACAACTTCGTGATCAAGTACTTGCAGGACCTGAATGGCGTAAAGGAAAACGGCGACCGGGGCGACACCATACCCAAGCGAATGATATCAAACTATAAGCGGGCCATGGTGGCCGCCAATATGCGCGTGGCCCTCTTGCAGCCGACGGCCTATGCGCGGGCCTCGGCGGTGCTGGACTACAAGTATCTGCTGAAGGCATTCAAGGACAAGACCGGAACCAAGCAGGCCACGAAGGAAATGATGGAGAACAGCGGTATTGCTCTATGGAAAAGCCTGGGGTTCTTCGACACCGATGTGGGCCGCTCCATCCGCGACCAGATTAAGAGCAAGAGCAGCAAAATCGATGATCTTGTGGACAAAACTATGGTTCCGGCGGAAAAAGGCGATGAAGTGACCTGGGCGCGGCTGTGGCGAGCCTGCAAACTGGAAGTGCAGGACAAGCAGCATCTGACAGGGGAGGAACTGCTGAATGCAACAGCGGAGCGGTTCCGGGAGGTTATCTATCGGACGCAGGTAGTAGACTCCACTATGACCCGCAGCCATGCCATGCGTGGGAGCGGGACCCTGACCAAGATGGCCACCAGCTTTATGAGCGAGCCCACGGTGAGCTACAACATGGTGATGGAATCCACACGGCAGATCGCGGAGGACGCCAAGCGTATGGGACTGCGCACGGCCATCCGGCGGAACTGGAAAACGGCTGGGCGGTCCTACCAGGCCTATATCGTATCGGCCATTGTGACGGCCATAGTGGAATCGCTCTATGACGCCCTGCGGGATTCCGACGACGACAAATACCTGGACAAGGTGTGGAAAGCTCTGGGTGGAGAAAAGCCGGAGACGGTGAAGGATGGGATTCTGGATGTGATCTTTGGCCTGAACGGAAACCTTGCGGGGGATATTAACCCCATCGGGAAGGTGCCGTACCTGCGGGATGTGGTGAGCATCCTCGGCGGCTACAGCAACGGGCGCATGGACACGGAGGCCGTGGCAAACCTGAAAAAAGCAATCGACATCTGGGACGAAGTGATCCGCTTGCAGACCGGAGACCTTGACAAGGCTACCAAGACCACCTACTACGGAAATATGACCACCTATGGGATGATCTATCCCACCGCTAAGGCGCTGTCACAGCTTACGGGACTGCCGGGATCGGCGGCCATGCGCGAAGTGGCTACGGCGTGGAATACCACGGTGGGGACGGTGTGGCCGGCACTCAAAATGCGTACCTACGAGGATAAAAAGCTCCGGGAGGCCTGGGAGAACTACGGCAAGGCCTCCGGTGTGAGCTATGCGGTCATGTACCGAGCTATCCAGGATTTGAAGGAGATTGAGAGTGACCGAGACGCCGACGGCAACGCCATTAGCGGATCCCTGAAGGCGAAATATGTGGAATATATTCGCGGAATGGGCCTGACGAGGGCGCAAGAAAAGGCTGTGTGGGAGGCGGCGAAGAATTCCTCCTGGAGCGACAAAGGGACCCCGTGGGGGTAAAAGAAAAACAGGCTCTGCCATATGGCGGGGCCTGTTTTCATATTCCAAAACGATTGGGAATTTGCGCAAAAATAATTGGAAGCGGAGGGGAGAAAAGACCCGGGGCGGACCTGTATAATGAGAGAGACGAAACAGAAGGAGGGGGAGTGCCGGATGAAAAATCTGCCTATCACGGTAGAGGCTCTGCGCCCGGTAGCAGGGGTAAAGATTATGAAGTAAAAGGGCCGCTGGAAGTAACCCAACGCTGCAAAACAACTAAGCCCCAGAGGAGAAAGGAAATTACTGAATGGAAACAATCGTCGTGGCTCTCATCACCGGCGGCCTATCGCTGCTGGGGGTAATCATCACAAGCAACAAAACCACCCGGGATGTGCAGGCCAAGCTGGACAAGCAACAGGCCGTCACCGACACCAAGCTAGACGAGCTGACCCGGGAAGTCCGGGAGCATAACAACTTCGCCCGGCGCGTGCCGGTGCTGGAGGAGCAGATCAAGGTTGCCAATCACAGGATAGAGGATTTGGAAAGATTATCCAACCACTGAGCATCGCGAATCTAAAGTATGAGGAGGGATATGTATGTATCGAGGTACGACCCCCACGCTGACATTCCAGCTGCCCATCGACACGGGGAGTATCACAGCGCTGTCTATGGCCGTGGCACAGGCCGGACAAGTCAAAATTGAGAAAACATTGTCGGATGTACATCTGGACGGGAATGTTGTCTCCTGCACACTGACGGAGGCCGAGACCCTGTCGCTTACTGCCGGGACAGGCATTGACGCAAAGATACAGCTCCGTGTGGGCGTTGGGGCGCAGCGCATGGCATCCCAGGTATTCGCTGTGCCGGTGGAGCGTATTCTCCGGGACGGTGCGTTATGATCGAGTTTGCGGTAACATTTTCTCCCGGCGCTGAGCTGGAGGTGGAGTTCGCGGAAAATGTGCCCCTGGATGTCGATATGGGTCAGGTGATGGAAGTTCCCACGGCACCGGCCTATGGCGGGGAGTATGAGGTCGTCCCTAAAGTGTACACCGAGCAAACCTTGCCCACCGGCGGAAAGCTACTGGGCAGAGATGTTCTGGTTCACAAAATCCCGCAGTTTGAGGTCAGCAACGGCAGCGGGGGGAAAACATTGATTATTGGAGAGGAGTAAGAACATGGCAAATCAGTATGTAAACAAGGTGGTTGTTGGAGCTGATGTAAAACTGGACTTGTCCCAGGACACCATCAGCCCGGACAAGCTGGCGAAGAACATCACCGCCCACGACAAGTCCGGTGCGCCCATCGTAGGCACCAGCACTCTGGATGTGGATTCCTCTGACGCCACAGCGGCGGTGGCGGAAATCCTGAAGGGCAAGACAGCCTATGCACGAGGCACAAAGCTGACCGGCACCATGCCGGACAACGGCGCCGTGGACGGCCAGATCACAACAGTGGCGGAGAAGTATACCGTTCCCACCGGCTTCCACGATGGCAGCGGCACGGTGCAGATCGACGCCACCGAGCAAGCAAAGATCATTGCCAAGAACATCCGGGAGGGCATTACCATCCTGGGCGTAAAGGGCACCATGAGCGGCAACGAGGGAATGAAGCCCCAGGCCAAGACGGTGACGCCTACATTTAGCCAGCAGGTGGTGTCCCCGGACGCATCCTATAACTGCCTGTCCCAGGTGACGGTGGGTGCCATCCCCGTGGCCTATGTAGACAACGCTGCGGGCGGGCAGACGCTGACGATCGGAGCGTAATGTTATGGCCAATCAGCATGTAAACAAGGTCGCCGTCAACGGGCAAACCGTCCTTGACCTGTCGGGCGATACCGTGTATCCGGGGATGTTGGCCAAGGGCATCACTGCTCACGACAAAAGCGGCGCGCAAATCACGGGCACCCTGGAGGTGCCTGCTACCGAGGAGCGGACGGTGGAGCTGTCTATGCCCTCCGGCAATCAGGTCATCCTGCCCACCAGCGGCAAGGTCATGCGCAAGGTGACGGTGCAGAAACCGGCCACCCTCTTGCCCGAGAACATCAAGAAGGATGTGGTGATCGGCGGCGTGACCGGTACCCTGGATGCATCATCTTCCGGCGGTGGGGGCGGTGGAGAGACGACACAGTTGCAGGTGAATGTTTCGGGTAGCGATATAGAGGCACCCCTGTTTTGCCTTTGGCAAACAAGCGATGGCTGGATGGGAACAGCAAATTTTGACAGTGCGACAGCCTTTACGATTCCCAATGTGATTGTCGGTGGATATGCGATTTTTACGCACGACCCTGGCTCGGAGTATTATTTTTCAGTTTCTGATGCTGTCGGGGTGGAGGACATTGGCGTTGGTGCAATGGATGCAGAATGGGACATCCCAAATGCAGCGCTGGTTATGAAGGTCACCGCACTATCACCAAGCTTTATCATCAGACTGTTAAACCGATAAACAAATATCTATCAACATTTTTGTGTGCCCGAATCGGGCACGGAAAGGAGTAACAAAATGAAGAAGAATTGGAAACAGTGGGTAAAGGCCGCCGCCGTGCGCGCCGTCAAGACCGTGGCACAGACCGCCGTGGCCACCATCGGTACCAGCGCCGTAATGGGCGAGGTGAACTGGATGATGGTGGGCAGCGCCTCTCTGCTGGCGGGCATCCTGTCCCTGCTCACCAGCGTGGCGGGCCTGCCGGAGGTGGATGAAGGGGGCAACGGCAATGCCTAAGGTATTTCTCTCCCCCAGCGAGCAGGTCAACAACGCCTACGCCTGGGGCAACACGACCGAGGGCGTCCAGTGTGGGCGGATCGCTGCGGCGTGCGCGGCTGCGCTGGAGCGTGCCGGGTTTAGCGTGAAACTGATGCACGAGGGCACGATGCGCTCCAAAATCGCC
>OIZV01000551.1_pt1 | contig 17530 bp, 17 predicted proteins | sample 1588681 | NCBI WGS metagenome assembly OIZV01 (sample SAMN03283281) | human gut metagenome | biome: human-associated habitat; material: feces | host: Homo sapiens | place: Peru | collected 2012
AAGCGCTCCCCCGCGGCTTTGAAAAGGCCGAGGATTCCCGCACGCCGGAAAACATAACGTTTGCCTGCCGTCAGGCCGCGGAGCTCGGCGCGGACATCGTGAAGACCGTCTATACCGGCGATCCGGAGAGCTTCCGGACACTGACGGAAAGCGTTTATGCCCCGGTCGTTATTCTCGGCGGCGCAAAAAAGGTCCCCGAACGGGAGCTTCTGCAGGAGATCCGCGATGCGCTCGATGCCGGAGCCTCCGGCGTCGCCATGGGGCGGAACATCTGGGGGAACGAAGACCCGGTACGCTATGCCGCGGCGATCGCAAAGCTGATCCACGAGGATTGCAGCGTGGACGCGGCGCTGAAGGAAATGAACCGGCTTTACGGAAAAAGGGGATAGACGGAAATGGAAACATATAAAGTAAGCATTCATTCCGGCGTCCGCGAAATGGAAACGCGGATTCTGCAAAAGAGAGAGCCTGCCGGCGGCGAGGTGCTGCTGAACGGCGTTGATGTGACAAAGCTTAATAAGCAGGAGCTGCGCGCGCTGAGACAGAAGATGCAGATAGTGTTCCAGGATCCGTATTCATCGCTGGACGGCAGGAAGAGTGTTTTTGAAAGCATTGGCGAGCCGCTGGTGATACAGAAGGTCTGCAAGAGCAAAAAGGAATATGAAGAACGGGTATATGAACTGATGGAGACGGTTGGCCTTGCCGAAAGGCTGGTCAATGCCTATCCGCACGAGCTTGACGGCGGCCGCCGCCAGCGCATCGGCATCGCCCGCGCACTGGCGCTCAACCCGCGGTTTATCGTCTGCGACGAGCCGGTCAGTGCGCTGGACGTCTCCATTCAGGCTCAGATACTTAATCTTCTGCAGGACCTGCAGGAGCAGCGGGGGCTGACGTTCATTTTCATCACGCACGATCTGTCTGTGGTCAAGCACATTTCCAATGAGATATGCGTTTTGTATCTGGGCACGATGGTGGAAAAGTGCGAATCGTCGGAGCTGTTCCGCGATCCCCTGCATCCGTATACGCGCGCGCTGCTTTCTGCCATACCGAAGGCGGCGTATCAGACGGAGCACAAGCGCATTCTGCTTCGCGGCGAGATCACCTCGCCCATTGAGCCGGAACCGGGCTGCCGTTTTGCCGCGCGCTGCGAATATGCCACGGAGCAGTGCCGCTGCGAAAACCCGGTGCTTGAAGAGGTGCGCCCCGGCCACGTCGTCGCGTGCCACCGCGTGCGCGAATGGAACGGCTGAACATCATCAAACGGTGCGGCTGGCGCCTGCGCTGGCGCAGGGCGCGGCGGCCGGATATATACGAGCATTAGCAAGGAGGAAGCATGGATAAAAATTTTGAACAGCTCGTTCATCAGTATGAGCGGGACAAGGCGATCCACGACTGTGAAAATGTGATCGGCCGCCTGTTTTACTACACGGCGACGTTTATGACCGATGAGATCATGCCTCTGTGGGCGGAACGCAGCGACTGCACGCTGGAATTTCCCTTCGGCTGCTACGACGGCATTGACGGCGTCCGCCGCTTTTATACGCAGATCATGGGAGACCGCAGCGAGCCGATGACGTATGAGCGTATCCGCGGCGTGATGAATATTTCCACGCTGGATACGGAGGTCATAGAAGTAGCGGAGGACCGGAAGACCGCCCGAGGGATGTGGTTCTCCCCTGGCATTGAAACGTACGGAAAGTCCGCCCGCTTTGAGGAGTTTGTCGGGCGCGGCTTCTGGGCCTGGTACAAGGTATACGCCGACTTCATTCTGGAGGAAGGCGAATGGCGCCTGTGGCATCTGCAGTACCGCCTCGTGTTCCGCACGGACTATCATCAGTCGTGGACGGAGACGGGCGATTATAAGGGCTACATACTCAAGGATCCCGCATGCGACCGCAAGCCGTCTGTGAAGACGACCAGATACGATATCAACGCCATGATGGACCCCGGTCCTGACGCGCCCGTGCCGTATCACAGCTTTGACGAAGTGGCACCGGGCTACGGCTATGTGATTTGAGAGGGGAGGACACAGCAATGACAGACAAATTGGCACAGGTTCGGCGCAACGCAGAGTATCTGGACGCCTATTACGAATGCAACAAGCTCGTTTCCCTGCACCAGATCTACATCAGCCAGGGAAAGATGGTCGAGCAGCTCGGTCTGTGGGCCGACCGGGAGGATACCAGCTTTGAGGCCGTCTGGGGTACTTATCTCGGCTACGAGGGCATCAAGCGCTGCTTTATGATGGACTATGGCGATATCCGCGATCCCCGCAACGAAAAAGCCTATACCGGCTACATGTGCATGCAGAGCATCAACAGCGAGTTCGTTATCATTGCCGACGACATGCAGACGGCGCGCGGCCGGTATATGGCGACGGGCGCCAATGTGATGGGCCAGGTTGCCCGGAAGGAAAGCGATAAGGGGACGGCTTACTGGGTCTATGCCAACTATGGCTTCGACTTTATCAAGGTCGGCGGAAAGTGGAAGATATGGCATGTCAAGATGACGCCGGTGCTCAATTCGCCGTATGACACGACCTGGAGCAAGACGGCGCCCTATGAGGGCTTCCCGCTTCGGGAGACCCACGAGGACATTGCGCCGAAAATGCCCGTTTTTAACTATTCGCCCAAGACGAAGTATACCGCCGGGATGTCCTATCCCGCGCCCTATAAGACCTTTGCGGATGTGGCGCCAGGCTACGGTCCCGCGCTTTGAGGAGGTAAAACGGCAATGACACTGGAAGAACTGAAATTCAATCAGGAAAAGCTGCTGGCCGTGGATGAACTGAAGCGGCTGATGGCTTTTTATATTGACGAATACAAGTGGGCGCGGCTGCCGAGCACCTGTATCGACCTGCCGTGGGGCGCGTATGACGGGTTCAAGGGCTTTGTCCGCTGCTATGTGCTCGACCACGGCTACCCCATGGATGCCGCCAAGGATTATGATTTCAAGGCGGAGGGCTACGGCCCCGGCCGTATGAGCGAGGATGGAGACGAGGACGACGAGATCCCGGGCATCATGTGCGTACATACCTTCTCCACGCCGGTCATTGAGATAGCCGAAGACGGGCAGACGGCCCGGGGCGTGTGGCTGTCGAGCGGCACGGAGAACTTCGGTGATGGGGACCATATCCAGAACGAGCTTGACCGGGGCTTTGAGGGATGGGCCTGGTCGAAGTATGCGTTCGACTTCATCAAGATTGACGGCGAGTGGAAGCTGTGGCATTATCGGCTGTTCGGCCTGTTCATCATGAAGCACGACGAGTGCTGGACGGAAGTGCGTCCCTATGACGGCATTTCCAGCATGGTCACAACGGAGGACCGGCCCCCGGTGAATGCGCCGTATGACTGGACGATCGACTCGGTGTACCCCTGGAACTATCCGGATCCGCCCAAGCCCTACAAGACCTTTGCGGACGTGGCGCCCGGCTACGGCTATCTTGACGACAATGGGAATGTGGTGGAATCCGTTGTGCATAACCATGTGTCCACTTATGACAAGCGGAAAAAGGCGGAATAAATCCGCCGGTCCGAAGTTTGAAACGGTTCAGGGAAAGCGGATACGGGCATCCGCTTTCCCGTTTTTATTGCAGTGATTTGGGAGCTTTTATGAAAAAACAAAAACACTTTTACGGCTGGTATCTGGTGGCGGCGCTGTGGCTGATTTATTTCTTCAACATCGGCTTTCCGATGTACGGGGGAACGGTGCTCAATTCCTATATGGTGGATCAGCTTGGCATAAGCCGGACGGTGCTTGGCCTTGGTTTTTCCCTGTTCAGTCTCTGCCAGGGCCTTCCGGGGCCGCTGATCAGCCGGATGATCGAACGGCGCGGGCAGCGATTTACCATGGGGGCCGGGACGCTGATGATCGCGGCGTCGGCGATCCTGATGGCCTGGGCCGTGCGCAGCGCGGCGGCGTTTGTACTGGTGTTCGGCGTGCTTGGCGGCGTGGGCGTCGGCTTTGCCACGGTGGTCCCGATCCAGACGACCGTGACGCTCTGGTTTGAGAAAAAAAGGTCCATGGCGCTGGCCATCACACTTACGGCCTCGGGCTTTGGCGGCTTTCTTGCTTCGCCGGTGCTCACGGCGGTAATGGAGCTCTGGGGAAGCTGGCGCGTCGGCTGGATGCTGGTGGCGGCGGTGGCGTTGCTGGCGCTGATCCTGATCGTTCTGTTTGTGCGCAACAGGCCCTCCGATCTCGGTCAGAGGCCGGACGGCGCGGAGGGAGCGCAGGAAGAACGGACGGCGTCCGGAGAGGACGGCGCGCGCTGGAGCGTCCGCGAGGCGGCCGGAACAAAGAGTCTGTGGATGATTTTTATTGCGGCACTTGGCTTTTATGTGCCGTATATGATGATGGTGAGCCATGGACTGGTTTATTTGCTTGACTGCGGGATAAACAGCCGGGTCGCGTCCATGTCGGTGGGCGTGATCACGCTAAGCAGCGTGGCCGGCCGCCTTCTCAGCGGTTGGCTGGGGCAGAAAAAAAGCCCCCGTCTTGTGCTGGGCGCATCGCTGTTCCTGACGCTGGCGGCGACGCTGCTTCTGGCGCTGGGCCGCACCAGCGCGACGGCCCTCGCCTATTCCGTGCTGCTTGGCGTGGGCTTCGGCGCGGCCTTTGTGTGCGTGCCGGGGCTGGTGTCCGGCTATTTCGGCGCGGCCTCCTTTGCCGGACTGTATGGCAGTCTTATGCCGCTGCTGACCGTGTTTTCGTCGCTGTCGCCCTTTATGGCCGGAAAGCTGTACGACGTCAGCGGATCCTACACGGCGGCGTTTGGGATCGCCATGGCCGTCAATGCCGCCGGGCTGCTCTGTTCCACGCAGATCCGGCCGCCGCAGCGCCGTATATAACCGCATCTTCGTTTGTTTTTCACGGCGTCCCATGATACAATAACACAGGTGTATCGATAGTCAGGGGGGACGGAGGGAAGATGGACTATACACAGCTTTTATATTTCAAAACCGTGGCCAGGCTTGGCAATGTGACGGAGGCGTCAAAGGAGCTGTACGTCACACAGCCGAACATAAGCCGGGCTGTTTCGCGGCTGGAGAAGGAGCTCGGCGTGCAGTTTTTCGACCGTGTGGGCGGCAATCGTATTGAGCTTAACCACAGCGGCGAGCTTTTTCTGGCGCGGGTCGAGCGCTCGTTTTACGAGCTGGAGGAGGGCGTGCGGGAACTGAAGGATATTGAAAGCGGGGCCGGCGGCGCCGTGTCCTTCGCTATCCCGCAGAACCGCCTGCTCAGTGCGCTGGTGGCGGAGTATATGCGGGATCACCCGCAGATGCGGGTCAATCAGTCCCTGCATTCCTACCATGAGAGCAAGCAGCTTCTGCAGACCCGCGACATTGATTTTGCCATCAGCTTTGTCCGGCCGGGCGAGCGGGAAAGCGGCATTTTGTATGAGCCGCTTCTCGGCGACGAAATGTTTATGCTTGTCTCGGAGGATAACCCGCTGGCAAACCGGGAGGAGATTGAGCTTGCGGAAATACGCGATATGAATGTGGCCATCAACAATTCCTGCGTGGACTATGTGCAGACGTTCAAGAGGTACTGCCGGCAGGCAGGCTTTGAGCCGCGGACGGTCTTTGAAGGGGACGATTCGTCGGTCATGCACGATCTGCTGCACAACAATCTGGTCGTTTCGCCGATCCCGGCGGTGCTCCAGATGCGCATGGACACCGGAAACGAGCCGGCGGGGCTGCCCTCCAAACGCATACTGCCTCTGCGCATCGTCGCGCCGGAATGCCGGTATGAGCTGGGGATCGTTACGCTGGAGGGACATTATATGACGAAAGTGTCGCGTTCTTTTCTGGCCTACCTGAAAAGCAAGCTGCCGGAGCTGTTTGAGAAATACAGGGAAGAATTTTACGCGCGCGGACTGCTCTCGCGCCATCTGCGCAGCGGAGGGCTTGGTCCTGTGGAGTTCGGACAAAGATAAAAAAGCACCGCGGCGGGATTTCCCGCCGCGGTGCTTCCGCGTCAATTTCGGTTCACAGCCCTGTGCTCAGGGCGATGAGAAGCATGCCGGTGAAATAGGTGAAGCTGTTGCAGCGAAGCACCCATTTGGTCGTGCGGGCGTAATGGTGGTAGTGATGGAAGCCGAGGAAATAGTCGCTGATCATGAACAGGGCGATGCCGGCTCCGAACAGCCACTGCTTTGTGCCTCCCATCGCGCAGGCCAGCGCGAAGCCGATGCAGCCCTGCGCCGTGGTCGTAGCGAGGTATTTGGCGAAGGTGGCGCCGTGCTTTCCCTGCAGAACGCCCTTTTTCTCCAGGATGAAATAGCCGCCCCACAGCAGCGCGAAGGGGATCGCCGCCCACCAGAGCCGCCCGAGAACGCCGGCGGAATTGGCCAGCAGCAGCTCGTAGACGATGAACAGAAAGTTTCCGATGGAGAAGATCGCCCCGCCGACTGTGAAGCTCCAGAGCAGGCAGCAGTCGCCCGCGAAGGAGAACAGGATCGCGGCCATCTCCAGCTCGTCCAGACCGAGCGCCAGCCCGTGCGCGGCGAAATTCCGAAAGCTGTAAAGCGCGAAAAGCGAGGCCAGAACGATCTTGTTGACGGCGCGGCGGCGGAAATTGCCGCTGGTCTCGGAGAAAAGATAGGAGATCAGCAGCGTCATGTATACGAGGATGAATAGGATCAGTCGGTTGCTCATGTTTCCTCCTGCGGACAGAAAAGGGGGCCGGGTTATGCGCCCGGCCCCGGATCGGTGTCAATGGGTTTACTGCGCGGCGTACCAGTCGGCGTAGACCATCGGGAACACGACGCCCGCGGGCGCCTGATCGACGGCGCCGGAGCCGGTGAAGTTCTGGATGGATTCGTCGTCCGGGCTTGTTGCCGCGTCGAGCGCGGCGACGAGATTGGCCTCGTTGCCCTGCCAGAAGCTGTCGAGCATCAGCGTGTCGTACAGATACTGCTTATACTCGTCGAACAGGGGGTAATCGCCCTGGGCGGCCTCCTCCGAGGCGGGCGCTTCCGAAGAAGCCTCGCCGCTGGCCTCGTCGGACACCTCGTCCGAAGCCTCGCCGGAAGCCTCGCCGCTGGCGGAGCCGGCGGCCTCGCCCAGTGTGATGGCGGGGAACTCGGAGCCGACCTCGTCGGGGTTCGGCGTGACGGTCACGGTGCAGTCGGCGTCGATGCCGGAGATGGTGACGACCTCAAAGGTGGGGTAGGCGTTGGGGCCGCCGGTGGTGATGTTGGAATAGCTTATAGTGCCGCTGGTGGTCGTGACGCCGGAGCCTTCCTCGCCGTCGGCCGTGGGGCCCATGTCGCAGGGAGGATCACAGGAGATCGTGAACACGAAGTCCTCGCCGGCCTTGACCTCGTAGGTCTCGTATTCGGAGCCGTCCATGCCGTTGACGAGCGTGACGACGTAAACGTCGCCGCCTTCGGGTTCGGCCGGGGCTTCGGGAGCCGCCGCTTCCGTGGGGGCTTCGGTCTGCTCTTCGGCTGCCGGGGCTTCCGTCTTTTCGCCGCAGGCGCACAGCGCCAGAACCATCAGAATGGCCAGCGCGATCGCAAGATATTTTTTCATGATTTTCCTCCTGAAATGTAAGATTGATGAAGAAAAGCGCGGATCAGTACACGCCGCCGGCGGCGATGAACTGGTCGTATGTCATGGCCGTGCCGGTGGTGAGCATACCATTGAAGAACATGTCGGCGGGGAACACGTCGAGCGTGCCGGCGTCGATGCAGGCTTCAAATTCGCCCTTCATGGTCTCGTCCATGCTGCTGTTGGCTTCGTATTCCGCGTCGAGCCAGGCGTGCAGGTATTCCTTATAGCCGGCCTCGTCCGCGCTGGCGGTGCCATGGGCGCTGTTGGCGGCGGAAGCGGAGGCGGGGGGATCGCCGGCATTGCCGCTGGCCTCGGCGGAGGGTTCGCCGCTGGCTTCGCCGGAAGGCTCGCCGCTGGCCTGACCGCCCATCGCGCCGGCGACGGCCGACTCCTTGACCACGCCGGCCTGGAACTCATCCCAGGTGGACAGGCCGATGGTCGAGAACATCTGATCCCAGGGAGAGACAGTCTGGTCAAGTTCATCCCAGCTGCCGATGGCGTAGACCTGGTTCTTGAACTCGTCGAGGTCGGGGGCGTTCGCGCCGGCCTTTTCGATCAGGTATTCCTGATACTCGGCCCAGGTCGGGCCTTCCGCGGCGGGGGCAACGTCGGCCGGGCCTTCCACGGCAGACTCGGCCGACGGGGTCTCGGCCTTTTCGCCGCAGGCGCACAGCGCCAGGACCATCAGAATGGCCAGGGCAAGGGCAAGATACTTCTTCATTTCTTTTCCTCCTAAAAATTTTTGTGTTTTTTCCACAACATATTTATATATCAGGGAAGCGGAATTGTCAACTACAGCCAGTTTCTTTTGTTCACGGTTTATTTACAAACAATTGCGTCTTTGTTCACCAATTATGACGGAAGCTGTGGCATTATACAGCTGCACACCAGAAAGAAGCTTTTCATTTTCACTCCTCTCTCTTTTAGATCCAAGCAAAGACGGCCCGGAACGATTTGTTCCGGGCCGTTTCCTTTAAGCCGGGCGCGGCTGCTTGCCGCACAGGCGTACCGTGCGCAGCTCGTAGCCCGCGTTGCGCATCGAGACGGACAGGGAGCACACGAGCTTGCCGCCGCGCCGGACGATGCCGCAGATGTATCCGTCCGCGCCGCCGGCGGAATACTCGGTCTGCACGTCCGTGCCGTCGGGCGCGAGCGACACGACGGAAAAGGGCGTGTTGAGCCACAGCCGCCCGCCGATCGCCTCCAGCCCCGCCGCCGGGGCGGCGCTGCCGTCGTAATCCTCGAAGAAGCCTGGCCAGCCCTCGCTTATGGTATAGAGCGTCCGACACTCCCAGCCCTCGCGCTCGCAGCGGATCAGGCGGAGCGAGCGGTTGATGAAGTACATATACGGCCCGTCGAAGATCACGCGGGTGACGGCGTCGTGCCACGGCGCCGCTTCATACGGGCCGCCGCCGGCCGTGACGGACGTGTCCTCGCCGTAGTGGTTCTGGGCGCGTCCGGTCTCGGCGGAGAACATGCAGTGGCGGTGGTTGACAAAGCCGATGCGCTCGTAGTGGTCGTCGTCCCAGGTGGGGTCAATGCCGTAATAGCTCCCGTCCAGCTCCGTCAGTGTCCAGGCGTGGCCGAGCGCGGCGGAGTAGGTGTAAACGCAGGGGAGGCCGGCCTGCCCGGCCAGAAAGGAAAAGCCCCGCGCGTAGCCGCGGCATATCGCCTCATGGCGCACGAGCGCGCCGTAGGCCATGTCCTGATACGGCGTCAGATTGTACCGGCAGCTGAGCACGAGCCAGTCGTGCAGCGCCAGCGCCTTTTCCCCGTCGGTCATATCCGGCAGCAGAACCTCCGCCGCGGCGGAGGCGGCCGCCTGTTCCAGCGCGGCCTGCTGGCCTTCGTCGAGCGGGGTATACAGGCCCAGCGCCTCATCCTGCGCGGCCAGCGCGCCGGAAGACAGCAGCGCCAGAGCCAGCAGCAGAGAGGCGGCTCGCTTCATGCGTGCGTCCCCCCTTCCGTTTTCTGCAAGCATACCACGTTTCGCCGCTATGGGAAAGAGTTTCCTGTCTCCGAAGGGCAAAGTTGTTACCATTTTTCCCTTTTATTTTGCGGAGGTCTATTATATAATGCTGTCTGCTATCAGCTTTTTGGAGGCGCCGCAATGGGATATGAAAACGGCCGGACGCACGGCAGTGCGGCCTCGTGCAGGGAATATGAACAGCGCAAGCGCGCGCGGATGCAGCAGATTGCGTCCGACCCGCAGGCGCGTCTTGCCTATGAGGAGCATCGGCGCCGCCGCATGGAGCAGATCATGTCCGACCCACAGGCGCGCCGGGAATACGAGCGCCGCCGGGCCCAGCGCGCCCACGAGCGGCGTATGCGCCGTGTGAGGATGATCGCGGCGCTGGTGCTGAGCGCGGCCGCCGGGGTCGCCGCCGCTTTCTGCGTGCACGCGGCCGTGCTGAAAAAACAGCCGTCGGAGCCGGCGCCCGTGCCCGCCGCGGCGGTCTGCGTGCAGGACGGCGAAACGGCGCTTTGAACGGATTTTTCCCCGCCGGGCTTCGATCCCGGCGGGATCTTTTTACGGCGGGAGGTTTTTATGTTTTCACTGAAGGAGGCGGCGGCGCTCGTGCGCGCCGCGGACGATATACTCATCGTGTGCCACATCCGGCCGGACGGGGACGCGGCCGGCAGCGCCGGCGCGCTGTGCCTGGGGCTGCGGACGCTGGGAAAGCGCGCGTTCGTCGCGCCGCATGCGCATGTGATGGAGCGCTTTGAAAAATACATCCGGCCGTATTTTGCGCCGGAGGGCTTCGTGCCGGGCTTCATCATGGCCGTGGACACGCCGGGACCCGGTCAGTACCCGCCGGGGCTTGAGGAGCTGGCCGGGCGGACCGATCTGGCGCTTGACCACCACGGCTCCAATTCCCGCTACGCGGCGCACAGCTATATCGAGGCGGATTCCGCGTCCTGCGGGGAGCTGGTGTATGCGCTGCTCGGCGAGCTCGGCGTGCGTATCGACGCGGCGATGGCAGAGGCGCTGTACTGCGCCGTCAGCACCGACACGGGCTGCTTCCGCACGCGCGGCACGACGGCGCGCTGCATGGAGGTGGCCGCGCGGCTGCGCGAGACCGGCTTCGACGCCTTCTCTCTGACGCATCGCCTGTTCGACGTGAAAAGCCCGGCGCGGCTGCGGCTGGAGGCGGCCATATACGGGGCCATGCGCTATCCGGAGCCGGACACGGCGGCGGTCATCGTGACGAAGGAGATGCTCGCGCGCTGCGGCGTGCGGGAGGATGATCTGGACAAGATATCCATCCTGACCACGGCGGCCGAGGGCGTGAAGGTGGGACTGATGCTGCGGGAGCTGCCGGACGGGCAGTGGAAGGTATCCGTGCGAACGGACGGAAGTCCTGCCGCCGGCGATATCGCCGGCATTTTTCCCGGCGGCGGCGGCCATCCGGACTCCGGCGGCGCGGTCGCGCAGGGCGACCCGGAGGAGCTGATGGAGCGGATGCTCGCGCGCCGGAGGGCACTTTAATACGTTGTATTTTCCAATAATTCGTCTTATTTTTGTTCCTGGATTGACATTTTTGTTACTATCTGCTATAATGAGGCTCCATTACATAAGGAGGAAGAAAATCACAATGAAAAAGTATCTTGCACTTGCTCTTGCAGTTCTGATGGTCCTGGCGCTGTGCGCCTGCGGCGAGAAGACCGAGACCCCGGCGCCCGAAGAGCCCGCGGTCGAGGCTCCTGCGGATGCGGCCCCTGCGGCGCCTGAGGCGCCTGCGGTCGAGGCGGCTCCCGCCGACCAGGGCGACGCCAGCGGCGAGCCTTCCGGCGAGCCCTCCGGCGAGCCCATGGGCAACCAGAACGCCGACTTCGACGTGACCGTTGACGGCAAGGCCGGCACGGCGCATTACGAAGACACCGACGGCGGCGACGAGACCTCCAAGGTCTTTGTCATCACCTGGGACGGCAAGGACATCACCGGCACCATCAACAAGGGCGTCTGGACGGCCGACTCCGGCGACGCCGGCGATCAGGCGGTCGTTGACGCGGTCAAGGCTGCGTTCGAGTCCAACAACGGCATCGGCGGCAGCGGCGAGCCCTCCGGCGAGCCCCAGGCCTGAGCCTGAACAGAAAAAAGCAGGAGAGCTTAGCTCTCCTGCTTTTTTGATCTTTAAGAAGCCGCCGGCGTTTTCCGCCGGCGGCTTCCGTTTTATGCGTCAGAGGTACATGAGCTTTTTCGCCTCAAAGGTCAGCTCGTCGCGCACGCTGGGGTGGGCGATGGCGATCAGATCGCGCGCCCGGTCGGCCACGCTGCGCCCGCGCAGATGCGCCACGCCGTACTCCGTGACGACATAGTCCGTGTAGGTGCGGGGGATCGTGACGGCGGCGCCGGAGGGCAGGACGGACTTGATCTTGGTCGCGCCCTTGTTCGTGGTCGCGTGCATGATGAGGATGCTGCGGCCGCCCTTGGAATGCGCCGCGCCGTAGGCAAAGTCGAACGCGCCGCCCGGGCCGGAGTACTGGCGCGTGCCGATGGTCTCGGAGTTGACCTGCCCGGTCAGGTCGATCTCCATGATGGAGTTGATGGAGACCATGTTGTCGTTGGCGCGGATGGTGAACGGATCGGTGACGTAGCTGGCCGGGCGGATGCGGCAGTCGGGGTTTTCGTGCAGGAAGCGGAACAGCTCGCGGCTTCCGCCGGCGAAGCAGAAGGTATGCTCGCCGCGGTTGATGTTCTTGCGGCTGCCGGTCACGACGCCCTTTTCGATCATGGTCATCATGGAGTTGGTGAACATCTCGGAATGGATGCCGAGCTCCCTTTTGTCCATGAGACGGCGGGCGCAGGCGTTGGGGAGCGAGCCGATGCCGAGCTGGATGCAGTCGCCGTCGTGCACGAGCTCGGCGACGTACTGGCCGATGACGTCGTCCGTCTCGGAAAACGGCGCGTCGGGGATGGTGTAGATGTCGTAATCCGCCTCATAGAAGGCCGTGACGTCGCGGATGTTGATCTCCACGCCGCCGCGCACGGTCTGGAGCTGGCGGTTGACCTCGAGAATGATGCGCTCGCAGCTGAGCGGGTCGATGTCATGCTCCCACATCTGGGAGAGGTTGACCTGGAAGTTGCCCTGCTCGTCCATGGGCGTGACGGCGGCAATGTATACGTTGCGGGGGTAGGCGGCGTTGTACCAGATGGGCTGGTCGGGCAGATCGTTGGGCACGAAGGTGCAGTTGCCCTTTTCGATGGCGGGGACCCAGCCCTTGGAATAAAAGGCGGACTGGGTGAGAAAATGCCCCTTCATGCCGTCGTTCTGCAGAAAGCCGAAGTCGGAGCTGCGGCCCTTGAGGATGGTGACGTTTTCCACGCGGCCGGCGATGGTGTGAAGACTCTGGCAGAACAGCTTCGGCTCGTTGCAGTCCTTGGCAAAGCAGATGTTGTCCCCGGAGCGGATCAGCCCCAGCGCTTTGTCGAGCGTCGTTCGCTTTTCGTTGTACATTTCCTGGATCGTCATGGCGGCCTCCCGGTCGTTTTTTTAGCCAAAGTATACCCGAAAAAGCCAGCGTTTTCAAGCGTTTTCGGATTTCGGGACGATTCGTTCCGATTCGTTCGGATTCGTCCCGATTCGGAGAAATTTCCTTCTCAGCGTCCGCCGGCGCGCAGCAGGCCGTCGCGGATGTTCCAGAGCTTTTCCGACAGATCGACGTAATAGTGATGCGGGTTTTCAAAGCGCTTGACCTCGTCCCAGAGCGTGTCGAGCTGCGCGGCGCAGTAGTCCCGGATGGCGGGCAGCGCCGGCTGGTCGTAAACGAGCTCGCCGTTTTCAAACACCGGGACGAGCAGCTCCCGCGCCGTGTAGGAGCGAAGCGTCTTGCGCTTCCAGGTCGCGTCCGGGTCGAAGATGCACAGCGGCTTCGTGTCGTCCACGGTCTCGTCGTGCAGGCAGATGTAGTCGGCCATGGCCTTGCCGCTGTCGCGGCTGTACAGGCGGTAGACCTTCTTGAAATGCGGAAGCGTGATCTTGGCGAGCGTTTCGCTGATTTTGATGCGCGGCTCAACTTCGCCGTTTTTCTCCACGGCGGCCAGCTTGTATACGCCGCCGAACACCGGCTCGGAGCGTGCCGTGATGAGCCGCTCGCCCACGCCGAAGCTGTCGATGCAGGCGCCCTGGCTGATGATGTCGCGGATGAGGTATTCGTCCAGCGCGTTCGACACGGTGATCCTGCATTCCGTCCAGCCGGCGTCGTCAAGCATCTGCCGCGCCCGGCGTGTGAGATAGGCGAGGTCGCCGGAGTCGATGCGGATGCCGCACGAGCGGATGCCCAGCGGCCTGAGGATCTCGTCGAAGGCGCGGATGGCGTTCGGGATGCCGGAGTCGAGAACGCTGTAGGTGTCCACCAGCAGCGTCGCCGCGTGGGGATAGGTGCGGCAGTAGGCGCGGAAGGCGTCCAGCTCGGAATCGAACATCTGCACCCAGGAGTGCGCCATCGTGCCGCCGGCCGGCACGCCGAAAAGCTCGTCGGAGATGGTGCAGGCCGTCCCGGCGCAGCCGCCGATATAGGCCGCGCGCGCGCCGAGAATGGCGCCGTCCGCCCCCTGCGCGCGGCGGGAGCCGAATTCCAGAACGGTGCGTCCGGCGGCGGAGCGGGTGATGCGGCTGGCCTTGGTGGCGATGAGGCTCTGGTGGTTGAGCGTGCAGAGCAGATAGGTCTCCAGAAGCTGCGCCTGGATGGCCGGGGCGCGCACGGTCACGAGCGGCTCATGCGGGAACACCGGCGTGCCCTCCGGCACGGCCCATATATCGCCCGTGAAGCGGAAATCGGCGAGATAGGACAGAAATTCCTCCGAAAACATTCCGCGCGAGCGCAGATAGGCGATGTCCTCGGGGGAAAAGTGAAGCTTCTGGATGTAGCGGATGACCTGCTGCAGCCCCGCGGCGATGGCGAAGCCGCCGCCGTCCGGCACCTGGCGGAAGAACAGATCGAAATAGCATATCTGATCCTGCATCCCGTTCTGCAGATAGCCGTTGCCCATCGTCAGCTCGTAAAAATCGCACATCATGGTCATGTTCAGCGCCTGATCGAAGTCCATAAAGACCGCCTCCTGTGTCGCATATCCGGGATTCGTTTCCCATTTGTAATTTCGGTTACATATTATAACGTTGAATTGCAAATAAAGCAATTATATAATACAGGCTGAGTTATCATGGAAAGCTGTATGTACAGATAAAAGGAGATATGCGTTTTATGGAACTGACCATGGAAAGGCAGCGGGAGCTGGAGGCGCTTTGCCGCCGCTTCCGCATAGATGTGCTCACGGCCATCCACGCCGCCCAGTCCGGCCATCCCGGCGGGAGCCTGTCGGCCTGCGAGATCATAACGCTGCTGTATCAGCACCGGATGAACGTTAAAAGCCCGGACGATCCCGGGCGCGACCGCTTCGTGCTGTGCAAGGGGCACGCCGCCCCCATGCTTTACCGCAATCTGGTGGAGAAGGGCTTCCTGCCCGCGGAGAGCCTTGCGGCGCTCCGGGCCATCGACAGCCCCGCGCAGGGCCATCCCAGCCCTCACACGCCGGGCGTGGACATGCCGTCCGGCCCGCTTGGCATCGGGCTGGCCGCGGCGCAGGGCATGGCGCTGGGGCTGCGGCTGGACGGCTCGAAGGCGCGGGTCTACGCCCTTCTGGGCGACGGCGAGCAGGACGAGGGCGCCGTGTGGGAAGCCGCGGCGTCGAGCGCGAAATTCGCCCTGTCCAATCTCTGCGCCATCGTGGACTACAACAAGGTTCAGCTGGACGGAACGACGGACGAGATCATGCCGCTGCGCGATCTGGAGGCGAAATGGCAGGCGTTCGGCTGGCACGTTATCCGCTGCGACGGGCACGATCTGCGCAGTCTGAACAAGGCGTTTGACGCGGCTGAGGCCTATACGGCCGGGCCTACCGTGCTCATTGCGGACACGGTCAAGGGCAAGGGCGTCTCCTTCATGGAGGGGCAGGCCGGGTGGCACGGAAAGGCCATCGACGACGCCAGCTTTGCCAGAGCGATGCAGGAACTGGGAGGTGAGCTGTAATGGGAAGCTCCATTCGTGATATTTACGGGCAGACGCTCGCGGAGCTCGGCGCGGAATACCCCGCCATCGTGGCGCTGGACGCCGATCTGTCCGGCTCGACGAAATCCAAGGTCTTCGGCCAGAAATACCCCGAGCGCTTTTTCAACATGGGCATCGCCGAAAGCGATATGGTCTCCTGCGCGGCCGGTCTGGCCAGCGTGGGCAAGATCCCCTTTGTCAACACCTTCACCGTTTTTCTCACGACGCTCGGGCTGATCGCCGCGCGGGCGCAGGTGTGCTACGCCGACCTGAACGTCAAGCTCGCCGGCGCCTACTGCGGCATGTCCGACGCGCTCGACGGCGCGACGCACCATGCCACCGAGGACATCGCGGCCATGCGCTCGCTGCCAAATATGCGCATCCTCGTCCCGTCGGACGCGGAGAGCACGCGCTGGGCGACGCGCTGGGCGGCTGAGAACTACGGGCCGGTCTATCTGCGGCTGAGCCGCACGGAATATCCTGATCTCTATCCCGCGGGCGAGACGTTTGAGCTGGGCAAGGCCAAGGTCGTGCGCGAGGGCACGGACTGCACCGTGTTCGCCATCGGCATCCTGGTGCACAAGGCGCTGGAGGCGGCGGAGGCGCTCGCGGCCGAGGGGCTGCGCGTGCAGGTCGTCGATCTGCTGTCCGTCAAGCCGATCGACGCGGAGACGATTGTCCGCTGCGCCGGGCAGACCGGCTGCTGCGTGGTCGCCGAGGAGCATCAGATATACGGCGGCGCGGGCAGCGCTGTGGCCGAGGTGCTGGCGCACGCCGGCGTCGGGGCGCCGACGGAATTCGTCGGCATCCGCGACTGCTTCACCCAGTCCGGCAAATACGACGCGCTGCTGGCGCGCTACGGGCTGGACGCCGCGGCGGTGGCAGAGGCGGTCAAAAAAGCGGTCGGCCGCAAATGATATGATAAAGTTTTTCAGTCCCGGCCGGGTGGAGCTCGCCGGGAACCACACGGACCATCAGAAGGGCCGCGCCATGGCGGCCGCCGTGGAGCAGGGGATGTACGCCGAGGCGGAGCCGAACGGCAGCCGCATCATACGCATCTCCTCCGAGGGCTATGACCCGGTGGTCATAGACCTTGACCGGCTGTGGCCGGACGAGGCGGAGGCCGGAACGCCGGCGGCGCTGGTGCGCGGCGTGGCGGCGGGGCTTACGGAGGGCGCAGAGGAGCTGCGCGGCTTCGACGCTTACGTCGTCAGCCATCTGCCGAGCGGGCGGGGCATGAGCTCGTCGGCCGCGTTTTCGGTTCTGGTCGGGTGCATGGTCTCGGACTTTGCCGAGGGCGCGTTTTTCGCGCCGGAGGAGCTGGCCAAGGCCGCGCGGAAGGCGGAAAACCGCTGGTTCGGAAAGCCGAGCGGCCTGCTCGATCAGCTCGCCTGCGCCATGGGCGGCGCGATCTATGTGGACTTTCTCAGCTCCAAGATCATCCGCATGGACTGCGACTTTGCCAGCATGGGGCTGGCGATGTGTCTGACGGATACCGGCGGCAGCCACGCCGGCGCGACGGCGGCCTACACGCAGATCATGGAGGACATGAGCGCCGTGGCGCGCACGTTCGGCCAGCGCTGGCTGGCAAAGGTGCGCCCGGGGGATTTTGACGAGCAGTGGCCCGGACATAAAACGGAGCTTGCCTGGATGCGCGCCCGCCACTTCTTCGACGAGTGCCGCCGCGCCGCATCCATGGCCGACGCGCTCGGTCTGCGCGACGGCGAGCGGTACATGGAGCTGATGAACGAATCCGGGCGCAGCTCGGAGCGGCTTTTGAAAAACATCATCGACCCCGCCTGCGGCGAGGGGCTGGCCACGGGGCTGGCGCTTTCGGCGCGGCTGCTGGACGGGCGCGGCGCGTGGCGCGTACACGGCGGCGGCTTTGCCGGCTGCGTGCAGGCGCTGATGCCGGAGGAGCT
>OIZV01000553.1_pt1 | contig 17513 bp, 12 predicted proteins | sample 1588681 | NCBI WGS metagenome assembly OIZV01 (sample SAMN03283281) | human gut metagenome | biome: human-associated habitat; material: feces | host: Homo sapiens | place: Peru | collected 2012
TTTGCCCGGGCAGACCGCCGCCATGGTGCACGCGGCGCAGCGGGGCGACCGAGACGAGGCCGCCTATCTGCAATTGGCGCTTCTGCCGCTGATCGACGCGCTGTTCAGCCGCGTCAATCCGATCCCGGTCAAGGCGGCGCTGGCGCTGCGCGGTCTCTGCAAAAACGAGCTGCGCCTTCCGCTGACGCCGATGCCGCTTGAGGAGGCGCGCCCGCTCTTTTCGGAGCTTTTGGAGCAGACGGACGCGTAAATTCAGGCGTTCTGCGGCATACTATCGGGGAAACCTATGGAAAGGAAGTACCCTATGGGAACCATCATCAATCCGAAAAAGGTCGCCGTGATCGGCTGCGGCTTCGTCGGCTCGGCGACCGCGTTCACGCTGATGCAGAGCCGCTTATTCTCGGAAATGGCGCTGCTGGACATCGACCGTCAGAAGGCCGAGGGTGAGGCGCAGGACATCGCGCACGGCATCCCGTTCGCCGGGCCGATGAAGCTCTACGCCGGGGATTATGACGACATCGCCGACGCGGCGATCGTTATCATCACCGCCGGAGCGAACCAGAAGCCCGGCGAGACGCGTCTGGAGCTGGTGCAGAAAAACGTCGGCATTTATCGCGGCATTCTCGCCGAGCTCCGCGCGCGGAGCTACAGCGGCATTCTGCTGGTCGTATCGAATCCCGTGGACATTCTGACCTACACGGCCAACTGCCTGAGCGGGCTGCCGGAGCACCGCGTCATCGGCTCGGGCACGGTGCTTGACTCGGCGCGCCTGAAATATGCGCTCGGAGCGCATCTACACGTCGACAGCCGCAGCGTCCACGCCTATATCGTCGGCGAGCACGGCGACAGCGAGATCGCCGCATGGAGCAGCGCAAATATCTCGGGCATTCCGCTTCAGGATTTTTGCCGGATGCGCGGGCATTATCACCACGACGAAACGATGGAGGCCATTGCGCAGTCGGTCAAAAACAGCGCCTATGAGATCATATCCAAAAAAAGCGCGACCTATTACGGCATTGCAATGTCCGTGCGCCGCATCTGCGAGTGCATCGTGCGCAACGAGCGGTCGATTCTGCCGGTCTCGACCATGCTGCACGGCTGCTACGGCATCCGCGACATCTGCCTCAGTATGCCCGCGATCGTCGGTCAGGAGGGGATCGAGACGCCCGTCCCGATCTCTCTGAACGCAGAGGAGCAGGAAAAGCTGCGTTTTTCCGCGCAGACCCTGCGCGAGATCGCCGCAGGCATTGCGCTTTGAAGCGAAGCGTCCCATTGCAGGACAACTGCGTTGGGACGCTTCTTTGTGCAAAAAGTCGGTTTGTGTCGCATGATATGCTTGCCGTTTCGGCTGATTGGAGTTATAATGGAATCGTAATCTAGGAAGAAAGGCTGGGAAACAGCATGAACCAAGCTTATGAACCGCTCTTCACGCCGTGGAAGATCGGCAGCGTCGAGATCAAAAACCGCATCGTCATGACCTCCATGGGCGGCACGTCGATCTTCGGCTGGATGGAGCCGAACCACCTCGATAAGGAGGCCGCACACTTCCTGCTCAACCGCGCGCAGGACGGCGTGGGCCTGATCCTGCCCGGTATGCAGTGCGTCCGCGATCCTCTGGGCATCCCCGGCCGTAAGTGGCTGTATCAGAACGACAAGATGTTCAAGGACCTGAAGGTCTACATGGAGGAGTTCCACAAGACCGGAGCAAAGCTGTTCGTTCAGCTCGCCGCCGGCATGGGTCGTTCCATGGCCATCACCAAGCCCATGATCATGCTGCTCAAGCACCCGCTGCTCGGCAAGCTTGCAAGTCCCGTCGCCGACCTCGACTACATTACCGCCTCCGCTTCCGCTACTCCGAACCGCTGGTATGACGAGGTCAAGTCCCGCCCCATGACCATCAAGGAGATACACGATCAGGTCGAAGCTTTTGCAAAGACCTCCAAGCTCCTCAAGGAAGCCGGGGTCGACGGCGTCGAAATTCACGCTGTCCATGAGGGCTATCTGCTCGACCAGTTCACGCTCCATTACGTCAACAAGCGCACGGATGAGTACGGCGGCAGTCTGGAAAACCGCTACCGCTTCGCCGCCGAGATCGTCAAGGCCATCAAGGCCGCCTGCGGCCCGGATTTCCCGGTGTCGCTGCGCTATTCCGTCGTCTCGAAGACCAAGGGCTTCCGGCAGGGCGCGCTGCCCGGCGAGGACTACGTCGAAGCAGGCCGCGACATGGCCGAGTCCGAGATCGCTGCGAAATTCCTGCAGGACGCAGGCTATGACATGCTCAACTGCGACAACGGAACCTATGACGCGTGGTACTGGGCGCATCCGCCGGTGTATATGCCTGAAAACTGCAATCTGGCCGAGGTCGAGCATATCAAAAACTTCGTCGATATCCCCGTCGTCTGCGCGGGGCGCATGACGCTGGATGCCGCAGCCGAGGCTGTCGCTGCAGGAAAACTTGACGGCGCGGGCTTTGCTCGCAACTTCCTGGCTGACCCGGAATGGTTTACCAAGGTGCTCGAAGACCGCGAGGCCGATATCCGCCCGTGCATTCTCTGCCACAATGGCTGCTTCAACATGTGCCACTATAAGGGCGTGCCGAACGATCAGGATTTGAGCGACTCTCTGCATCTGGCGCGCTGCGCGGTCAACGCCGAAATGATGCAGTGGGACAAGCACTATATCAAAAAGACGAATGAGCCGAAGACTGTTCATATCGTCGGCGGCGGCATCGGCGGCATGGAGGTTGCCCGTGTTGCCAAGCTCAGAGGCCACACCCCCGTTATATATGAGAAGTCCGGCGTGCTCGGCGGCACCTTTATCCCCGCATCGGCTGAGAGCTACAAGGGCAGGCTGCGCGAGCTGCTGACATGGTATCGCAGAGAGATGGAGAAGCTCGGCATCGAGGTCAAGCTCAACACCGAGGTAAAGGATATATCCAAGTTCGGCAGCGACCCCGTGGTTATCGCAACGGGCGCTACCGCAAGAGTGCTCAAGAATATCCCCGGCCATGAGAAGATGGTCGAGGCGTGCGAATTCCTCAACGGCGCTCCCGTGGGTCAGAAGGTCGCTGTTATCGGCGGCGGTCTTACCGGCAGCGAGATCGCTTATGAGCTTGCTCTTCAGGGCAAGGAGGTAAGCATCGTTGAGATGAAGAACGACCTTGTCGCTCAGACCGGCGTCTGCCTTGCCAACAGCTCATACCTCAGAGAATGGTTCGCATGGAAGAAAGTGCCCGTATATCTTGAGAGCAAGCTCAAATCCGTCGGCGACGGCTTCATCACCTGCACCGATAAGGACGGCAAGGAATTCAAGGTCGAGTGCGACTCAGTCATATCCTCCGCCGGTTATATTCCCGCACCCATCGCTGCCAAGGGCGGCAACGTCCACCTCGTCGGCGATTGCGATGCAGTCGGCAACCTGAGAACGGTCATATGGCAGGCATATGAGACCGCAATGAAGCTGTAATTATATAAAGTCAGACCGCCGATTGATTGCCAGACGATTTGATCGGCGGTCGTTTTGGAAGAGAGAAAGAAAATGAAAGAATATCCGTTTACAAAAGACGACCTGCTTGCAGGCGTTGAGAAGATGAATTCCTTCGGCACAAGGCCGACAGGCTCGCCCGCTCACCGTGAATTTGTCTCATACCTCAAGGATGAGATCCATGCAATGGGCTTTGAGACTATCAGCAATGAGTATAAATTCGACAGGTGGCAGGCAAAAAGCAGCTCGATAGTCCTGCATAACCCCGACGGCGACAGCGAAGTCCACGTCTCTTCGCCGTTCCCGTATTCGGGCGAGACGGACGAAAACGGCGTCAGCGGCAGGCTGATAAGAGTCAGAGGCAAGCATATCAATTTCGCCATTGCCAAGGATAATATCGCCGTTGTCGAGGTCAAGGATTTCATGCACACCTACTCGGGCATAGCCTTTGACCAGAAAAACGCCTTCCCCGCAGGCACCGCCATTCCGAAATATTACAAAGGCCCCGTTGCCTCAGCGTTCGTTAAATTCCCGTTCCTCGCCGTTGCGGCAAGGATGGGAGTCAAAGCGGTCATCTGCGTTTGGGAGCGTATGTCAGACGCAATGGTCGAGGGTCAATATCTCAACTTCATCCTTGGCTATCAAGGCATTCCTGCCGTTTGGGTCAACAGCACCGACGGCGAGAAGATAATCGCCGCTGCCGAAGCCAATCTCTCCGCCACGGTCACTCTGACCGCCGAGCGCGAGAAGGATGCCGAGACCGAGTCGTTCTGCTCGATAATTTACGGCGAGGATACCAACGAGGCAGTCGTCATCAATACGCACACGGACGGCGTCAACTGCGTTGAGGAGAACGGCGCGATCGCAATGCTGGCGATGATGCGTTATTTCAAGGAGCATAAGCCGAAGCGCACGCTGATATTCGTATTCGTCACGGGCCATTTCAGGCTGCCTGTTTTCAAAAGCCCGAACGGCATCTCAGACCAGGCCACCTCGCTGTGGCTGCATGATAATAAGGGCTTGTGGGACGGCAGGGACGGCCACATGAAGGTCGTCGCCGCCATCACTCCCGAGCACATGGGCTGCACGGAGTGGAAGGATGCCGACGGCGTTTATAAAAAAACAAACGATATCGACATCGAGGAGGTCTACACCGGCAACGAAACCATGGAAAAGGTGTATTGGGAGTGCGTCAAGGGCAGAGAGCGTCTCAGAACGGTCACGCTCAAGGGGCACAACTTCCTGCATTTCGGCGAGGGACAGCCGTTTTTTAACGTCGGCATCCCCGAGATATCGCTCGTCACTTCACCCGATTACCTATGCGTTGAGAGCGAGAGCCACGAGATGGAGAAATTCGACCCGGAGCTTATGTATGAGCAGACCTTGACCTTCATCCGCATTGCGGAGTATCTCGACGGCCTCACCGCCGAGGAGATAGGCTCGGCGGATAAATATTCCCTCGGCGTCGGCAGAATAGGCGACGAAGCCTTTGACCTTAAAACACTCATCGAAAAGCTGAAATAGAACAAAGAGTGCGATCCAAGGCTCTTTTTAACTACATAAAGATTACAACTTGACAAATTGCCAAATTTAGAATATATAATATACTCTAAACGTCTGCGCGGTATCGAAAAATTTGATAATTAGTTAAATGTTAAGGGTATTTGGCATAATGTCATCAAGGAGGATTTAACATGAAAAGAAAGCTTTTTATATCATTTGTCAGCACCTTACTCTGCATTGGGCTTATGTTCAATTTGACGGTTGTCGGCTTCGCCGAAAGTAAAAAAACCGAGTATCCGTTCATTTTTGTTCATGGAATGTGCGGCTGGGGAGAAACATCGCCTCAGGAGAAAACCAGCCCTTATTGGGGAACTCAGCCTGAAAACAATGTGATCACCTACCTTCGTGCACAGGGTTACACGGTATATAATCCACCCGTGGGCGGCTACAGCAGCGCATGGGACAGAGCCTGCGAGCTTTATGCGCAGTTGACGGGTACAATCGTTGATTACGGCGAGGCGCATTCAAGGGAATGCGGTCATTCGCGTTACGGAAGGGACTATACCGGAAGAGCAACCATGGGTACACCGTGGAATCTCGAAAGCCCGTTGAACTTCGTCGGACATTCCTTTGGCGGTGAGACTATTAGACTTTTGGCGTCCCTTCTTGCCTACGGGAATGAAACAGAAATGAACGCCGATAAGAATAACTGCTCCGAGCTCTTTAAAGGCGGTCACGAAAAGGGAATACATTCGGTTACCACCATTGCTTCACCGCATAACGGTTCAACGGTTTCAAATTATGTGTCCGATGCTGTTGCCCCGGCATTCCTTATGATACAGTTGCTTCACCTCAAATGCGTTACGGGCAAATCTCATAATGACCTGATGCTTGATCAGTGGGGGATAACCAAGGATCCTTTCACGGGCGAAAAGGCGGGATTTAATCCGTTGGCTTGTTTGAAAATGGCGCTGTCAATGGACCACTGCGGCTATGATCTAACGGTTCAGGGCGCAGAAAAACTCAATAAAATGATTAAAACGGTTAAATCCGCATACTATTTTTCGTATTCGGCATGTATCACGAAAGATGGCAGGAATGGCTATACAAAATTGAATGAAGATTACGACGCATTTCTCCCGTTCAAGTTGTCTTCACCGCTTATATCAGCATCGGTAAATATGTTTATCGGAGGAAAGTTTATCGATAAGTCGTGGGGAGCCAACGACGGAATAGTTCCGCTTAAGAGTGCTCTTTATCCGTTTGAGGAGGATCACATCACATATGACGAAGCAAAAGTCATTATTCCCGGAGTATGGTATGTTATGCCCACGATTTATGGCGCAGATCATTATGATTTTTGCAATGCTGCCGATGAAAAGGCCTTCGGCTCACGCCAGGGATTTTTCGATTTTTATATGAATCTTTCAAAACTGATTTGCAGTGTTTGATAGAAGCAAAAAGCAATAGCAACAAGCTGTCTTTCGTGACGGAGGATGGATTTTTGACGACCGCAGGCGGAGACTTTTTAAATTATATGTAAAGTCCAAAGGACGGAAAAAAGCAAGGTAATGACCCGCGCCGTTAAAAGCACTTTAAACACAGTTATTGACATAAAATTCTGAAAAACTGCAAAAAATCTATCGGAAATTTCAGCACTTTTATGAAAAATTAACAGAAACAGTCTTGCAATAACCGAAAAAGTATGTTATAATAACTTTGGGCATTTTATACTCAAATGCCCAAAGCTATTAAGGAGAGGTTGTTTTTATGTATTGCAAAAACTGTGGAGTAATTCTCAATGGTAACCAGGAATTCTGTGAAAACTGTGGCGTTAAGGTAGGTAACGGTGACAAGTTCTGCCAGAATTGCGGCGGAGAGCTTGCTCCGAATGCCAATACTTGTGCAAAATGCGGCGCTGCCGTAAACGGCTCCGCAAATAATTCCGTGACCCCTCCCGCAGCACCTGCGGCAAATGACCAGCAGCAGAATAACGTCGTATCCGGAGAATATCTCAACGGCAAAGATAAAACCACGATGGCAATTATTTGTTTCTTGCTGGGCGGCTTCGGTGTTCACAACTTTATGATGGGCGAAACCAAAAAAGGTATCGTTAAAATTGTAGCAAGCCTTTGCTTCGGCCTCGGTTACATTCTTGCAATCATTGACTTTGTTAAAATCCTTACCGGCAGCTATGTTGTTGACCCCGAGAAGCTGTTCTGAGTGAAGCTTCGGTTTAAGGAGCTTTTGCCGAAATTATTCTTCATTTTTTTGCTTGGCATCGGTTATTTGATTTCGTCTGTTACCGGTATCGGATGCATATGGAAGCATTTTTTCGGTATACAGTGCCCCGGTTGCGGCTTTACACGGTCGATTTTGTGTGCATTACGGTTTGATTTTGAAAGAGCATTTCATTTTCACCCGATGTTTTGGTCGTTTCCGTTTATGGGAATATATTTTTTAATCGGAGACAGAGTGAAAAGCAGATTGCTCAACGGTATTATGCTTACTGTTGTGATCGGCTTCTTAGCGACATGGGCAATAAGAGATATTTTTAAGTTGCTTGCATGAGCTGTTTAACAATTCAGGTTGAAATCCCGTTCTGTCGAGCGGGATTTTTTGGTTTACAGCTTGATAAATCCGCCATTGTTATTATTTGTAATCTTATTCAGCTGTATTCATTTGCGGTGTAAGGGAAGAAAATATAGATTATGATGCATTCAAAGTAGCAGTAACCCCGGCATCGCATTTTGCAAGTAAAACGGCGCTTAGGGGTTTCGGCGTAATTATGCTTGAGTCGCCTTCAAAGGAAAAGCTCGGAGCGTGAAAAAGATATCCGAGCGGAGCAAAGAGCACGGCATTTCGAGCAGCGGTCATCGTTTCTCGCGTAATAATTATAATAAAAGGCTTCCTCAAAAATCGAATAAGGAAAGCACTGCCCGTTACGAAGCTTTGCTTACAGAGCTTGATGATTTGCTCGGCGAAGCGGTCGAATTTCTCTCTGAGGGAAAAGCTTCGGGCGTTACCGCAATCAACCTTACGTCCGCAAGGTATAAGGGTACGGTTTATTACAAAGACAAGTGGTATACCGCCGACATTGAACCGTATTCATCCCGAAGGCTGACGGAATATTCCTTGCCGCAAAAATCGCCGCTGTCATATGACGATGAACATATCGAAAGCGATCTGTTCCGTCTTACCTTTAACAAAAACGGCAATATAAAAGGTCTTGTCGATAAGCGCAGCGGCAGAGCGCTTGCGGGAGAGTACCTCAACAAGCTCAATGTATACAGGGATAAACGTCTGTTCTATAACGCTTGGGATATATCTGTCAATTATACGAAGAAAAAGCCTGCGGAATTTAAGCTTGTGAGTTACTCCGTAATTATGTCGGACGCTTCGGTAACACGAGAAAACATATATACATACGGAAAATCAAGGCTTGTACAAAAGGTCGTTCTCACCGTCGGCAGTCCTATCGTGGATTTTACAACCGAGGTTGACTGGAGAGAAACGCACAAGATGCTCCGTGCGGATTTCCGCCCGTCGGTGTATGCGGACGAGGTTACCTGCGATATACAAATGGGAAATATAAAACGCAGCACACGCACTCAAACGAAAACGGAATGGGCGCAATTTGAAATCTGCGCTCACAAATGGGTAGACGTTACGGACGGCGACGCAGGAATTTCGGTTCTCACGACGGGAAAGTACGGCTGGCGAGTCAAGGACGGGCTTTTGTCTCTTAATCTGCTTCGCTCCGCAGTATGGCCCGACCCCTCTGCCGACAAGGGCGTACATACAATAAAATATGCTCTCTATCCTCACTCCGGAGATTATAATCGGGCAAACACACAAAGCATCGCCTATTTTTACAACAATCCCTTATTTATTACGGAATCCGATGTTGAAATTGCTCCGCAAATTGCTTCCTCGGACGAGCATGTTATCATAGAAACAATAAAGCCTGCCGAGGACGGAAACGGCATTGTAATACGTCTGTATGAGGACAGCGGAATAAAGCACACCGTAGCCTTGTCAATCGCCGTAAAGGGCAAAGCATATGAGGCGGATATGCTGGAAAACCCGATAAAAGAAACAAATATTTCGGCAATCAACTTCAAACCGTTTGAGATTAAGACAATCGTCATAAAACAACCGAATTGAAAACACGTTTTTTTCAATTCGTCTCAATCGACGGTCGTCCTAACAGAAAATAATAATTCACAGGGGGGTAAATATGGATTACAACAAATTGACTTTTAAAGAAAAAATCAGTTACGGTCTGGCGGGACTCGGACAGAATCTGACCATCACTTTTGTAAACACTTTTCTGATGACGGTCATTTACGGTTATATGGGATTTACCCTTAAAAGCCTGTCGATTCTGACGGTGATTCTTATTGTCGCTAAGGTTTGGGATGCCGTCAACGACCCGATAATGGGTGTGCTGATAGACAAAATTCAGTTCAAAAACAGAGGGAAGCTGCGTCCGCTTATTTTGATAAGCATTCTTCCCGTAGCATTTTTGACGGTAATGCTTTTCGGCATACCTCAAGACTGGAGTCAAAGCGCAAAGCTCGCAATGTTCGGTGTTGCGTATATTTTGTGGGATGCAGCATATACCGTATGTGACGTACCGTATTGGGGGCTGTCCGGAGCGATGACCTCCGACACCAACGAACGAACGAAGCTGATTTCGATTGCACGCAGCTTCGGCAACGTGGGCTTGGGCGTTATCACTTTGCTCGGTGCGAACATTGCCGGCTGGTTCAGCAAAGGGGATAAAACCACCAAACAGGGATGGGTAATTGCGTCCGTGGTTGTTGTATCAATAGGAATGAGTCTGTTTTCGCTTGCCTTCTTCGGAACAAAGGAGCGTAATGTAAGTATAAACGAAAACGCCTCCTTCAAGGATATTTATGCTGCACTGAAAGCAAACAAGCCTTTATTGATAATACTTTCGGGAAGCATACTGGGCTTCGGCAGAACACTCATACAGGTAAGCGGCGCAACGGTTGCCCTTATCAGCTTCGGCAGCGAGGATAAGTTTGTTTATATGGGCGCTGCGGTGTTGATTTCAATGATTATCGCAACAGTGCTTTGTCCGTTGGTATTGAAAAAAATAAGCAAAAAGAAGCTGATGATATATTCTTCGTTTTTTTCTGCCGTCGTTTATACGGCAATGTATTTTATTCCGCTGACAGAATTTAATATAATAGTCGGCGTCATCTTCTTAACGGGCTTTTCCTTGGGTATCTTTATGGTACTGCAAACCGCCATGATTGCCGATTCGGTAGATTATGTTCAGGTAAAAACAGGCGAACGCAATGAGGGCGTTTGCTTCAGCTCGCTGACCTTCTCCGGAAAGCTGATGAACGCTCTTTCCACACTCGCTTTTATGCTCGTAATGCTGGCGGTCAAGTATGAGGAGGGCGCCGCCGTTACACAGACAATGAAACAGGGCGCATACTTTGCTATAACGATTGTACCCGCCATAAGCTGTCTGCTCGGAGTGATACCGTTCTTTTTCTATCCGCTGACGGAAGCACAGGTCATAGAAAACGGAAATATTTTAAAGAAATTATACGAACGGCAAAAACAGGAACAGGACTGATACCCTGTCGCCGCACAGTCGCCCGCACATCTGAAAAAACAAAAAAAGCACCTGCTACCGCAAATGCTTTTTTGCCTCCGTACGGAACGGTCGATACAGTTGTGCGAAAGGTATGTGTGATGTGGATTATCAAATCAAAATAAAGGGCTGGAGAGAGACACCATCCGGCGAATATGATCGTGATCAATGGACCCGTGATGAGTTTTACCTCAAAGAAAAATATATCGATTATTACTTTGGCAGCAAAGCCCTGTTGAGTGATGAGGTGGTCTTACCTACGAAATGCACTTAAAAATCTGTTTGATGGAACATTAAAGGAGGACTGTATTACCTCCTTTGCTGAGCCGGATTTTGAGTTTCGGCTTTCCTCGGCAAAACGCCTGTACAGTGAGCCAAGAAAAATTATTTACCGTGACGGCTACATTGATGTCGATATCGACATGGATATGATTATCCATTTTTGGTGTGAGGGTGGGAAAAGACCGTTCAAACAATACGAACTGGAGTTCATTTGGTTCAAACAAAACAGGGGGTAATAAAAACCTTCCTAAAAAATCAGAGAATCTCGTAGCTCATGTACGCCCACACGGAAAGGACGCATCTGATAAATTAGCTCTGCCTGACGGTCGGATGATGACAAAACAATGCTTCTGGTTGAACAACACATATATCCGAGAGCAGATTCAAAAGCATAACACATAAAGCACCTGCGCAATCTGCTCAATTTAACGATTACCCGTTATAATTTAACGAATACGCTAACAATTCAACGATTACCCCGACAATCTAACGATTACAATGGATTATAATGCCGAAAAAGACCAGAAACGCACAAAACCCCGTCGCAGAAATGCTCTGTGACGAGGTTTGTTATATGTCGGAATAGCTGAAAACCTTATATCAAGCGGTTTTCAGGCATAGAAAAAGTCCACCGTAATTCTATCAAAATTACGGTGGACTTATGGCGGAGAGCAAGGGGCGCAGTCGGTCAGGTGGTTTACGGATATCGATTTATGCCGCTTGTGGGTCAGGTTTATCACGGAGTGTTCCCACGCCCTAAAAACGCTTCCCCGAAGCGTTTTCTTAACGGGCTTTCGAATCCCTTGCATAAAAAAATAAAGCCGACACCGTGCGGTATCAGCTTTATTTCTGGGAAAGGTACATAAATTTACTGAAATTTTTATAAAACATTTGAGTGTTGCGTGTGCCTTTTATTGCAGCAACAACACATCAAATGAGATATCAAATATTTTCGCAAAAGCAATTATTTCAATATCCGTTACGAATCTTTTACCACATTCTATTCGCTGAATTGCATTCTTGTCAATGTCAATGCCTACAAGTTGCATTCTGTCAGCGAGTTCTCTTTGAGATATTTTCATATAGGTACGAAGTCTTGCTATATTTTTTCCGCAAACATTGTTTAATCCGTCAGCGCTTTTATTGATAAACATATAATTTTCTCCTTTTTGACATTTAGGGATTGTCAATAAGAAAATTATATGTTATACTTATCCTAAAATTGACATTCTGTGAATGTCAAAAAACAAATTGATGGAGGTTGCGAAATGAGCGAAGAATTTAAACCGAATGAAAACGAAATTGAAACCGAAAAGGCGGTAGATGTAACACCTGAGAACATGGGATCAGGAGAGTTTAACGCGCCTTTGGCTCAGAGCAAAAAATCAAACATATGCGGTGTGTGCGGAAATATCGTTGCAAAAAATGCCAAGAAGTGTCCTGCCTGCGGCGCAAAAAACAAGCGTCCCTTTTACAAAATGAAAAGATTCTGGATAGTTGCAATAGTGGGAATAATAATCCTCGTTAACTTTTTGTCCGGCATGAAGAAACCGGAATCCGTTGTTAAAGCAGAGGATCTTATTGATGCTATCGGTAAGGTTTCGATTGATAGTGGAGATGCGATTATTGAGGCGGAAAAAGCAGTTTCTTCCCTCACAGACGAAGAACTCAAAAGGGTAGGTAAAATTGATAAGCTCGAAAAAGCGCGTGAAAAGTTTGACGAGCTTACACTTGATCAAAATGTTGCCGAACTTCAGGATAAAATCGATAAAATCGGCACCGTTACCCTGGACAGCAATGATTTAATTAAAGAAGCAAGAAGTGAATATGACAAAAGCAGCGATGAAATCAAAAACAGAATAAACAATTACAACGTACTTGAAGCGGCAGAAAAACGATACGATGAGCTGGAGATTGAAAATGTTATTGCTCTCATTACTGCTATCGGTGAAGTAAATCAGAATAGTGCAGAAAAAGTTGAAGCCGCAAAAGATTCGTATAGCGACCTTGACAGCGACCAAAAGAAAAAGGTTACAAATGCTAACGTTTTGACCGATGCTGAAAAAGCACTTGAAACCTTGAAAAAAGAAAAGGTCAAAACCTTGCTTGGCAAGCTCCGTGCAAAACCGGATGAAATAACAGGAAATACCTTCTATTATCCAATGGCATGGCCGTTCTATACAGAATATTGGGCTGCCGATGTTAGGTCGTTTGTTTTGCCGTATATAGGAACTCAGGGTGACAAAATTTGGTTTAGACTTATTTTCCATTATACCGGTGATGATTGGGTATTCTTTGACAACGTTACGATTGTTACTGATAACAACCGTTATTATGAAACCTTTAACTATTTCGATGTAGACCGTGAATACGATTCCGGTGAGGTTTGGGAAACAGCAGACATTCTGATTTCCGATTCCGATGTTGAAATGTTAAGAGATATGGCAAATTCAAGCAAGGTGCTTGTAAGATTCAGCGGTGACAGCCACCGCCATGATATTGAGATATCTGCAAAGGATAAGCAGGCGATAAAAGAAATACTTGATGTTTATGATGCAGTAAACTGATTTGGCGGTAACTCATAGAATAACATGAACAAAGCGTTGCAGAAGGGAGGTAAGATTCCCAAATGCAACGCTTGTTTTTATAATCCCTTGGCTTGCTTATGATTTCAGCCACAAAATAACGAAACCACTGTCGGTACTATTGTATCAACAGCGGTTTCTTATCTGGCGGAGAGCAAGGGACGCAGTCGGTCAGGTGGTTCACGGATATCGACTTATGCCGCTTGCGGGTCAGGTTTATCACGGAGTGTTCCCACGCCCTAAAAACGCTTCCCCGAAGCGTTTTCTTAACGGGCTTTCGAATCCCTTGCATAAAAAAATAAAGCTGACACCGTGCGGTATCAGCTTTATTTCTGGCGGAGAGCAAGGGATTCGAACCCTCGAACAGGTGATAGCCCGTTACACGATTTCCAATCGTGCTCCTTCGACCAGCTCGGACAACTCTCCGTATCTGCAATCAAATGCTCAATTATTATATACGAGCCGGAGCAAAAAATCAAGTGTTTTTTCATAAAAATCCGGAATAATTTGTTTTTTTACACTCGGTCGGGCTCTTGAATGCCTAAAAGTCGGTCGATTTTACATTGAAACGAAGATTTGCCCCGCCGCTGACAATTACCACTTGCAAACGGGCGATATTTAATGTATTATATAATGTAGTCATTCAAAATCGCTAAAAGGAATGTTTTGATGCAGTATATTATAATGGATCTCGAGTGGAATAATACCTATGCCAAAAAGGCGGACGGCTATATCAACGAGATAATTGAAATAGGGGCGGTGAAGCTCGACGACGAGCTTGAGACGGTGGACACCTTCTCATGTATTATCCGCTCTCAGATAGGCAAGAAGCTCAGGGGCAGCGTCAAGCGCCTGACTCACCTGACAAACGACGATATCAGCACGGGAGTCCCGTTCACCAAGGCGTTCTCCGTCTTTCGCAAATGGGTCGGCACGGGCGAGACGGTGGTGCTCACATGGGGCGACGGCGACATACGGGTGCTGATAGATAATTACAAGTACCTCAACGGCATCAGGACTATTCCGTTCCTCAGCTATTACTGCGACCTGCAAAAATATTATCAGACCAAGTTCAAATGCGACCGCAGCAAGCAAACGGGTCTTCTCGCCGCGGCGCAGAACCTCGACATTGACCCCGAGGTCTATATTCATCACCGTGCCCTCGGCGACAGTATGCTTACCGCCGATATATTCAAGGCGATGTATGACGAGCCGTTCTTTGCCGCAAACGTCATTGAGTGCAACGACGATTTCTATTCAAAGCTGCTGTATAAGGCAAAGGTTATAAGGAATATTGATAATCCGCTTGTGGATAAAAAACGCATGGAGCATATCTGCGAGACCTGCGGCAGACCCTGTCGCCAGCTCACCGAGTGGAAGTTCCGCGGACAGTTCTTCAGGGCGAATTTCGTCTGCGAGCAGTGCAGCACCACCTACGCCGTAGGGGTGAGGTTCAGGAAAATGTACGATAAGGTCGAATACCGCAAGACCGTCTCGGTCAAGGAGACCGAGCCGATCACTGATAATGAAGAAAAGGGTGAATGATTTGAAAATTCTTGTTACGGGCGGCGCCGGTTTCATAGGCTGCAACTTCGTCTATTATATGCTTGATAAGCACCCGGATTATGATATAGTCTGCCTCGACGCCCTCACATATGCGGGCAACCTCAAGAGCCTTAATAAGGCTATGGAGAATCCGAAATTTAAGTTCGTCAAGGGCAATATTGCCGACAGGGAGCTTGTTGACAAGTTCTTTGCCGAGGAGAAATTCGATATCGTGGTCAATTTTGCCGCCGAGAGCCATGTTGACAGGTCGATCGAGAACCCGTTTATCTTCCTTGAGACAAACGTCACTGGCACGGCGTGCCTGCTCGACGCGAGCAGACGTCACGGCGTTTCACGCTATCACCAGGTCTCCACCGACGAGGTCTACGGTGATCTGCCGCTTGACAGACCTGACCTCTTCTTCACCGAGACGATGAATCTTGTCACCTCAAGCCCGTATTCGGCTTCAAAGGCGTCCGCCGACCTGCTGACCCTCGCATTCCATAGGACCTACGGCCTGCCCGTGACGATAACCCGCTGCTCAAACAACTACGGCCCCTACCAGTTCCCCGAGAAGCTGATACCGCTCATGATAGTCCGCGCTCAGGCGGATGAGAGCCTGCCCGTCTACGGCGAAGGTCTCAATGTGCGCGACTGGCTTTATGTTGAGGATCATTGCAAGGCGATAGATATGGTCATCCACTCGGGCAGAGTGGGGGAGATATACAATGTCGGCGGCCACAATGAGAAGCGCAATATAGACGTGGTCAAGACTATACTTGCAGCACTCTCAAAGCCGGAGTCGCTGATAACCCATGTCAAGGACAGAGCCGGTCACGACCTGCGCTATGCCATTGACCCGACCAAGATATCAACGGAGCTTGGCTGGCGGCCCGAGACCTCGTTCGACGTCGGTATCGCCGAGACTATCAAATGGTATCTCGATAACACCGAATGGATGGATGAGATAAAAAGCGGCGAATACGCCGAATACAGTCGCAGGATATACGGTTAAATCTGTTTTAATAAGCTTATGCCCGTGCATACTTCATGTGTGCACGGGTGTTTTTGCATCTTTGAAAACTTGTATTGAAATTTATTAACTTTGTGTGAACATTTATATAAATCTCTTGACAAAAGTTTGAGATGGTGGTATGATACAGTCAGAAAAGTAAAAAAAGGAGCTGATACTCTTGAAAAAGACCTTATACAGCCTGATGCTCAGCGACGAGGTCGTGAGAGAGGCGGATCGGCTTGCTCACCAAATGGGCACGAACCGTTCAAATCTGATAAACCAGATCCTCGCCGAGTATCTTGGCATGACTACGCCGCAAAGGCGCATAAATGATGTCTTTCAGGCCATTGTCGAGGCCGTGGCGCCATATGGGCAGCTTGTGCCGTTCTTTGCGCCGAATGACCTCACCATGTCGCTCAAAAGCAGCCTTGAGTATAAATATCGCCCCACCGTCAAATACGAGGTGGAGCTTTATGAGAGCGGGGAGGGCTCGATAGGCGAGCTTTCCGTTATATTCCGCACTCAGAGCGCCGCTCTTATCAGCGATATGACCGATTTCTTTCGCCTTTGGCACAAGACGGAGCAGAAATACCTGCCGCGCAGGGGTGTTGTGAACGTCAATTATGCGCTCTATGACAACAAATTCTGCCGCAGCCTTGCCGTGCCGCACAAGGATTTCACGCCGCAGGAGCTGGCGGGAGCTATCTCCGCCTATATCGAGCTTTTTGACGAGCTGATGAAGGGCTACCTCTCCGGCAGATATTCGGCAGCGGATATAGACCGCCGTTACGGCGAGTATGCCGCGCGTCAAAACATTATTATTTAAGCAACCTATACTAAATTAAGCAGGTGATTTAATGAACACTCAGAACTTCACTCAAAAAACCATTGAAGCGATCCAGAACGCTCAGAATATCGCGTCCGAGAACGAGAATCAGGCGCTCATGCCCGAGCACCTGCTCTATTCTCTGCTTGACCAGGACGGCGGCCTTATCCCGTCGCTCTTCGGCAAGATGGGCGTTGACAGCAACGCTGTCCTCGCTGAGCTGGATTCATATATTTCGACTCTTCCCAAGGTTTCGGGCGGCGATATGTATCTCTCCGCCGAGACCGACCGTATAATCCGCGCCGCCGAGAAAGCGGCAAAGAGTATGAAGGATGAATATGTCTCAGTTGAGCATCTGATGCTCGGCATATTCGCCGACATGACCCCGCAGATAAGGAAGATATTCAACGCCCACGGCATCACAAAGAACGCTTTTACCGAGGCTCTCTCCAAGGTCAAGAGCGGCCCCGTAACGAGCGATAACCCAGAGGGCACTTACGATGCCCTTGCAAAATACGGCACCGACCTTGTCAAGCGTGCCCGCGATAACGAGCTTGACCCCGTTATCGGTCGTGACACCGAGATAAGGAACGTCATCCGTATCCTTTCGAGAAAGACCAAGAACAACCCCGTCCTGAT
>OIZV01000554.1_pt1 | contig 17477 bp, 17 predicted proteins | sample 1588681 | NCBI WGS metagenome assembly OIZV01 (sample SAMN03283281) | human gut metagenome | biome: human-associated habitat; material: feces | host: Homo sapiens | place: Peru | collected 2012
AGAGGGTATGAAAGCATCTGACCAGATGGCATGGGTTGGTGCTATGAACAGCATCCGCAGTCGTGCAGAAGAAACCATCCTCCGTGAGATGATTTTCGAGGAGGATGCGATATGAGAATCCTTGAAGAATTTTGGTATGGCAATCTGGAGCCAACCGAGTATGACACATCCTCTTGCAAGGAATACAAAAAGCTACTGGAACTGATTTGCAGGAATGGAGAAAAGCTCAAAGCCACCATGACTGACGAACAGAAAGAACTGTTTGAGAAATACACCGATTGTGTGCGAGAGCATCAAACCAATACAGACTGCTTAATCTTTCAGAATGGCTTTAAGTTGGGGGCGAGAATGATGTTAGAGGTCATGGAAGAATCATAATTTCATAGGTAAGCTTAAGTGACGAGGCCGCTCTGTGTTGCTTTTATATTCAACATAGAGCGGTTTTTCTGCATTTTCTCTTGGTTCCATTGACTTTTTTGCTAAAATATGATATCATTATATCCAGATATAATGATATCATTCGGAGGTGGCAAGTGATGCAGAAAACAGATCTGAAATCGGATCGTGATAAGCAGGTACAAGTGCGTTTACCTGCGTCACTACACAAACAGTTGAAATTGGCGTTAATACAGGATGATAGCTCACTTGCTGATTTTTTCAATGAAGCGGCAGAAGCATATCTGAAAAATCCTGAAAAATACAGAAAAACAGTTGGAAACATAAACGGAGGAAAGAGCAATGGCTGATATTAGAAAAGATCAAGAAAGAGATGAACTTCATCGTGCTATATGGGCGATTGCTGACGGCCTGCGTGGAAGCGTAGATGGATGGGATTTCAAGTCCTATGTGTTAGGCATGATGTTCTATCGCTATATTTCCGAAAATCTGACCAACTATATTAACGAAGGTGAAATCGAAGCTGGCAATGAGGGTTTTGATTATGCTTTGCTGTCTGACGGAGATGCGGAACAAGCTCGTGAAGATATGGTCAAGACAAAGGGCTTTTTCATTCTCCCCTCTGAACTTTTCTGCAATCTGCGAAAGAAGGCAGCGGGTGACGAAAACCTGAACATGACTCTGGAAACGATCTTCAAAAACATTGAAGACTCTGCAAAGGGCAGTGAAAGCGAAGATAATTTCGCAGGTCTGTTTGATGATATTGATGTCAACAGCAATAAGCTGGGTGCCACCGTTGCCAAGCGTAATGCCAATCTTGTCAAACTAATCGAAGGCGTTGCAGATATGAAGCTGGGCAACTACAAGGACAACTCCATTGATGCTTTTGGTGACGCTTACGAATACCTGATGAGTATGTACGCATCCAATGCAGGAAAGAGCGGCGGCGAGTTCTTTACCCCGCAGGAAGTTTCCGAACTGTTGACCCGCATTGCCGTTGTAGGAAAGGCCGAAGTAAACAAGGTCTACGACCCTGCCTGCGGCTCCGGTTCGCTTCTTTTGAAAGCAGCAAAGATCCTTGGCAAAGAGAATGTTCGCCAAGGCTTCTATGGTCAGGAAATCAACCTCACCACCTATAACCTTTGCCGTATCAATATGTTCCTGCACGATATTGACTACGACAAGTTTGATATTGCACACGAGGATACTCTGCTTAACCCGCAGCATTGGGATGATGAGCCCTTTGAAGTTATCGTCTCCAATCCACCCTACTCCATCAAATGGGAGGGTGATGATAACCCTGTTTTGATTAACGATCCTCGCTTCTCTCCTGCCGGTGTGCTTGCACCCAAATCCAAAGCTGACCTCGCATTTATTATGCACTCTTTAGCTTGGCTTGCTACTAACGGAACGGCGGCTATTGTTTGTTTCCCTGGTATCATGTACCGCGGCGGAGCTGAGAAGAAAATCCGTCAGTATCTGATCGATAATAACTTCATTGACTGCATCATTCAGTTGCCGAGCAACCTGTTCTTCGGAACCTCTATCACTACCTGCATCATGGTCTTAAAGCGCAGCAAGGCAGATAACAGCACTCTGTTCATTGACGCATCGAATGAGTGTGTTAAGGTAACGAATAACAACAAACTAACCGATGGCCCTGACGGAAACATCGAACATATTGTAAATGCCTTTATTGCTCGTGCTGACAAAAAGCATTTTGCCCGTTGTGTTCCTTACGAAGAAATCGTGAAACAGGACTATAATCTTTCTGTCAGTTCCTATGTTGAGCAGGAAGATACCAGAGAAGAAATTGATATCGTAAAACTCAATGCAGAGATTGAAGAAATTGTTGCAAGGGAGCAGGTGCTGAGAAGCGAAATTGCAAAAATCATTGCAGAATTAGAGGGATAATTTATGAGACTCAGCAGTAGATTATCTGATAAAAACAAAAATACTGGAGAAATTGAGTCTTTCATTGATTTGGAAAGATATACGGTTTCTCCTGAGGAAGAAACTGAAGATGTTCAATTGATCGCTGCCGGTGATTTTATTGAAATCCAGATTGGCACAATCATGCAGCCATTCTACTCTACGGTATGCAGGGATAGCGTCTCTTTTGTTTCTCCGCTAAAACTACACTGTTTGATTATCAATAAGTCAATGATCAGTATAGATTGCGAATTGCAGTGTATGGATTATGTGGAAGGCAATCCATCCTGCAAAAATTGCAATCACAGTGTACAGGCCTGGTTTTTGGTTGGCGCTGATGATATTTTTGCACCTTTCCCCAATGTCTATGTAATAAAGCAGAATTTCAAATTACCAGAAAACATTAAGCTTCCAGTCGAAACCGAGGATAAGTTTACTGAGTGGTTAGCCAAAGCAGAGATTGCACACAAGGAAAGACTTGGTGCTGGAGCCATTATCTATTTGCGTTCTATTTTGGAACGGATCACGATAGAAGTTGGAGACAGCGCAGGTGTGGAAATCCGCAAACGAAGTGGGAGTATGAAGCCGTTTGACCAAGTAATTGCGGCAGTGGACAAAGAATGTTCTATTGTCCCAGTAATATATTCAGACAATGGGTATGAGCTTTTCCGACGGCTGAGTAATATTGCCCATGGCAACTCTGATGAAGAAACAGCATTAAGAGAGTATGAGCCTTTACGTCGTCTGGTCGTAGGCATCATGGATAACGTCAAGAAAAAAGAAGAAGAAATCAAAAACAACGCCGAACTCAAAAAGGCATTGGATTCAATAGGTTTTAGCAATGGGGGTGAGCAGAATGAGCAAACTGAATGAATTGATACATAAGCTTTGCCCTGATGGTGTCGAATATAAGAAAATTAAGGATGTATTTCAGAGACTACGTGGTACGCCGATCACCGCTGGAAAGATGAAAGAAATCGAGTCTTCAGATGGTGATATCCGAGTATTTGCTGGTGGGAAAACTGTCATAAACGCCAAGGAAGAAGACATCCCAAACGCCAACATAATAAGAGTACCTGCTGTTTTAGTTCAATCCAGAGGGGTTATCGACGTAGTGTATTATGAAAAACCGTTTACATTCAAGAATGAAATGTGGGCATATACTTCGGATAACAAGATTGCAGTTAAATTCCTTTATTATGTTCTGAAGAATAATATTCAGAAGTTTAGAGATGCTGCCGCTGGCATGGGTTCTTTGCCACAGATTTCTTTGCCGGTAACAGAAGAATTTGAAGTACCGGTTCCCCCTCTGCCTGTGCAGAGCGAAATTGTCCGTATACTGGACAATTTCACGGAGCTTACAGCGGAGCTTACAGCGGAGCTTACAGCGAGAAAGAAACAATACGGATATTACAGAGATTTCCTTTATACGGCTGACGATGCAGACGTTGAGTGGACCACACTGGATCGAATTTCAGAAAATTGTGACCGCCAAAGAAAGCCTGTAACAAAAGGAAATAGAGTTTCGGGAAAATATCCGTACTATGGTGCATCTGGAATTGTAGACTATGTTGAAGACTATATTTTCGATGGTGATTTCCTTTTAGTATCGGAGGACGGAGCCAATTTGTTGGCCAGAAGTACACCAATTGCATTTTCTATCTCCGGCAAGAATTGGGTTAACAATCACGCCCATGTCCTGAAATTTGATACTTACGAACTGAGAAGATACGTTGAAATCTACCTGAACTCAATTGATCTAAGCAAATATATTTCAGGCGGTGCGCAGCCTAAGCTTAATCAGGAGAACTTAAACAAAATCCCTATTCCTGTACCGAGTCCGAAAAGAGTGAAATATATGGTCAGTATTCTGGATCGCTTTGATACTCTTTGCCACGATATTTCAGAGGGACTTCCAGCGGAAATCGAAGCACGACAGAAGCAGTATGAGTATTATCGAGATAAGTTGTTGGCATTTGGAGAGGTGAACGTATGAACGAATGGCAAATTGTTCTATTAACGGGTATAGTAACAATCATCACTTCCATTATTACAGCGCTCATTACTCTTTCAATTACTCATAGAAACGAAGTCAAAAAGCTTGTCTTGGAAAAAAGAGCAGAGTTGTATTTTGAATTTTATGATGAGGCAGACCACTTGTTGCATGACAGGTTCAAAATATACGATAGCAACTACATAGGAGTTTTACTAAAGTTTAAGCCCAAAATGAAACTCCTATCTTCTGCTAAAACTGTAGAGGCATTCAAGGCGTTCTACGAATTGATCACAAAGCATTATGAAAAATACAGAAATTTCTGCAGTCAGAATGACCCTCGCAACAACCCGGATTTTATAGAGACCGGAATTGATGCGGATGGTGTTGAATATGAAATCTGCCATGCCACAGATATGGATATCTCCTACTTTGAAAGTGATGCAGAAAAATTCAAAAAAGAAAATCTCCCAAGTATTGAAACAATCAGCCAGCATATCACGGCTCTGTATACAGAAATGAGAAAAGACTTGGGGAGCGACATGAAATGATTGGAGGTGCAAAAATAGTGAGCCGATATAACATAATCATTTCAACAAATGAAGAAACTGTTGTAACCGAATATGAGCCGCAAGTGAAACGTTCCGATGCGTATCAAAGCGAAGCTGCTTTAGAAGCAGCCTTTATCAAAATGCTCGGCGAACAAGGCTATGAGTACGTGTCCATTCATAACGAAGAAGATCTCGTGCTGAACCTTCGCAAACAGCTTGAACGTCTTAACCAGTACAGCTTCACGGATAAAGAATGGGAAACATTCTTCAAATCCAAGATTGCCAATGCTAACGAAGGCATCGTGGAAAAGACCCGCAAGATTCAGGAAGACTATGTACAGAACCTGACCTGCGAAGATGGCAGAACGCAAAACATCTATCTGATTGACAAAAAGAATATCCACAACAACCGTTTGCAGGTCATCAATCAGTATGAAGAAGGTGCCGGAAATCACGACACCCGGTATGACGTGACCATTCTTGTGAACGGTCTACCGTTGGTTCATGTGGAGCTGAAGCGCCGTGGTGTTGCGATCAAGGAAGCTTTCAACCAGATCAATCGCTATCAGCGAGACAGCTTTTGGGCTGGGTCTGGGCTTTATGAGTATGTGCAGATTTTTGTCATCTCCAACGGCACCTTCACCAAGTATTATTCCAATACCACCAGAGCGAGCCATATCAAGGAGAACGACGGTACTGGCAAAAAGCACAGCAAAAAAACTTCCAATAGCTTTGAGTTCACTTCCTATTGGGCGGATGGTAACAACAGAGTTATTGCAGACCTTGTTGACTTCACAAAGACGTTCTTTGCCAAGCATACCCTGCTGAACATTCTGACCAAGTATTGCGTGTTTACATCTGAGGAACTGCTGCTTGTCATGCGTCCTTATCAGATCGTTGCAACAGAACGCATCTTGAACAGAATTGAGATATCCTCCAACAGTAAGAAAACTGGAAAGATCGAAGCAGGCGGATATATCTGGCATACTACGGGTAGCGGCAAAACCCTCACCTCTTTCAAGACGGCACAGCTTGCTACAAACTTGCCCTACATTGATAAGGTTCTGTTTGTTGTTGACCGTAAAGACTTGGACTATCAGACCATCAAAGAGTATGACAGATTTGAAAAGGGCGCAGCCAACAGCAATAAGAGCACGGCGATTCTGCAGAAACAACTTGAGGACTCTACTTCTCGAATTATCGTAACCACAATTCAGAAGCTGGATGTCTTTATTCAGAAGAATCCCATGCACCCCATCAGGGATAAGCATATTGTTCTGGTATTCGATGAATGCCACAGAAGCCAGTTTGGTGATATGCATACGAGAATTGTCGGTGGTCAGATCAAGAAGGGTGAAAAGGTTGTTAAAGTACACAGATACTTTAGAAACTATCACATCTTTGGTTTTACGGGCACTCCGATTTTCTCGGTCAATGCAGGTACTGGCGGAAATCCCAATCTGAAAACTACTGAGCAGGCGTTTGGCGATAAACTCCATACATACACCATCGTTGACGCCATCAATGACGGAAATGTTTTGCCGTTCCGCATTGACTATATCAACACGGTAAAGCAAAAGGACGGAAAGCAGGACAAGCAAGTTACTGCCATTGATACCGAGGAAGCACTCGCTTCTCAGGAACGTATATCCGAAGTTGTAAAGTACATTCTGGAACACTTTGACCAAAAGACTATGCGAAACTCTTATTACAGTCTGAAGGGTCAGCGTGTGAATGGCTTCAACTCCATGCTTGCTGTCAGCTCCATTCCCGTATGCAAAAAATACTATCTGGAACTAAAAAAGCAGATTGCAGAACAGCACCGTGATTTGACGATTGCCACTATCTTCTCGTTTGCTCCTAACGAAGCAGACAGCGCAGACGGCATCTTGGATGATGAAAGTTTTGATACGGATGGCCTTGACCAGAGTTCTCGTGATTTTCTGGACATGGCGATTGACGAGTATAACAAGACTTTCAAAACCAACTTCGATACGTCCAGCAAGGGTTTCCAGGACTATTACAAAGACCTCTCTGACAAAGTGAAAAAGCGTGAAGTTGATTTGCTTATCGTGGTCAATATGTTCCTGACGGGCTTTGATGCAACGACACTCAATACTCTTTGGGTAGACAAGAATTTGAAAATGCATGGTCTGATTCAGGCATTTTCAAGAACCAACCGCATCCTTAACTCCGTTAAGACTTTTGGCAATATTGTTTGCTTCCGTGATCTTGAAAAAGAAACCAACGAAGCCATTGCCTTATTCGGTGACAAAGAAGCTAATGGCATTGTTCTTCTGAAATCTTACGAAGACTATTACTATGGTTGTGTTGATAACAAGGGACGTGAGCAGAAAGGCTATGAAGAACGTATCGCCGAGCTGTTGCAGAAATACCCGTTGGGACAGCCAATCATCGGCGAGCGGAACAAGAAGGATTTTATTGTTCTGTTTGGCAACATTCTGCGTCTGAGAAACATTCTGTCGGCTTTTGACCGCTTTGCAGGAAACGAAATTTTGTCTCCTATTGATTTCCAAGACTACACAGGTACCTACCATGATGTGTACGATGAAATCAAACCGAAGCCGGGAAGCAAAGATAGTATCATGGATGATGTTGTCTTTGAAATGGAACTTGTCAAACAGGTTGAAGTCAACATCGACTATATTCTTATGCTGGTTACGAAATACCATGACGGCAACTGCGAAGACAAAGAAATCCTTGTTGCGATTGATAAGGCGATTAAGTCCAGTTTGCAGCTCAGATCTAAAAAGGAACTGATCGAAAACTTTATTGCCACCATCAATACAAAAACCGATGTCAACGCAGACTGGCAACGCTTTGTAAAAGATCAGCGTGAAACAGATATCCAAGCTTTGATTGATGAAGAAAAACTGAAGCCCGAGGAGACCAGAAAGTTTATAGAGAACGCTTTCCGTGATGGCGTCCTCAAAACAACGGGCACAGATGTTGATCGTCTGATGCCGCCAGTATCTCGTTTTGGTGGCGGTGGCTCCCGTGACAAAAAGAAGCAGACAGTTATTGAAAAACTGAAGGCATTCTTTGAAAAATATTTTGGGTTGGTCAACGCAGGGGAATCTTTTTCAGAAGGCAGTAACAAGTAAGTTTAATTCACAAGGGCATTAACTGTTATGGTTAGTGCCCTTCTTCTTTTGATGAGGCTCTGACTTCTACACAACCTGTGTCGAAGTTACTTATTCCACTTCGGTGCAAATTGCGGCGAAGTGATTTTCAACTTCTGCCCAAGTTGGGCAGAAGTTGGTTTTGGGACTTCCGACCAACTTGGTCGGAGGTTATTTTTTATACCCGACAAGTTGTCGGGAAGTTAGTTTTGAAAATTCTGCCCAGGTTGGACAGAATTATTTTTGCCCGTTGATATTTCTCTTGAAAACGTCCTAACAGGTAGAGAGAACCTTTCTGCAACCGTTGATTTTCGTTCTCTTTTTCGTTCTCTGTAGTTCCGAATATAGTGAGAGGGATTCGCAATCTTGACGGTATAGCACATTATCTGTATAATAATGGCATAGCGGTACGCCGCTACATAACAACTGAATAGAAATGTTCGACCATATTGAGACATAATTAGTCGGTTCATCCGACACGGTATCGGTACATCGGAAGTTCCGAACTGCTCCACCACGCCGTTGGTTCTGTTGGCGGGAGCTATATGAAGCAGAACCCGACTTTGATTCTTCAGAGCCGATTACATAGAACATCATTTTGAAGCGAGAGCCACGCTCCCGCCGATTTCTGATGTTTTGTGTAATCGGCTCTTTTTGTTTTGTCATTTTTCCAAAACACCGTTCAGCGCCAAATGCGTGAACCTGAAAAATCGGCGAAAACGAAAAGGCTAAACGAGGACCCCGAAAAGTCAAACGACTTTTTGGGGAGAGGAGGAACAGCGGCGTGAGTGAGCTTTTCGTGCCTACACGGAAACGAACGATACGAAGCTTGTGACGACGAAGAGCAAGATTCTACCATGGGTCCAAATTTCGCCTATCGCTCATTTTGCCCTTCATGGAATCTTGTTGGGGAGTGCCTTCCCCAAACCCTGCTCTGTTCCGCAAAGCGGAAGCGATACGGCTAACGCCGATTTTCAATTTTCAAAAAACAAAGGAGGAACCGAATGGCAAAAACCTACAACACACCGAAACGAACCCACATTGTAAAAACCCGTCTGGACGATGAAGAGTACGCCGAATTTATGCGTCGGATGAAGCTTTACGAAATGAGCCAAGCGGAGTTTATCCGTGAAGCTATCTCCGGTGCAACCATCCGTCCGACCATCGTGGCATCGCTGGTCAACGACGATCTGCTTGCTGCCGTCGGAAAGCTGACCGCTGAATACGGAAGGATCGGCAACAATCTCAACCAGATCGCCCGACACCTCAACGAATGGCGAAGCCCCTATCCTGCCATGGCAAAGGAACTGCAAGATGCCGCCACTGATCTCGCCACTCTGAAATTTGAAGTGATGAAAAAGGTAGGTGATGCTGTTGGCAACGTTCAAGCATATAAGCTCTAAAAATGCCGACTACTCTGCCGCTGAAGCCTACCTCGCCTTTGAGCATGATGAGTTTACCATGAAGCCCACCCTGGACGAAAACGGCAGGCTCATCCCAAGAAAGGATTACCGCATTTCCACTCTGAACTGCGGAGACGAAGATTTTGCGATTGCCTGTCTGAGAGCTAACCTCCGTTACGGGAAAAATCAAAAACGGGAAGATGTCAAAAGTCATCACTATATTATTTCTTTTGACCCTAAAGATGTTCCCGACCATGGATTGACTGTAGATCTGGCTCAGAGCCTTGGTGAGAAATTTTGCAAGGAACACTTTCCCGGACATCAAGCAATCGTCTGTACCCATCCCGACGGTCACAACGGCAGCGGCAATGTTCATGTACACATTGTGATCAATTCTCTGCGAATTGAGGAAGTTCCATTTATGCCGTATATGGACAGACCGTGCGATACGCAGCCGGGTATGAAGCACCGATGCACCAATGCCGCTATGGAGTATCTTCGCTCCGAAGTCATGGAGATGTGCCACGATGCAGGGTTGTATCAGATTGATCTGCTGAACGGCAGTAAGACAAGAGTGACTGAGCGTGAGTATTGGGCAAAGAAAAAAGGACAGCTTGCGCTGGATGAAGAAAACGCTGCTCTTGCCAAACAAGGCTTGTCCATCAAGCAAACCAAGTTTGAAACCGCCAAAGACAAGCTCCGTGACGAAATCCGCATGGCGCTTTCCGATGCAGTCAGCTTCGAGGACTTCACAGAAAAACTTCTCCGCCGTGGCATCACTGTTAAGGAAAGCCGAGGAAGATTGTCCTATCTCACACCCGACCGCACCAAAGCAATCACGGCACGAAAGTTGGGTGACGATTTTGATAAAACGGCTGTGTTCGCCGCCTTTGTCAGAAACGCAAAACAGGTCAGAGCGAAAAAACCTCTTGTTCATTCCGCACCGACCATGCAGGACTTCATCAAACAGCAAAACTCTGTCAGCCGTATGGTGGACATGGAAGCGGCGAAAGCCAAGGGTAAAGGATATGAGCATTGGGCAAAGACACACAATCTCAAAAACGCAAGCCGAGCTTATGTGCTGTATCAAGAAATGGGCTTTGACTCTCCCGAAGCATTGGCTGCCGCTTGTGATGCCGCTCACGCCAAGGTGGATGATATTCGTACCAAGATGAAATCTGTAGAAGCATCAATCAAGGAGACGAAAGAGTTCCGTGATTATGTACTGAACTACCACAAGACCAGATATGTGATCGACGAACTGAAAGCCTGTAAGAATGAAAAAGCCCGTCAGAAATATCGTGACGAGCATGACAGCGACTTCATTATTCTAAATGCCGCCAAACGCTATTTCGACTCCAAGGGACTCAAGAAGCTGCCGAGTCATAAGGCATTGCAGGCGGAAGTGGAACAGCTCATCAAAGAGAAAAACGAACTTTACAATCAGTACCAGACCGCCAGAGAAGAAGCCCAGCGGCTTGATACCATTCGACATAATCTGGAACAGCACCTTGGCAGAAAGATCGAACACAAACAAGAACAGGAGCGTTAATCATTCCCTTCGATTCGTTTTCGTTCCTATCCATTCCAAACCAAGAAAGGATAATTATATGAAAGAAAAGGAAAACAAGAATTACACCATCAACGAAAACGGCAGCATTGTTGTTCACAACTACTGTGCGGCAGAGCTGCCGAAGATCACCGTGACCATCCGTTCCGGTCAGACTACTTACAGATTTGGCGGTAGCTACGACGGCACACGAAGTCTTTCCGGTAAATTACTCGACCACATGGCAAAGGAGGTGGATGAAAAATGACAAAGGAGACAAGTTTGCAGGGGTATGATATAATGACTACAAGCAATCCTGTATTGGCAGACTGCCCGCCGATTAAGGAGGAACAAGACATGAATAGGCAGTCTGACAAAATTACTGCGATCTAATGTAGATTGAGTCGTGATGACGAACTCACAGGAGAGAGCAACAGCATTGTCAATCAAAAGGCGATTCTCAAAAAATACGCACAAGAACAAGGTTTCCGCAACATCCAGTTTTTCGTGGACGATGGTTACTCCGGTGCCAACTTCAACAGACCCGATTGGAAACGAATGATTGAGCTGGTCGAGAACGATAAGGTCGGTGTCATCATCGCCAAGGATATGAGCCGTATCGGCAGAAACTATCTGGAAGTCGGTCTCTACACGGAAATGCTTTTCCCTGAGCACGATGTCCGTTTCATCGCTGTGAACAGCGGCATGGACAGCGCCAATCAGCAGGACAACGATTTTACTCCGTTCTTGAATATCATCAACGAGTTCTATGTCAAGGACAGCAGTAAAAAGGTCAAAGCGGTTATGAAGCAGAAAGGCGAATCCGGTGAGTATCTGACCACCAACCCGCCCTACGGCTATATGAAAGACCCCGACAATCCAAAGAAACATTGGATTGTGGACGATGAAGCCGCTGCAGTTGTCCGTCAGATCTTCGCATGGTGTATGGAGGGCTTCGGTCCCTCCCAGATTGCCAGGAAGCTGAAGGAAGCAAAGGCGGATTGTCCTACGGTTCATTTGATGAAGATGGGACGAAATGTTCCTGCAAAGACACCCGATAATCCTTACGATTGGGCACCACGCACCATCACCGGCATACTGGAAAAGCAGGAATACCTTGGTCACATGGTCAACTTCAAGACCCGCAAGCAGTCGTACAGAAGCAAAAAGAAACTCGAAAACCCTCCAGACCAATGGAAGATTTTCGAGAACACCCATGAAGCCATTATTGACGAAGAAACCTTTGCCCGTGTGCAGGAGCTTCGCAAGAACAAACGCAGACCCGCCCGAACAGGCAAGACCAATATGTTCTCCGGTCTCGTCCGTTGTGCCGATTGCGGTGAGAAATTGTACTACTGTACCAGCAACAGTTTTGAAACCAGACAAGACCACTTCGTGTGCTCTACTTCCCGTAAAAAGGGCAAGGAGGTCTGCGACACTCACTTCATCCGAGCTGTGGTGCTGGAAGAAGGTACACTTCAACACATGAGGTTGGTGATCCAGTGTGTTGCCGATTATGAGGATGCGTTCCGCAGAGCGTTGGGTGCAAAGCGAAGCGAGGAAGCAAAGAAAGACCTTTCTGCCAAAAAGCGAACCCTGCAGAAATCCGAAAATCGTCTGGCTGAACTGGACAGATTGTTCAAGCGTATTTATGAGGACATGGTTAACGGAAAACTGTCCGAAACTCGTTTTCAGATGTTGGCTGATGATTATGAGCAGGAGCAGGCAGACCTGAGAGCCAAGATTGAAATGCTTGAAAACGAAATACAGAATCAAGAAGATCAAGCGGAGAATGTTGATAGGTTTATCCGACAGGCAAAGAAATACCTGTACTTGGAGAAGCTGACACCCACTATTCTGAACGATATGGTCAATGCCGTATATGTTCATGCACCGGACAAGTCCAGTGGACACCGAGTGCAGGATGTGACAATCAGCTACAACTATATCGGCATACTCCCCGCCAATTTACTCTATGACGTTATGAACGGAAAAGCGGCATGATTACTCATGCCGCCTTGCCGAAAACATTATTATACTGTTTTATTGGACCGCCCCGAAGGCGGCCGCTTTTTGTCAACGGAAAGGGAGATTATATGAAAGTTCTTATCATCAACGGCAGCCCGAGAGCGAACGGTAACACTTCCGTCGCCGTGCGTGAAGTCGAGAATGTTCTCAAAGCGGAGGGCATTGAGGTCAAGACCATGCAGATAGGCGGCAGGGATATTCGCGGCTGCATAGCCTGCGGCAGATGCTCAGAGCTCGGCAAATGTGCGATAGACGATACCGTCAACGAGCTCGCGGGCGAATTCGAGAGCGCGGACGGTCTTATCGTCGCAAGCCCCGTTTATTATGCGTCGGCGAATGCTACGCTTATTGCCTGCCTCGACAGGCTCTTCTACAGCACTCCTTTTGATAAGACGATGAAGTTCGGCGCAAGCATCGTCTGCGCCAGAAGAGGCGGCTGCTCGGCGACATTTGACGAGCTGAATAAATACTTCACTATTAGCAATATGCCGATAGCCTCGAGCCAATATTGGAACAGCATCCACGGCAGAGTCAAGGGCGAGGCGGAGCTTGACGAGGAGGGCAAGCAGACTATGCGAACTCTCGCAAGAAATATGACGTTCCTGATGAAGAGCATTGCTCTCGGTAGTGCGAAATACGGTCTGCCTGAAAAGGAACCGCGCGTCGCAACGAATTTCATCGGCTGAGCAAGCGCCCAAAGCTGTTAGACTGTCTAACGTTTAACACATAAACGATTTAAAACTATAAGCGGGAGAGGCCTAACTCTCCCGCTTTTGCTCTTTTATCGGCCTATTCGACGCATTCAGAATTCTCCGGATGAAAAAATTTTCAAATTATTTCAAAAGATATGCACTAACATGTTGAAATTTAGCAATGTTTGTGATAACATATGGTGTAAGAGCTAAAATATTACAATGAAAGAAAATGATATTAATGTTATCGCTGTATCTTAACACGATCGGCACGGAAGTTGAAAGAAAACGATTTGAGGAAGTTTATTATCAGCACAGGAAGCAGATGATCTTTGTCGCGAATGCCGTTGTGCATAATATGGATGACGCCGAAGACGTTGTCCAGGATGTCTTTTTTACGATCGCGTCGTCGCATATGGATATCCTAACCAAGATCGAGGACCCGACGGATCTGAAAAATTATATGCTCAAGGCGACCAAAAACAAGGCGATCAGCACGCTCCGACGGCAAAAGATACAGAAAGAATGCGAAAATAAGTTTATTGATTTCAATTTGGAGTTCAATGATTCGGTGTTCGTCGAGAGCGTTTGCGCCAAGGTCGAGTATGACGAGCTGCTCGACGCGATTCGCTCGCTCGACGATAAATATCGTGAGGTGCTTTATTACAAAATCGTGCTCGATCTGTCGGTCGAGCAAATTGCGAGGACGGTCGATCGTACCGAGAGCGCGGTTTGTAAGCAGATATACAGGGGCAAAAAAATGCTTGCGGAGATGTTAAAGAGAGGAGAAATGGCAGAATGTCTATGACGAGAAGTGAATTCAATATGGCGTTCAGCACGGTGATAGCGGAGGAGTTTGCGGATGTTCCCGATGAATCCGAGATCGAGGTTGAGTTCAGCGACGAATTCAACAGGAAGATGCAGGAGCTTATCGACAGCATAGGGGCGAACAACGGTCAGCAGCCGAAGAGCTGCCGTAAATCGCGCCTGAATATCAAAGGGCTCATTGCGCTGGCGGCGACCTTGGCGCTCCTGCTTGCGGGGCTGGTGAGCGTCAACGCCGCAGGGAATCCGATAGTGAATTTCATTGTCAAGACCTATGAGGACTTTAAAGAGATTCTGTTCGCGGGAGACGGCGCGGCAGAAATAGACCACGTTTATGCGTTCACGGAAGTGCCCGAAGGGTTTACGGAAACGGAACGGGTGCTGAACGACGATATGAGCTTCGTGAGGTATGAGAATAGCGAGACGGGCGCTGTGATTGAGCTGTCGCAGACCGTTGCTGATGACGCAGCTTTTGCATTAGATAGTCAAAATGGCGTAGTAAAAGAAGCAAATGTTGATGGTGATGAGATAAAAATTTTTGTGCTAAATCGGGTGTGGCATGCGACGCGTTTTGGAATGAGGACATATACAATATGAAACTAATTTACTCAGGGGAAATAGCTTATGAAGAATTACTGGATATGGTAAATGCGCTTGAGTAAAGCAATTATATGCATTCTGCTTCAAAAAAATTGGGATTCTTTGTCCCATTTATTATGGCTAAAGCGTTGTAGGTGCTGAATGGGGGAGAAGAGGTGAAAAAATGCGGAAAAATATCATAAAAAGAGTCGTTTGTGTTGCTGTCGCTTTTGTGATGGCGATGTCGACTTTCTCGGCTTTTGCTGCAGCACAAATAGTCGAGCCGTACTTTAATAATACAATGGATGTATCTAACATGGCTTCAATTTCTTCAACGGGTAAACTCACTATTACAAACAGATGCGCAGCGGACTCGACTGTTTTCAGCAAAGCCATTATAACCACCTACGTTGAGAAAAAGGTTCTCGGTCTGTTCTGGAGCAGAGTGGATATCGGTCAGAACAATAATAAGTGGATCGACGTGATATATGAAAATGTTTATACCGGATTCCACTATTTCCAGCTTTCCGACAAGGGTACATACAAGGTGACGACCGAGTTTGTCGTGTATGGCTCCGGCGGCCCCGCCGATACCATCACAAGAACTGCAACCACCCAGTATAAATAACCGGTAATCACTAATCAATAAGGCACTTTTTGAAGCTCCCCCCCAGGCTCAAAAAGTGCCTTTTGTTTTTAAATGATCGCCGGATAAGCTGTCGATTAGACTTTGACCCTGAATATGCGGCCTGCTTTGACGACAGCCTCCCTATGCAATTGCCGAGCGGTTGTAAATTACCCTTCAATTTACTTGTAAAATCGAGACAAGAATGCTATGATATAAAAAAAGCAAACGCAAGACAAAAGATGCGTGAAATTGTTGACTCCAATGTCGATAAAGTAAAAATGTGATCGACACATTAAAGCGCCCGTAAGTGTTTCATACGGCGGGTTTTACGATTTGAATGTTAAAAGAGTCGGTGAAGCACAATGAAAATAGTTTGTTTTCATAATCCAAATGAGGAAAACGGATATTTAAGTAATTGGTATCCCAGTGAATTTACCGTGAACGATGTAGGCTTTTCCTCAATGGAGCAATATATGATGTATAAAAAAGCCGTGTGCTTCGGAGACAAGGACACGGCAGTTAAAATACTTGCGACTGATGATGTTGCCGAAACAAAAGCTCTTGGCAGGCTTGTCGCAAATTATAACGAGAGCTATTGGAACGGCGTTCGTCAAATAATTGTTTTTGAGGGATTGATCGCGAAATTCTCTCAGAATGAGGACTTGAAATCGCAGCTAAAGGCAACGGAAGATTGTATCTTGGCTGAACGTGCGGTCAAGGACAGAATATGGGGCATAGGGTTGTCAATGAATGATCTTGATAGACTTGAAAGGGACAAGTGGATTGGACAAAATCTACTTGGCTATGCCTTGATGATGGTGCGTGAACGGTTGTAATTATCCTTCCTTTGCGGACGATGTAAGGCAATAAAAATCTTCTAATGATAATAACCACGGCGCGGGTCTGTTCCCGTCCGTGGTTATTGTTTTGCCGCTGGCAAACGATAAGAAATGAAGCTGAAAAATGAGACGGGTTTTAATCCTCCGAAAGCGGTCGTCATAACCTGTAATGACAACATGTCGTCATATATGACAACTCGGCAGGTCAAACACCTGTTCTGCGTTTTCCATACAGAGTCCAAAAGACATTTCGGCGGATTTTAAATTGCCAATTGTAACCGCCCTTCAACTTTTATATTCAACTGTATTAAACGGCAAAAACGATCTTATGACCGACCCAAAGCGAGAACGTATTCAGAAGCAGTCATTCCTGAATAATCAATCGTACATTAGCAGAATACGAACTGAGCATTCATCGGAATAACTCGCGAAATATGAATATTTCAATTGCCCATAGCGAATAGTTATCTCGGAATTTGTGATCCGTTCACACCGCATGTGCTTCGGCATACATATTGCTCTATGCTCCAATGGATCGGGGTGGATATCAAGACAGCGCAGGAGCTGATGGGCCATAATGACTACGAAGTAACGGCAAATATCTATACCCACGGCAGCTCAGCCGCAAAGGAAACCGCCGCTGTAATGCAGAATGAATTCACCTCAGGATTGCTCGAATAAGCGGTATGCCAAAAGCGAGAGAGGTGAGCCTCTCCCGCTTTTGGTGCAATCGGTTTATTTTTAACTCCTCATTATTTAACTATACATTCAAGCGCATAGGGTATGATCATATTCGAGCCGAAGAGCTTTTTGAAGAACGCTACGAGCTTCTGGAAGAAACCTGCTTTTGAAGTGAGCTGCTGTGAAGCGGTTATCTCGTTTCCGTTCGCGTCCTTGACTGCGTTGCCGTTCTTGTCAA